>Ga0207419_1000279_pt1 | contig 43453 bp, 35 predicted proteins | sample ElkSloMetagenome_4_FD_184723 | JGI IMG/M metagenome (GOLD analysis project Ga0207419, IMG submission 184723) | Hot spring microbial communities from Elkhorn Slough, Monterey Bay, USA - MD2A (version 2) | ecosystem: Environmental > Aquatic > Marine > Intertidal zone > Estuary: Microbial mat ...
CATATCAAACAACCTTCCTGATAAATAAGATCTGGGGATTCACATTCCTGACACTTCACCTCTCCCTTTGCTGCAGTACCATTGGGTATGTACTTTTTCAATGCCCTTTCCACACCATTCTTCCAGGTATTAATGGTGGCGCTGTCAAGACGCAGCGATGAAACCAGATTTACCACACTTGGTATAGGCATTCTGTGACGTAAAACACTTGAAATCAGTTTTGCATAATTCCAGTATTCTGAGTTAAACATATGCGAGAGACCACCCAGTGTATTCTGGTAGCCATATTTATCTATATACTGGAAATCGTACCTTTTAACGCCATTTGAATCGCGTACTTTTATAATTTTACCTTTTTTAATAGAGCGTGGTATTGGCAAAACATCTTCGTTAGACAATCCTGTAAAAATTTCATAAGGCGCACCATCTTTTAAACCTACAAAGGCAATCCAGTTTTCATTTGAGTTTTTAAATCTGATTACATCACATTCCAGCTCTTTGGGCCGTTTAAACTGATCTGGATCCTGCTTTTGTTTTTCAGCTTTTTTTTCTTTACCGGAAATAAGCACTCCTGAACGGGAGCCGTCACGATACACAGTGCATCCCTTACATCCATACTTCCATGCGGTAACGTATAAGTCGCCTACAAGTTCCTGAGAAACATCTTCAGGCAAATTGATGGTTACACTGATTGAATGATCGACCCATTTCTGTATTTCTCCCTGCATTCTTACTTTGCTCACCCAATCAATATCATTGGAGGTAGCACGGTAGTAAGGTGACTTTTTCACCAGCGAATCTATTTGCTTATCATTGAACCCACGTACTTCGGCAGGATCAAAACCTTTCACCTCAAGCCAGGTAAGGAATTTATGATGAAATACATTATATTCTTCCCATGTATCGCCCAATTCATCAATAAAATCTACTTTCACCCTGGCATCGTTCGGGTTTACCTTTCTCCGTCTCTTATACACAGGCAAAAATACCGGCTCAATTCCACTGGTAGTCTGTGTCATCAAACTGGTTGTTCCTGTGGGCGCAATGGTGAGCAGGGCGATATTTCTACGGCCGTATTTTACCATGTCCTGATACAGTGCTTCGTCTTCATTCTTCAATCTTTTAATGAAGGGATTATTCTTTTCCTGCGTAGAGTCAAAAATGGTAAATGCCCCCCGTTCTTTCGCCATTGTTACTGATGACCGGTAAGCTTCCAATGCGATGGTCTTATGTATTTCTTTGGAAAAATCTATGCTGTCTTCACTTCCATACGTAAGGTTAAGGGCTGCCAGCATATCACCTTCAGCAGTTATGCCTACGCCGGTTCTTCTGCCCTCTTTGGCTTTAATGCGGATATTTTCCCAAAGTTTACGCTCTACTCTTTTAATCTCCTCATCTTCTGGATCATTGGCTATTTTCTCAAGAATGGCATCAATTTTCTCAAGCTCCAGGTCAATAATATCATCCATTATCCGCTGGGCATGTCCAACATGCTTTCTGAATAATTCAAAATTAAATTTTGGTTCATTGGTAAAAGGATTATCTACATAGCTGTACAGATTGATGGCCAGCAGACGGCAGCTATCATAAGGACAAAGTGGAATTTCCCCACATGGATTTGTGGAAACTGTGCGGTATCCTTGTTTTGCATAGGAGTCAGCTACCGATTCATTTATTACAGTATCCCAGAATAAAACACCTGGTTCTGCAGATTTCCATGCGTTTTTCACGATTTTACCCCATAGTTTGCGTGCATCTATTTCTTTGGTAAATTTAGGATTAACGGCATCCACAGGGTATTGCTGAACATAAGGAGTGCCATCAACAACAGCCTTCATAAAGGCATCATCAATGCGTACCGATACATTGGCTCCTGTAACCTTGCCTTTTTCCAGTTTGGCGTCTATGAAGCTTTCAGCATCCGGATGTTTAATACTTATGGAAAGCATTAAAGCTCCCCTGCGGCCATCCTGTGCAACTTCACGTGTTGAATTGGAGAAACGTTCCATAAAAGGCACTACCCCTGTTGATGTGAGGGCGCTGTTTAATACGTGACTTCCTTTGGGCCTGATATGTGAAAGGTCATGCCCTACGCCACCCCTGCGCTTCATAAGCTGTACCTGTTCCTGATCCATCTTCATAATACCGCCATATGAATCAGCTGGAGAATCATGGCCTATTACAAAACAATTTGAGAGTGATGCAATCTGGAAATTATTGCCAATACCCGTCATGGGACTTCCTTGTGGAACAATATATTTAAAGTCTTTCAACAATGCATAAACATCTTCTACTGACAGAGGATTTGGATACTTTTGTTCTATACGGGCAATTTCACCTGCAATTCGCCAATGCATCTGATCCGGATTGGATTCATACAAATTTCCGAACGAATCTTTCAGGGCATATTTATTTGCCCAAACACTGGCAGCCAGCTCATCCCCCTTAAAATATTCAAGCGATTTTTTTACAGCTTCGTCGTATGTATACGTTTTTGGTTTTTTAACATTTTTCTTTTCCACGGTTTTATCTATTTGACTCTGGTCGGGGCTTTTTTCGCCAGCTTTGTTAACAAGGGTTGGATTGGTCTGCATCGCTTAAATATTTTAACTAATTATAAAACAAATTATTGGAAGTCTCTACCGTTCGATAAAAACGATGTTGCAAGTTAAGCCGGAAAGTAAATTTTGTCAAGGAATCACAATCGCAGTTATTAACATTTCTGGATATTTATTAACGAGCACGCATAACTATCTGATTTTAAGCGTGTTTTTATGAACACATGTTTTAGGTTGTAAATTTTTAATCTTAAAAATGCCAATATCACTGGAAAAGTACAATGCAGACAAGGAGCATTTTACACCCAATAAGGAATGCCCATGTTAGATAGAAATACCAGTGAAAATTGTTAATATTAAAAGTAACTGTTTGAAATTATGATAAATGAACTGTTGATAACCTCAACTAAAAAAGCTGAGTAAAGGGATTACAGCGAATTTAGAAAACTTCAATAATGTATGTAGCTATTCGCCCAAAGACCAAAGCATGACAATGCATGAATAGTATTGGAAGTCTCTTCTGCTTTTAGCCTTGCACCGTAGACCATCTTTAAGATTAAGCATTTTTATGGTATAACGGGCCCATTTTCTTAAAATATTAGAAGAACCAAATAAAAAATATGATTACAAATTTTTTTTTATCTGTTGAAAAACCTTTTGCGTGGCTCCCTCATTTGTTTTAACATATACGCTGGCTTTAATGCCAGCGCCTTTTCTTTTATCTTCATCATGTATGAGTTCATTTAGTGTGTGCTCCAGTTCCTGCCCATTTTTAACGCTAAAAGCGGCTTTGCATTGAACCATAGCAACAGCCTCAGAAAATTTGTGATATTTAGGACCAAAAATCACAGGAATGCCGAAAGTGGCCGGTTCGAGTATATTGTGTAACCCTTTGCCAAAGGCTCCCCCTATATAAGCAATGTCTGCATACCTGTAAAGTGATGAAAGCAAACCAATATTATCAATAATGAGAATACGAGCTTCTGACCTGGCAGTTTTTTTATTTTCAAACTTGGAATACAATTGATAACTAATGCCGATATTCTGACATAACCGGTTGATATTATCCTCCTCAACATTATGGGGAGCAATAATTAATTTCCACCTGGCAGAAATCCCTTTGTACCAGTGTAGTAAAATTTCTTCATCCTGAGGCCAGGTACTCCCGACCACAATTAAAGGCTCCTCATTTTTAAAAGCTTCAACCTTGCTGTTGGGGAGCGACTTCAGAGCTATACCTGCCACACGGTCTATTCTTGTATCTCCGGCAATATCGAAAGAATTATAATGAATTCCCTTGAGCAGATCAGCAGAAGGTTTATCCTGAACAAAAATATGTGTAAAGCGGGTTAACAGCTTCCTGTACCAGGCTCCATACCATTTAAAAAACAATTGCCCAGGACGAAATACAGCAGAAATAAGAAATACAGGTATTCGTTTCATGTTCAAATAACGCATATAAAAATACCAAAAATCATACTTCACAAATATGGCGATTTCAGGTTGTATTGTATCTATAAATCTACGGGCATTCAGCGGACCATCATTAGGCAGGTAGAATATATAATCAGCGCCTTCATAGTTCTTTCTTATTTCATATCCTGAAGGTGAGAAAAAAGTTAATATAATTTTGTATTTGGGATATTTCTTCCTGATTTCCTCAAGAAGTGGCCGCCCCTGCTCAAATTCACCCAAAGAGGATACGTGCATCCAGATGGCCGATGTATTGGCCAAACCCGCTTCTTTTATCTTTTGTAAAAGATTTCTACGTCCCGCAACCCATAAACCAGCCTTCTTATTGAACGGAGATGCCAAAAGAATAAAAAATGCATAACTTTTTATGGCGATATAATATAGTACAGACATAAATCTTATTTAAAAAGCAAAAGTAGTGAATCAACAGGAGAATTATAATTTTTTTTAACACCACCTGCGTGCCAGCAAAGAATTTATCATAATGCTGAAAATCTGAACATTGCGCACGAAAGAAATGCAAAACTCCCAACAAAATCACGTTAAATGTTTATAAGTTCTTCATTCACATACTATAATAAGCCCGTACAAGTTTATAATTTTATATCACAATATAGTTAAAATAATTGTTCAAATCAGTTTATCAGGTTTTAGTAAGTATAAAAGGAAATAATAATTGCATTGAAAAAGAATAGAGACACAACCCTACTCCGGCGGCACAAACAAAACCTGTTGCTTAATTCACGAGAGCTGAAGGCTTTGAATTCGTTTTGTAAGAAATACCATATCAATAATAAATCCAAATTTATCAGGGAAACAATTTTTACTGAAGTACTGCGAAGGTTCGACGAAGATTATCCTTCCTTGTTCGATGATCAGCCTAACCTTTTTTCCCGGGCACAAGGTCAAAAGTAGCCTTGTCTGTAGCGAACAACTCTTTTATTTGAATTGGATTTCTCAATATTTTTTGTACTTTTATCCATAGTAATAGACTTTTATTTCTAATGAGTGTATATATTAAAAAAACACGGATTACCCCTGAGTTCAGAATCGATAAAAATCTTATCGAATTCAACGGAAGGTCTATTCCTGAAGATGCTTACGAATTTTTTGAACCTGTACTGAACCACCTCAACAATTATTTTCTCGGCAACACGCAACCTACGCAGATAAATATTCAGTTGGAATATGTAAACAGCGGATCAAAAAAATATCTTACCAATATTTTAAAGATTTTGGAAAGTAAAGCCTTGCGTGGCCAGGAATTAGCTATACACTGGTTTTATGACAAAGAAGATGAATCTATTTTTGAGCTTGGGGCTGACCTAAAATCACTGCTTGAAGTACCTTTTTTTCTTGAAGAAATGGAACCACTGTCTTAATTGGCCTTTTTTTACAAAAACACTCCAGATACATTTTTAATAAAACATGAAATAAGCACTTAATGCGCTGTTTATCAAATATTTATAATTGTTATTTTTTTTATAAAAAAAAGCTTGAATTATAGGTTTTTTTTATATTTTCGTGCCCTGCTTTTTAATGATTTAATATAACTGAATGCGGAGAAAAGCTTTTTTAATTTTAAAATGTACATTTTAATATTATTTAGGTGAAAAAATATTTTGTATGCCTTTCTATCATAAAGCAGAAAATATCCAACCAGGCATTTAAATGCTATTTTATTCGTTTCAGAAGGTTTCTAAGTCTTCTTTTGTGATTTCTTTGGTTATACCCCGCATTTTTCTCTCCCTGATTTCTTTTAAAAACATTGTAAAGAGAGTACTGTTAAACAATTAAAATCATATGTATAGAAATGACAAATCAAACCAATATTATAAAATCGATCCCGGCTGGTAAAATCTCTCAGGGATTACTCATAGGGAATCGTATTCCCAAAGATTATTTCATCACCACTGGCACCGGACAGAGTGATATAGCTATTCACGCAGGCTCATACCACCTTGCCCTTAAAATGGCAGATATTGAGATGTGTAACATCATGACATATTCATCTATTCTGCCTGGTATCGCCACCAAAGTGGAAAGACCTCAACATCTTGTACATGGCTCTGTGGTAGAATCCATCATGTCGGTCTGCCATGCAGACCAGGGGCAGCGTGCCACGGCTGGCATAATTTACGGCTGGATGTATAATAAAAATACCCATGAAAAATATGGAGGCCTTGTTTGTGAGCACTATGGTAATTTCAGTGTTGATATGCTCCGCAATAAACTTGAAGCCAGCCTTGAAGAGTTATATGTTAATGGGTTTTCAGACCATTATGACCTTACTGATATTGAATATATCACTGAAAGCTTTGTACCGGAAAAAAGGTATGGCACAGCAATAACAGCTATTTGTTTTACTAATTACCTTTATCCTTTAATACAGTAATAATTTCAGTAGATTTATCACATCAAAATTTAACCACTTATCATCCTCAATATAAAGGTTTGTGCTTTTTAAAAATTGATGTTTTATTTTATACAATAAGGAGAATTATCAGGAGTAATTGTCTGTAAACCATACAAAGGAATGTAATAATCCTTTCCTTTACGGCACCTGATATTCATACACCTCATTCCTGATAATAATAATTACCTGGCTTATTACCCATTATTATACTGAGTATAAAAAAAGTATCGCCAACCACCATAGAAAAAAAATTGTAACCTGTATAATAATTCCATCCTGATGAAAAAAACCGATTTATTAAATAAAACCATTCAACATATTGATGTCACCTCATTTGACTCAACCCCTATCGTTAATTCAATGCGTGAGATGTCATTCACATCAAGGGAAACAGCGCAGGCAGCTGATATTCTAAACAAAATGTTGAACGACAAATCCTGTTCAGTAATTTTAACCCTGGCAGGAAGCACCAGTGCTGGCGGATGCATGCAGGTGTACACTGATATGGTTAAGAACAATATGGTTGACGCTATTGTAGCCACTGGAGCCTCCATTGTAGATATGGATTTTTTCGAGGCAATTGGCTTTAAACACTACAAAAGTACACCGGGAATTCCGGACAAAAATCTTCGCAGTCTTTATATTGACAGAATTTATGATACATATATCGATGAAGATGACCTGCAGGTGTGTGACAATACCATAAAGGAAATTGCAGACCAATTGGAACCGCGTCCCTATTCATCAAGAGAATTTATAAAAGAAATGGGTCGCTACCTCACAAAACATGCGGTTAAAAAAAATTCCCTTGTACAAACAGCATTTGAACATGGCGTACCGATTTTTTGTCCAGCCTTTAGTGACAGTAGCGCAGGATTTGGCCTTGTAATGCACCAGCATAACCACCCGGATAAACACGTAACCATAGATTCTGTGCGTGATTTCCGCGAGCTTACACAAATAAAAATAAAGGCAGGAACCACCGGTTTATTCATGATTGGTGGAGGTGTTCCCAAAAACTTCGCCCAGGATACTGTTGTTTGTGCAGAAATGTTGGGTGAATTCGCAGAAATGCACAAATATGCTGTTCAAATTACCGTGGCAGATGTACGTGATGGCGCATGCTCAAGCTCTACCTTGCAAGAAGCTTCTTCCTGGGGAAAGGTACAAACCAAATATGAACAAATGGTTTATGCTGAAGCAACCTCTGTTTTACCTCTTATTGTAAGCTACGCATATCATAAAGGATACTGGAAAAAGAGGACACAACACCGATGGGCTGAATTATTTGAAGATAATAAAAGAGTTTAACATCTTTTTTCAGAACAAAACATTATAACGTTTTGTTATAGCACTGTAACAATTAAAGCAAATAAGACTATGGCATTTACATTAAGTATAGGTACGAAAGCAAAAAATTTTAATTTACCTGCAACTGATGGTAATAACTATACCCTTGACAGCTTTAAGGACAGCAGGTACCTGGTGCTTTTTTTCACCTGTAACCACTGCCCCTATGTTACAGGCTCTGATGAAGTAACGCGTTCAACAGCGAATAAATACAGCGCCAAAGGCTTCACCTTTGTTGCGATTAACAGCAACAGTGCAAATACTTACCCGGAGGATGATTTTGAACATATGAAAAAGCGAATGGAAGAAAAAAAATTTCCATGGGTTTATTTACATGATCAATCTCAGGAAGTAGCAAAAGCTTATGGCGCGTTGCGAACGCCTCATTTCTATGTGTTTGATGAAAACCGAACGTTGGTGTATACGGGCCGTGGGGTTGACTCTCCAAAAAACGCATCAAAAATTACTGAAAATAATTTGGAAAACACATTGGAAGAGTTATATTTGCACAATAAAGTTTCGATTCCGGTTACAAATCCTATTGGTTGCAACGTTAAATGGGATGGAAAAGACTCACACTGGATGCCGGCCGAAGCTTGTGATTTGGCATGATATTTGAAGTATTTAAGATAAGCGGATTGCCCTGATATTCCCAAAATGTCCCTATTTGCAGAGCACCCCCTTCCCCCTCATAGCTCTGCATTCCCTTACACGTTCTATCAATCCCAGGGTGATCCGCTCTTTTTTTAATCTTTTAATCTAACCGTTTTGCAGTACGAAACGGAGTATATAACAAAAACTACTTTTGATCGGTTTCAGCATTATTTTGAAGGCCGGGAACTTGATCCCGATCTGAATAATTATAAAGATGAATTACTGAATAATTCTCAGAAATTACTGCCCCCTGATCTACCCAACCAATTTCTGTATGTAGCCGATTTGCCGGCAGGAAATATTGTTCATGTCAGTGATAATTTTTATCGAATTACCGGATATGACTACATGCCTCCATTCCCGATAAAGGCTATTTTTGATCTCATTCATCCTGCTGACCGGGGCATAATCATTCAGGCTTCTATGGAAGCCATTCAAGGAGCAAATTTTGCAATGGATTTTCCACCTATGAGCCATATGTTTAGCATGGATTTCAGGTATAAAACAGCCGGGGGAAAATATTTACGTATGCTCAGGCATTCCGGAATGCTTACAAAAGACAAAAAAAACAACATGGTGCATACCATTTCTGTTATGCATGATATTTCCTTTCTTAAAAGGCAAAAAAAAATAGAATTGTTTTTAAGCGGTGATGAGATAAAAGGATATAAGTTCCCCTCAGATGAATTGATTGCTTATATGCAGCACACTTTCACCAAAAGAGAAATGGAAATTTTACGTCTCATGGCAGATGGTAAGAACAGCAAAGAAATATCTGAAGACCTGTTTATAAGCGCATTCACTGTTGACACCCATAGGAAGAGAATGCTCAAACGGACAAAACTGAATAATTCCACTGAGCTGGTGGTTTTTGCTATTGACAATAACATTATCTAAGAAATAAATTTTCCGGGTTTGATAATATGTCAGACTGTAGATTGAGTACAATCTAATACTCCTTGTATATTGCCTAAAAGAAATTTCCTATTTAGTTTCTGGGCGAAAAACCCCAATAACTTTCCCGATTTTCGGGACAGGCTGTTATGCTTGTCACAAAAATACTCATCCCGATTGTGCTTTTTGTTGGTTTTTATTCAAAAACCTTACAAAAGCTACTTCGGGACTGCGCTTTTTCTGATTTCGCAAGCCAAGAATCTGGACTTTTCTCATCAGAAACATGAGTTTTCGCGCAAGCACTTAAGGCTTGCTGAAAAGCTCACTTTTGACGATAAATCAGTAAATTACAAAATATTAAATTTGTTAAAAGTGCAAACCTTTATTAATTATTCTGTGAGCTTTCTTACTTTTTCATCAGGCCCTATGTACTTATATTTCTTACCTAAAACACGCATTCACTATAATAAACTGCCATTTTCATTGCTTTGTAATCGTTGAATTCATCTTTCTAATCATCTCCGGGTTAGGTAGCGGAGGCTAAACATGATCAAAAAGATGAACCCCGCAGGAATTACAGTTTCCATCATTGGTGAGGCTTACGTCTACTACATGTCCAAATCTTTTAATTACAGGGTAATTGCAGCTGGGACAATGAGTATCCCGGCCTTTCTCACCCCCGATATTTCCAATGTAAACATAATCCAGGTTTTCATTGGCAATATCGAACAACTGATAAAGCGTATCTTCAGGTGTGGGCGCAATATGCAATTTATATGTTGGATGGTACCTGGATAAGTGCAAAATAGTCTGTGGTCCAAGCTCATTTTTTATCCAGTTAATCATCATTTTAAACTGCTGGACATCATCATTTAAACCGGGAATAATAAGGTTGGTAATTTCAAGATGCTTTCCTGCTGTACGTATTTTCTTGAGCGTTTTAAGCACAGGCTCAAGCTCAGAACTGGTCTGTTTTTTGTAAAATGTATCAGAGAAAGCCTTCAAATCAATGTTAAAGGCGTCAATGTAATGCAATAGCACATCCAAGGGCTCCTGAGAAATGTAGCCATTGCTTATCATGGCTGTGGAAAACTGGGTTTCTTTCGCACGCATGCCAGTTTCCAATACATATTCATACCAGATGGAAGGCTCGTTATATGTAAATGCTATCCCAATATTGTCAGGCTGGGTGGCGGCAACATTTAATAAATCCTCAGGATCGAGGTAGCGATAATTGCGATAACCCTCAGCCTGAGACTGGGAAATATCGCAATTCTGACAAAATGAGCATTGGAGATTACAACCCACTGAACCAACAGAAAAGATAATTTTACCCGGGAAAAAGTGATACAAAGGCTTTTTCTCAATAGGATCAAAATTTAGGGCGGAAAGCTTCCCGTAGGTTACAGCGTGTAACTTACCATTGTAATGTTTACGGGTACCACAAATGCCTGTTCCATCAGGATTTATCTTACAGTTATGTGGACACAGAAAACAATGCATACATCCATCATCCTGCTTTATGTAAAAAAGTGCTTCTTTATCGAGTTCCACAAGTTCTCTTTGTTGTTAATAATTATTTTTTTAAGTATTGTAAGCTTTCTGACCGCGAAAATATTTCATGAATTGAACACGTTCCAGTGCAGCAGGATCATCGGTATTGGACTGGCTCATCTTGCCTCTGAAGTCATCAACTTTTCCAAATCCCTTGGCAGACATCCACTTATCCATTTCAGTAATTAATTCACCAATCCTACCCATTCCATTCCGGTATAATGTGGAAGCAACCTGCACTGTTTTAGCGCCCGCCAGTAACAATTTCACTACATCCTGTCCGGTATCCACACCGGTAGTAGCAGAAATATCGGTTTTTAAACGTTCAGAAAGTATGGAGGCCCACCTTAGGGGCATACTGATATCAGATGGAGTACTTAACACATGGGATGATGTGACTTCAAAACTGTCTGTATCAAAATCAGGATTATAAAACCTGTTAAACATAACCAGGGCATCAATACCCGCATCATCAACACGTTTTAACATGCCAGCCAGATCAGAAAAATAAAAACTTAGTTTAAGGCTAACAGGAATTTTAGTTACTTTCCTTACCGCTTTTATAATATCAAAATAGGTTTGCTCATTTTGTACAGCTGTACGATGTATATTTGAAGGCAACGTAAATACGTTCAATTCCAGGGCATCGGCACCTGCACGTTCTATTTCGGCAGGGAAATATGTCCATTGATCAGCAGTAACACAATTAATACTGGCAATAACAGGGATATCCAGTTGAGATTTGGCCGATTTAATTAATTCCAGATACTTCTGTGTTGCCTCTTTGGAAGTGTCATCGTGCTCATAGAACTCAAGTGTTTCAGGATAGAGGTAGCTCTCCGTATTCATTTGGGTTAGTTTGGCTTTCATATCCAGTAATATCTCCTCCTCAAAAAGAGATTTTAATACCACCGCTCCGGCACCGGAATGCTGAATACCCGGAAATTGCTTTTCGCTATCTGATAAACCCGAACTGCCAATAATAATCGGATTTTTTAAAGTTAATCCCATGTACGTAGTGGAAAAATCTGCCATAATAAAGGGTTTTAGTTTTAATCCATAAAAATATTGAAAAAAGTGTACATTTCCTGCATTTCGCAAATGTTTATCTCACTAAATTGTTTGGTACAAGAAAAACAATTGCTTAAATTTGCACACCTTTAAAAATGCCCAGATGGCGGAATTGGTAGACGCGCTGGTCTCAAACACCAGTGGTAGCAATACCGTGCCGGTTCGACCCCGGCTCTGGGTACTTTTTATAACCCTAAAAATCAATATTTTACACATTCCCGTCAAAGGACTTCCATTTATCCTGAGCTCCCAGGTATTTACATAAATATCCGTTGAGCATATAACATTTTTCAGCCTTATAACGCCATTCAAAATACTTTTTTCTTTAATGGGTTTCAGATATAAGGAAAAAAACAGGTATTAATATAATCATCCGATATCCATCCTGTAATTTAATAGACTGATTTTCTTCATTTTGAATGTCTTTTAAAGTGTTAACATCTGTTAAAATACCTATTGGCCTGCTCTGGTCATGTAACTAAGTGAACCCCATAGCCGTCCCAAAAGACAAATGAAGCATTTTTTCAGACAGGCCTTTCTGAACTGGTAATCACGATATAAAATCGGGATATTTAAATGGTGGGCGAATAGACGTATTCTTCTGCTGTGCCGGGATTTTTATATCTGTTTTTAAATTAAAAAGTATAAATAATAAAACATGAAAAAGATCAGTAAACTAATTCTTCTGGGATGTTTAGTCCTGTTTTCTTTTGAAAAGAGTCATGCGCAATTAAGTCTGGCTACTTTTCAAAATAATCTTTCACGAAAGATTGCACTGGGCTATAATGTGAATGAAAGGCTCTGGGCCGATTTAAAAATAACACCTCCCAAACTCCTCAAGAATGCTCCTACAGCTGTAGAATTTAACGCGAATTATAGTTTTTTCCATAAAGAAGATTTTAGCATCTATTCAGGAATTGCAGTTTCTTATAACACATCTAAAGACAGTCCGGATCTAATATTACCGCTGGGTTTGCAAGTAAGGCCATTTGAAAATTTCAGGCAACTCTCTTTTCATTCCGAAATTCAACTTGGCTATAATGGCGGAGATCACCCTGATACCCAAATCATTAATGGCCCACCAGATAATACCTATGAATTCCCTACGCTTTTTTGGGGGTTCCGATACACTTTCAGAAATAGAAATAAGTAAATAAACCACATATTAAAAAGCTATAAGAGATGATTATGAAAAATATGTATTTAAAAATGCTGCTGGTAGGCTTCACCGCAATGCTTTCAATAGGGGCATTGGGTCAGATTAGTGTAGCCAATTATTTTAATGAACAAGCAAGCATTGGCGTAGGATATGATATTACCAAAAAACTGAAAACTGAATTAAGGCTGGGAATAAGTAATTTTGTAAATACTGATTTATTTCTCACCTATGAATTTATAACCAGAGAGAATTATAGTATATACTCGGGTATAGGAACCGGTTCTTACGATGCAATAGAAGATTATAAAGTGTCTGCCCTGGCCGGCATTGAAATAAAACCATTTAAAAAGGAGCATGGTTTAACCCTGCATATGGAATTACAGCCATTTTATGACAACATCTTTAATAAATCTGCAACGGGTCGGTTCTATCATAGCTGGGGAATACGGTATACTTTTGGAAAAGCTAAGGATTAATTTCTGAGATAATGTGCCGAAAGTTTGCTAAAGACAATATTAGGCGACAGAATTAAACCCGCAACTCAAAATTTTTACCCAAATAAAGTCTGCGTACATTTTCATCAGCAGCCAGATCTTCGGCGGTGCCAGCCTTAAGAATGTCTCCTTCAAACAGCAGGTATGCCCGGTCAGTGATGGAAAGGGTTTCATGCACATTGTGGTCAGTGATAAGGATGCCGATATTTTTCTCTTTAAGCTTTCCTACAATTTCCTGAATATCTTCCACGGCAATTGGATCTACGCCTGCAAAAGGCTCATCAAGCAGGATAAATTTAGGATCAATGGCAAGTGCACGGGCTATCTCAGTACGTCTGCGCTCACCTCCTGAAAGCTGTATCCCCAGGCTTTTACGAATATGTACCAGACCAAATTCTTTTAATAGATTTTCTGTGCGTTCATGCTGTTCCTCTTTTGAATAATCTGACATTTCAAGAACGGCCTTAATATTGTCTTCCACACTCAGTTTTCTGAATACCGACGCTTCCTGCGCCAGATAACCAATCCCCTGCTGAGCACGCCTGTAAACAGGCTCGCGGGTAATATCCTTTGAGTCAAGGTATATTCTTCCCTGGTTAGGGGTAATCAATCCTACTATCATGTAAAAGGTTGTGGTTTTGCCGGCACCATTGGGCCCAAGCAATCCTACAATTTCTCCCTGCGATACCTCTACGGACACACCTTTTACCACGGTGCGTTTCTTATATTTTTTTACCAGACTTTCAGTTGACAGCCGCATTCCTGTTTTTTTATTTTTAAACAATTAATTACCTGAAACATTTTTTCTTTTCAGACAAATATTTTAAGCATTTTCTTTTGTAAAAGTACATAAGTTATGCCATTTATAAAAGTGATTGCAATTACCATCAAAGTGAACTAAAGGATAAACTGGAACATAGCCCGTATTCCCCAGGGTTGTATGTTTTGATGATCAAGATAAGTCAGCCGCCACATTACATCCACTCTCAATATTTTCACTATATTTTCCAAACCTACACTGGCTTCCATATAGGGTGTATTCACACTGTGTAATAGCTCAGGATATGCCATAACATCAGCATGGGAAGGACTTAGAGAGCCAATCAATCCCCGTGCGGAAACTACTTCTCTAAGTTTGAGCCTACGGATTAAGGGTATACGGTTGAGAAAAAATCCCTGGAAATGATGCTCGGCAAATACAGAAACCCATCTGTCACTGGCAAATTCATAATAATTCATCATGTTAAAAGCAAAATAATCGAAAGCATATGTTTCATTTCCCTGGTGCAATTCCAGTAACGGAAAAGGCAAGTCGCCCCAGATTTTACCTCCTTCCATCTTATATTTAAAATAGCCTATGGGATTGAGTTCAATTTTGTCTGCTAAACTGGCTGTTAATTTATAGTATGAATAGCCACTATGCAACACATCCGGAACACCTGCTGTAATATTAGTTTCCAGAATAGGATACCGTGATCCAAGGCTCACCCTTTCAAATTCGCCCCAAATAAATTTCTCCTGATATGCAAACCTCGATTTTAAAGAAATTTCAGATGTTATCACCGGAGATAAGTCCGCTGAAATATCATTGTCCTCTGAATATTCAAAAGGCACAAAAGGGCCTTCAAAAATTCGACGGTGTTTGAATGTAAGGGTATTTTGAAATCCGTGAAACCACTCGTGCATGTAACCAAGTGAAAATTCCTCAACGGGTGTGAGTTTGTTATTTGGATTACGCCTTAACACAGATGAAAGAATGTTATCCTCTAAAAAAGCATTCTCACTCTGCCCCAGTTGCTGTATATCATTCTCATAGGTAAATCCAATTGCCCGCCGGGGATCCTTTGATACCATATACATAAATCCCCCACCATATTTAAATTTCTCATCTAAAGTACCGTAGGCCAGGTACCCTTCTAACATAAGCCTAGTACTGAAGGCATTGCTCGTACGCCCACCAAAGCGAAAACGGTTGCCTTCAATGGGATTAAAGCTATAAAAAGTATAATAAGGACCTATTTCAAATAAACCAGTAACAAAATAATAATTAACCAGCAAATTGGTAAGGTCAGCAATATTTTTATATAACGGCACTTCTTTGATGGAGTCAACCATCAGATAAATGTTTTTTTCTTTTTGTGTAAGTGTAACGGGGCGTTTTTGCATCCAGAAATCATCACTTTTCTGCATGGCATCACCCATCACAAGTGTGTTGGTTTTTAGTGTTTTAATCTGTTCAGCGTACGATTCATTTATGGTAATGTCACTAAAAACAGACGTTTTTCGACCAAAAAACCCGGTGAGCTTATCATTCCAGTTAAAATCTACCATGAGTGTTTCCGTATCGATAAACCAAAGGGTATCATTATAGGGTTTAAATGTTTGCGCAATTACCAGGTCGTTTACATAATTAATATTGGCATCTTCTGCTATTCGCATTTGAATATACTGCAAAGCAAATGTGGTGTCGTTGACCCAAAAATTACCGGTAAAAGTGCGCTCCATCTTTCTCTTTGGCCGGTAAGATAGCTGATAGCACCATCTGTTATCGATAAAAGCACTGTCAATAAGGTAATATTTATAGTAAAGCAAGCCGAAATCAGCGATGGGACTTACAAATCCTGGTTCAAAAACCGACATGAAATTATCATACACATTCAGCTTTTGATACATCTTACCTGTAAATTGGCCTACGCTTTCGTTTTCAACACCGGATAGGCGGGTGGCTTTTATTACTTCCTTCTCTTCCTTCGGACGACGGGTATAATAATAATCCGAGAGCGATTCCAGTATAAATACCGGTAGATAGGTTTTCCCGGTTACAGCAGAAGTATCTACAAAGTTAAATACGAAATCAAAATCCTTTAAGAACCGGTTGCTGCCAGGTTCTTCATTAATATTGTTGATATCAATCTGCACCTTATTATACAGTTCATAGGTGTAGTTGCTGAGATTCTCCGGATTATTCACTGCTTTATTATCAATGATCCTTCTCAGTAATTTATGTGCAGGGTTCTCTCCTGGCACAACAACAACCTCATCTATTGCAAGTTGCGAAGGGCTTAAGTATACTGAGATATCGTTATAGGCAAACTGGCTTATATGGATATAAACAGTACGATATCCAACGAACGATGCCATTATTGTATCTGAAGCATGGCGGGTTTCGATAAAAAAATATCCGTTGGCATCTGTAATGGTTCCGGTGTGGGTGTTTTTAAAAGTAACATTGACAAATGGCAGAGCCTCGCCTGTAATGCTGTCTTTAACATACCCCCGCACCTTTGTTACCTGCCCAAATGCAGATATATAAAGAAAAAGAGACAGAATAAAAAACCAGCAAAACTTCATACCAGATATTATTACACTTATTTTTCAGGAGTTATTTCCTGAAATGCTTTTAGTCGTTTGATGACTCGTTTTCTTTTGCTTTTTCCTCATCTTCTTCCGCAAGTGCAGCATCCTGTCGTTTGACTATTCTGCGGGAGAGCTTGATGCTGATTTCATAAAGCAGCAACAATGGCAGGGATACCAGAATCTGGCTGAAAATATCAGGAGGTGTAATAATGGCTGACAATAATAAAATAACTACGATGGAATGTCTCCTGAACTTTTTCAATATTTCTGGTGTAACCAGGCCTACTTTCGTTAGAAAAAACACTACGATAGGAAGTTCAAATATAACGCCACTGGCCAGGGTTACTGAGGCCACTGTAGAAATGTAAGAAGTAAGGTTTATCTGGTTGGTAACCTGCTCACTAACAGTATATGAACCAAGAAAATGTACAGACAGAGGCACGATAATAAAGTATCCGAACAATACGCCCAACATAAATAACAACGAGCTGAAAAAAACTGATCCGGCGGCATATTTCTTCTCATTGGAATAAAGTGCTGGTGCTATAAACCGCCAGAATTCCCAGAAAACATAAGGAAAAGATACGATAAAGCCAGCGAAAAGCGAAACCATAATGTGGGTGGTAAACTGTCCGGACATGTTGATGTTTATCAATTCAAAAGGATTTGAGTTGATGCACAATGCTTTTACCCTGACAAACTCTCCAAACTTACACAATACACTATTTGTAAAAAATTCCGGACTTTTGGGCGCAATAATGATAACATCAAAAATAAAATCCTTAAAAATAAAAGCTACTATAGCCAATATCACTATTCCCAGTAATGCGCGAATCAAATGCCAACGCAATTCCTCCAGGTGATCAAGAAAAGTCATCTCTTCTTTTTCTACATTCTTTGCCATGTTATTTTTCCTCTGTTGTTTGATCTACAGTTCTATAAATCAGGAAAAAGAAAATAATTGATTATTTAGAACTTAAAATATTTAAGAATAATTTAATATTCTGAAAAAAAGCTTTAAATTTAAGCATACAAATGTATTTATAATTTAATTTTTATTCTTACTAAAAACACTAAAAAGATAAAACAGACAGTTTAAAGTAAAAACTATAGTGCGCGTTGAATGTTATTTATATTTTCGCACACAATATAGTATTACATGTTATTAGAGGATTATGACATTAACAACAGAAAAAACACTTTCAGAAAATCTCAAGAAGCACTTTGGCTTCTCTTCATTTAAGGGAAACCAGGAAGCAATCATTAAAAGCATCCTTGAGGACACCGACACTTTTGTACTGATGCCTACGGGCGGTGGTAAGTCGCTGTGCTATCAGTTACCCGCTATTCTTTCTGAGGGTACAGCCATTATTATCTCCCCACTGATCGCCTTGATGAAGAACCAGGTAGATGCCATGCGGAGTTACAGTGAAGAAAATGGAATAGCCCATTTTATGAATTCTTCCCTAAACAAAACAGCGATAAATAAAGTGCGCCAGGATGTGCTGGACGGTAAAACCAAAATGCTGTACGTAGCTCCGGAATCGCTTACGAAGGAAGAAAATATAGAGTTTCTGAAAAAGGTGAAAATTTCTTTTTATGCCATTGATGAGGCCCATTGTATTTCTGAGTGGGGCCACGACTTCAGGCCGGAATACAGGCGCATACGGCCCATCATAAGCGAAATTGGCAATGCCTCAGTAATTGCACTCACAGCTACGGCCACGCCTAAAGTGCAAAGCGACATACAAAAAAATCTGGGTATGCTGAATGCCAGGGTTTTTAAGTCTTCCTTTAATCGTGCCAACCTTTACTATGAGGTTCGTCCAAAAATAAATGCCACGAAAGAAATAATAAAGCTACTTAAAAATGAAGTCGGCAAATCTTCAATTGTATATTGCCTGAGCAGAAAAAAGGTAGAAGAACTTGCTGAAACACTGGCCATAAATGGTATTAAGGCCCTTCCCTATCATGCCGGAATGGATGCAGCCACGCGGAGTGGTAACCAGGACAAATTTTTGATGGAAGAAGCAGATGTTATCGTAGCTACCATTGCTTTTGGCATGGGTATAGACAAGCCAGATGTACGCCATGTTATTCATTATGATATTCCGAAAAGTCTGGAAGGTTATTACCAGGAAACCGGACGTGGGGGCCGTGATGGCGGCGAAGGCAAATGCATAACTTTTTACCGGTATAAGGATATTCAGAAACTAGAAAAATTCATGCAGGGAAAACCCGTAGCTGAACAGGAAATTGGCAAACAACTACTGCTTGAAACTGTTTCATACGCGGAATCTGCTGTATGCCGGCGTAAACAATTGCTTCACTATTTTGGTGAAAAATATGAGAAAGACAACTGCAACAACTGCGATAATTGCCTGCATCCGAAGAAACAATTTGAGGGCAAGGATGATGTGGTGAAAGTTTTAAATGCCATTCTTTTGGTAAAGGAAAAATTTAAAGCCGAGCATATAGCCAATCTTTTGGCAGGTAACAAGTCTGCTTCTGTCAAAGCCTACAACCACCATCACCTTGATATTTTTGGCTCAGGTGGAGAAAATGATATTAGACACTGGAACGCTGTAATCCGACAGGCATTAATTGCCAATTTTGTGCAGAAAGAGATAGAAAACTATGGTCTGCTCCGGGTTACTGAGGGAGGAAAAGAGTTTTTGAAAAACCCGACCAGTTTCATGCTAACAAAAGACCATAACTACGAAAAGTCAGAAAGTGATAATGAAGCTCGTGCAGGAAAAGGTGGTGGGGTAGATGACGAATTATTCAATATCCTTAAAGACCTTCGCCGGAAGGTATCTAAAAAATTTCAGGTACCCCCTTTTGTAATCTTTCAGGACCCCTCATTGCAGGACATGGCCATTCAGTATCCCGTATCCATTGAAGAAATGCAAAATATTGTAGGGGTTGGTGCCGGAAAGGCCAGAAGGTATGGCAATGATTTTATCAAGCTTATCAAAACTTATGTGGAAGATAAAGAGATCATTCGTCCGCAGGATATGGTGGTAAAATCTGTAGTGAATAAATCCGGTATGAAAGTCTACATCATCCAGTCAATTGACAGAAAAATGCCCCTTGAAGATATTGCCGCTGCCAAAAACCTTGAGCTTCCGGAACTGCTTACTGAAATAGAAGCGATTGTAAATTCCGGAACCAAAGTGGATATTTCTTATCATATCGATGCTGTGATGGATGAAGATTATGCCATGGATATTTACGACTACTTTAAGGAGGAAGCTGAATCAGAATCAATTGAAGAGGCCCTTAATGAGCTTGGTGAAGATGAATATTCAGAGGAAGATGTGCGTATGGTGCGTATAAAATTCCTCTCTGAACTGGGGAATTAATTCATTAGAAATATAGTTTCACTGGTATTTTGGGAGGAGCGTCCTGTTTATTCCCATTAAGCTCTCATGTATTAAGGCATGTGGACTGGTGGTTTTTTTGATGTCTCTAACAATAAATCAAGACATACCAGAAAACTTCGCTTTTTCTCGCATCCTCCGTTTGGATTAAGATCACTCCCATCAGCCACCCAGGTTATATTATCTGAAATATTTGCAAAAACTACCCCTTGAAGAGCAGTTATTTTTCCATTGAATTTTTGAAAAAAATGTTTTCCCTTCCTCAATGGCATGAGCTCACCTCAATTTATCTGCATAAATATTCATTTTTTATACATATTTAGTTAAAGCTTAAAAATTAAAAGTACTTCTTCACATATAATATTTATTTAAAGCCCATTTTGATTAATTTAGCAGAAAATAATGAAATCATTATTCTGAAATTTATACATTTTTACACAGGCTGCATCGGGCAATACAGATAATCGCAGCGCCAACATTAAAGAAAAATATTATCTATCATAAAAGCATTTAACTAAAATTACTTTACGCAATGAAAGTGCTGAAATTTGGAGGCTCCTCTGTGGGTTCGCCGGAAAAAATAAAGGATGTTAAAAAAATTGTTGAATCACAGGTTGATGAACGCGTTGTAGTAGTGTCAGCCTTCAGCGGTATTACTGATCAGCTTGTCAAAACAGGCTTGCTGGCCTCTGCCGGAGATCAGAAATACACTGATGAAATTGACGATATGGAAAACAGGCATATCACTGCCATTGACATCCTGGTAGAGAAAAGCAGGCAGGAAGATCTAAAGCAATGGATTACTCAGCGTTTTGACGAGATGCGTGTGATCCTTGAGGGGGTCTCTCTTTTACATGAACTCACCGCCCGTACCATGGATCTGGTTTTAAGTTTTGGCGAAAGACTTTCAGCAAAAATCATTAGTTATGCTATTCAGGACGCAACTTATTATGATGCCAGGGATTTTATTAAAACAGACGATAATTTTGGAGGTGCAACGGTGAATGATAAACTTACGCAGGAGCAAATCTCCACCCATTTTCACCCGAAAAGCCTTACTGCAGTATTGCCGGGTTTTGTTTCAAGCACAGCTACAGGAGAAACAACCACCCTTGGCCGTGGCGGGTCTGATTATACCGCGGCCATTTTTGCATCCGCGCTTGATGCCACCGTTTTGGAAATATGGACTGATGTAGATGGCTTTATGACTGCTGATCCCAGAAAAGTAGAAAAAGCCTACGCAGTAGAAAGACTTTCCTATGCTGAAGCAATGGAGTTATCACATTTTGGCGCCAAAGTTATTTATACACCCACCATAAAACCAGTACTGAATAAAAACATTCCGCTATATATTAAAAACACATTCAACCCAAATACCCGGGGAACGCTTATTAGTAATACCCCTGATGAAAAATCAACGGCGCTGATAAAAGGTATTTCCTCCATTGACGAGGTGGATCTTATCTCCCTGCAGGGAGCCGGCCTGGTGGGGGTGACTGGAATTAGTAAGCGACTATTCAGCGCACTGGCCAAAAGCGGCACCAATGTAATTATGATTACCCAGGCCTCATCAGAATATTCCATATCTTTTGCCGTGGCACCCGCTGATAGTGAAAAGGCAATGGCTTCCATTGAGAATTACTTTGATGTTGAAATAAACCAGCGAAAAGAAATCCGCTTAACCGTGGAGCGCGAACTGAGTATCATTGCCATTGTGGGTGAAAAGATGCGGAACACACCCGGTATCTCCGGTACGCTATTCAGTTCATTAGGCCGGAATGGTGTAAATGTGATTGCGACTGCCCAAGGCTCTTCAGAACTGAATATTTCGGTTGTTGTATCCCGGAAAAGCCTTAGAAAGGCATTGAATGTTATTCATGAAAGCTTTTTCCTTTCCCATTACAAAGAGGTACATGTTTTTATGGTTGGCACCGGTACGGTGGGCAGCAGTTTGCTGCAGCAAATGCAAAACCAGCAAAAAAAGCTTCTTGAAAATCACTGGCTAAAAGTGAACGTGGTTGGCATTGCCAACAGCCGTAAAATGCTGGTAGATGAAAAAGGGTTTATACTTGAAAATTATAAGCAATACATTGATGAGCATGGAGAACCCAGTGATCTTAAGGTATTCGTAGAGCAAATGAAAATATTAAATCTCAGAAACAGTGTTTTTGTAGATTGCACGGCAAGTGAAGATGTTGCTACTATTTATCCGGCTGTACTGAAAACATATTCATCTATTGTTACTGCCAATAAAATAGCCTGCTCTTCAGACTATGCAAGCTATAAAGAACTTAAACAAATTACACTTGCACGCAATGTGAAATTTATGTTTGAAACCAATGTGGGCGCTGGTCTTCCAATTATCAGCACCATGAACGATCTTTTACGTAGCGGGGATAAAATATTAAAGATACAAGCGGTGTTGTCCGGAACCCTGAATTTCATTTTCAATACCTTAAGTGCGGATATTTCGCTCTCCGAAGCTGTAAAAATGGCACAGGAGAAAGGGTTCTCAGAACCAGATCCGCGGATTGATCTTAGCGGAATAGATGTATTGCGGAAACTTTTAATCCTTTCCCGCGAAGCTGAATACCCCATGGAAAAAGACGATGTGGAGATAAAATCTTTTTTACCTGAAGAATGTTTCCAGGGAAACCTTGACGAATTCTGGAGGGAGATAAAAAAACAGGATCCAATCTTTGAAGAAAAAAGGAAAAAACTGGAAAAAGATAATAAAAAGTGGCGTTTTGTTGCCACCATGGATGAAGGAGAAGCATTTATTGAACTTATGGAGGTTGATCACTCCCACCCTGCGTATCACCTTGAAGGCAGCAATAATATCATTCTCATCACTACAGACAGGTATCTGGATGAGCCCCTGATTATAAAAGGATATGGTGCCGGCGCCGAAGTTACCGCGGCCGGAGTTTTTGCTGACATTATCCGCATTGCCAATGTATAAAAAAAGTTGATGATAGAAGCCGTAATATTTGATATGGATGGTGTGCTCATTGATTCTGAGCCTGTTTGGCAAATGCACGAAAAAAAAGCCATAGAGGAGGCATGTGGATTTGAGATCACTCCCGAGATGCAAAACGAAACCTTCGGACTAAACACTGCTGAGGTAATCATGCACTGGTACCATTACAAGCCATGGGCGAATTTAAACGCCCATGCCATTACCGACAAGATATATACAAAAGTATTAGACCATTTCAAAGCCAATGGCATTCCTGCAAATGGTGTTCCGGAGATACTTGACTTTTTTAAAATGCGAAATATACCAATGGGTGTAGCTTCCTCTTCACCTCAACATTTAATTGATGCCATACTGGATAAATTAGGTATCCGTAATTATTTTCTTGTTGCCCATTCATCAGATCAGGAAGCATACGGAAAGCCACATCCTGATGTATATATCAATACTTGCAAGGCACTAAAGGCCAACCCGGCCTATTGCCTGGCTTTTGAGGATTCCGTTAATGGCATGATAGCCGCAAAATCAGCACGTATGAAGGTAATAGCCATTCCTCCGGCCATTAAAAAAAGCCAGAAAGAATATGTCCTGGCTGATCTTGTTTTAAACGACCTGGCAGCGTTTACATCAACGCATTTTAATCAACTTACCCAGAAATAAAGAAACATAAAAATTAAAACATGAGTGCAGAGATTACATATAATTCCACCAATCAGCAAACCAGATCTTACTCTTTTAAAGATGCGTTGCTAAAAGGGCTGGCCCCCGACAAAGGGTTGTTTATGCCCAACCGGATTCCAATACTTTCGGCTGATGAGCTAAAAAGTATGCAAAAAATGCACTATTCGGAAATAGCTTTTCTGGTTACACGAAAATTTCTGAAAGATGAAATTTCAGACCCAGATCTATTGGAAATTACCCAAAGTGCCTACACTTTTGATATTCCATTGGAAAAAGTATTTGGCAACCGGTACATCATGCGTCTGGATCAGGGACCAACGGCTTCTTTTAAAGATTTTGCCGCGCGAATGATGGGCAGGTTGATGCAGCATTTTGCCTCGCTTGAAAACCGGGAGCTCTTAATCCTTACTGCAACATCGGGTGATACAGGCAGTGCAATTGCCAATGCTTTTTATAACCTGGATAATATAAACGTGGTTATCCTTTATCCTGAAAAAGAAGTTACCGAGCGCCAACGAAAACAAATGACTACCTTACATAAAAACATCAGCATAATTGCAGTAGATGGAAAATTTGACGATTGCCAGGCATTTGTGAAGAAAGCTTTTTCTGATCCGGGGCTGGCTCACTTACCTTTATCGTCGGCCAATTCGATAAACATTGGGCGCTTGCTTCCCCAAGCTGTATATTACTTTTACGCCTGGTCAAAACTGGTTAATGAGAATACTAATCAGGATATCATTTTTTCGGTACCATCAGGAAATTTCGGGAATTTGATGGGGGGAATAATAGCCAGGCAAATGGGTCTCCCGGTTAAAAAATTTATCGCTGCCACGAATGCAAACGATGAATTTCCGTCTTACCTCAGGAGTGGCTTATACCAAACCATTGAGCCCTCTTTAAATTGTATTTCAAGCGCCATGAATGTTGGTCATCCCAGCAACATGTCTCGAATTACTGGGTTGTATAATGGTATAATGAATGAGAAAGGGGAAATCTTAAAAGAACCGGAAATAGAAAAGCTGCGGAATGACATTTTTTCAGAGAGCATTTCGGATGAACATACACGCATTACCATAAAAAATGTATTCCAATCGCATAAGGTATTGCTTGAACCTCATGGAGCCGTAGCATGGGCCGGACTTGAGAAATATCTTGATCGACATCCGGCGGTGGATCAGGAACGGCAGGTGGCTGTGGCGCTCGAAACGGCACACCCTGCAAAATTCCCGGCGGATATACAAAAGGCTTTAAATATTGATCCCCCCTTGCCTGAGTCCTTAAAAAATCTGGATCACAAAGAGGAGCAGGAAGAGAAAATACCACTTGATTATCAAATTTTTAAGAACTTTTTAAAAACCAACTATTGATATGCATTTAATATGTTCTGACCTTGAAGGGGTGTTTGTTCCGGAGGTATGGATTAATGTGGCAAAAAAAACAGGAATAGACGAGCTGAAATTAACCACAAGAGACATTAGTGATTATGATGTATTGATGCAAAAACGCCTCGCCATTCTGGAAGAACACAGGCTTACCCTGCCCGACATCCAACAGGTAATTGCAACCCTTGATCCTTTGGAAGGTGCAATTGATTTTCTTGACTGGTTGCGTTCAGTAACACAGGTAATCATTGTTTCCGATACCTTTAGTGAATTTGCCGATCCGCTGATGGAAAAACTGAAGCGGCCAACTTTGTTTTGTCATCACCTTTCGGTGGATGGGTATGGAAACATTACCGGCTATAACCTGCGGCAAAAAGATCCTAAACGTAAAGTGGTGGAAGCATTACAAAGCCTGGACTATAAAATAGCTGCATTTGGCGACTCATACAATGACATCAGCATGCTGCTGAAAGCAGAAAAGGGAATACTTTTTTCTCCTCCGCAAAATGTAATTGATGATTATCCTGACCTGGATGTTGCCAGAAATTACAAAGAGTTAAAGGACTTGTTGCACCCTTACCTACAATAACATAGAGCATGCTACATACTTATGTCCGCTCCGGCTCCGTACCCCCGGATAATGCCACGTTTTGAATTCTTTATAAAGTTAATGACAGCATCCCTTTCAGCAGATTGCTGAACCGAATTTTCAACTTCTTTTACCGCATCGGTAGTATTCAGGTTGCTTTGATAAATTAAACGGTATGTATCCTGTATGATATTTATCTGTTCATTTGAAAATCCTCTACGGCGAAGCCCAACACTATTCAATCCTGCAAAACTCAACGGGTCTCTCCCGGCAGTGATAAATGGGGGCACGTCCTTGGTTACTTTTGAGAGTCCCTGAATAATAATGTGTGTTCCCACACGCACAAACTGATGAACAAGGCTACCCGGGCTTATGATGGCAAAATCGTCTACTTCAACCTCTCCTGCCACACCACTGTAAGCACCCATAATCACATTATTTTTAATGATGGAGTCATGCGCAACATGCACATAGCACATCAGCAGTGAGTTGTTACCTACCACTGTTTTTCCTTTGGCAGATGTGCCTCTGTTTACTGTTACACTTTCGCGAATTACAGTATTATTACCTATCTCTGTGGTTGAATATTCTCCCTGGTACTTCAAATCCTGAGGAATTCCAGAAATTACAGCCCCTGGAAAGATTTTACAGTTTTGACCAATTCTGGATCCATCCATCAATACGGCATGAGGGCCTATCCAGGAACCGTCGCCAACTTCCACGTCCCCGTATATCATTGCAAAAGGTTCAATGGTAACATTTTTTCCAATTTTCGCATCAGGATGAACATATGCCATTTTTTGATCCATGGTTTTCAGTATATTAAGGATTTACTTTTAATGTTTTATTACATTTACCTGCATACCTTACAAAATAAAAATAAATGCATGGTATTTAATTGATTATTCGTTTATTTCACTTTGGCAATCTGAGCGGTAAGCTCTCCTTCGGTAACAAGCGTATCACCAACAAAAGCACGGCCATACATCTGCGCTATTCCCCGCCGTATGGGCTCTATCAAATCAAGCTGGAAAATTACTGTATCGCCCGGCACTACTTTTCTCTTAAACTTAACTTTATCAATCTTTAAAAAATAGGTAAGGTAATTTTCCGGATCGGGAACACTTTTCAGCACAAGAATTCCTCCCACCTGCGCCATGGCTTCTATAAGTAAAACGCCGGGCATAACGGGTTCGCCAGGAAAATGCCCTATAAAAAAGCCTTCGTTCATGGTCACATTTTTCAATCCCACTACCCGTGCATCATTTTGTTCAATTATTTTGTCTACCAGCAAAAAAGGGGGGCGGTGCGGTAAAATGTGCATTATTTCATTCACATTGTGTACCGGTTCAACTGCAGGATTATAAGCCGGTGCTGAAGGTTTTTGCATCTCCTTCTTCACCATTTTTCTAATGATGGCTGCAAGCTGGGTATTGGCATAATGGCCCGGTCTGGTAGCAACAATTTTACCTTTGATTGGCATTCCAATCAGTGTTAAGTCTCCAATGATATCAAGCAATTTATGCCTGGCCGGCTCATTCGGGAAATGCAAATCAATATTGTTCAACACGCCCTCGGGTTTCACTTTAATCTTAGGCTTATTAAAAAGGGTGGCCAGCCTGTCCAGCTCCTCCTGCTCAACTTTTCTGTCCATTATTACAATGGCATTATCCAGATCACCCCCTTTTATCAGGTTATGCTTCAGCAGTATTTCAAGCTCATGGAGGAATACAAACGTCCGGCTCTTGCTAATTTCTTCCGCAAAATCCTTTATGTTGTGCAAGGAAGCATATTGATTACCTAAAACCTTGCTGTTATAATCAATCATAACATCAAGAGAGAGGTGGTCATCAGGATAAATAATTACTTCTATATTTTTCTCCTCATCCCTGAAAACTGTCTTTTCCTTTACAGTGAAATATTTTTTTGGCGCATCAAGCTCCTCAATACCTGCTTCAAGTAGGGCTTCCACATAGAGGCGGGAACTTCCGTCAAGGATTGGCGCTTCCGGACCATCAATTTCAATGCGTATGTTATCGAGCTGCAAACCGGTTAAAGCGGCCAGGGCATGTTCTATGGTACCCACTTTTACACCCTTATAATCGAGTGTAGTACCGCGGGAAGTGTCAGTAACATAATCTACAAGTGCATCAAACTCGGGCTTTTCTTCAAGGTCTGTTCGTTTAAATCTGATTCCATAATCAGCAGGTGCAGGATGAAAAACTACGTTTACTTCTAATCCTGTATGTAGGCCTGTACCCTTTAGGGCCGCAGGTTTCTTAATCGTTCTTTGGTTGTCTGTCATGTGATAATATGTGTGGCATTGAAATTAAAAATGCCGCAATTTACAAAAAATAGGTGGAAGTGTTAAATCAAACATCTTAATTACGAAAATTCCCATAACTTATTGCCCATTAATCTTTTCTTTAAGGCTGGCGATTTCCTTTTCAAGATCAATAACTTTATTTCTGAGCTGGGGAAGATTTCGGTAAACAGCAATAGATTTTCTTGCATGAGCAATATCGGTAGCAGGGGAACCCAGCAATATTTTATTATCGGGTACGTTTGAGGAAATGCCGGACTGGGCCGCTACTTTCACTCCGTTACCAATATTGATATGCCCCACAATACCTACCTGCCCGGCCAACATACAGTCCCTGCCAATTTTGGTTGAACCGGCAATACCTACCTGGGCTACAACTACAGTATTTTCGCCAATTTCAACATTATGGGCTATCTGCACCAGGTTATCAATTTTTGCGCCTTTGCGTATAATGGTTGAACCCATGGTAGCTCTATCCACCGAACAATTGGAACCGATCTCAACGCCATCCTCAATAACAACATTTCCAATCTGTGGAATTTTTTTATAATCACTCCCTTCCTGGGGTGCAAATCCAAAACCATCGGAACCAATCACTACTCCTGCATGAATGATACAATTGCTGCCAATTTTACACTCTTCATAAATTTTCACGCCGGGATAAATCAATGTATTATCCCCAACAGTAACATTTGTGCCGAGGTAAACATTAGGAAAGATACGCACATTATTACCAACAGTAACATTATCTTCTAATACTGTAAATTCACCAATGTAGGCATTGTCTCCAACTGCCACGCTTTCGCTGATGTGCGCCTTAGCACTTACGCCGGATTTCTTGGGTTTTGACTGTTCGTATAAATGCAGCAGTGAAGCAAATGATTCATAGGCATTTTCTACCCTGATAAGTGTTGTATTCACCTCTTTTTCAAGGGTAAAATCTTTATTAACCAGCACAATGGAGGCTTCGGTAGTATATAGGTACTTTGCGTATTTGGGATTTGCTAAAAAAGCAAGGGTTCCGGGTATACCTTCCTCTATTTTTGATACATTATAAACCACTGCATCAGGATCTCCCTGTATGTCACCCTTTAAAAAATCGGCTATTGCCCTGGCTGTAAATTCCATTGTTGAAAAATTTTTAATTGTTACAAAACTAACCAAATTTATTCTTGCAATTTAAGTATATGCTGTTTTTCCTTTTAATTATATAGCCAAATGATTAAAAAATTCCCCCGGTGCACATAAAAAATGTTTGGTTACATTTTTAGATAACACCGATAAATTTAAAATATCTGATGCCTGGGTTACGTCTACCAGCACCTTATTCTTGTACAAAATTTTTATTTCTTCATCGCGCAGGCTGTAGGCATGATTAGATATTGTGTTATGTGCAAAGAGAAAGCGGGTATCTTCTGCTGAAACACCAAACTTCTGTTTTACCGAACGGGTCATTTCAGTAATCGTTTTATTATCAAAAGGAGTGTTTTGTATCCGGATTTTGAAGATATTACGGTTAATCAGGCAAGTAGACAAATATTTTATAACATCATCTTTTTCATTCATCCACATTTTTGCTGCACAAAAAATATCGCCATCGTCGAGTTCAGAAAATTGTTGAATTATCCCATTTTGCACATCTGGCTGCATTAGACTTTCTGCAGAAAACTCTTTCTTCAGGAAATACAATAGCGCCGGTGTGGTGAAGATTTTATCACCCTGCCGGATTAAGTGCCGTGCCCGGTTTATCAACAAATAAAGAAGTTTTTCTGCAGCCAGCACTGTTTTATGCAGGTACACCTGCCAGTACATGAGCCGGCGGGCAATCAAAAATTTCTCTATGGAGTAAATACCCTTTGCCTCCAGCACTAACTGGTCATCCACCACGTTCAACATCTTAATAATCCGGTCTGACCCTATGACTCCTTCGGTAACACCTGTAAAAAAACTATCGCGGCGCAGATAATCAAGCCGGTCCATATCCAGCTGCCCGGATACCAGCTGGTGCAGAAATTTCTTTGGGTACTGGTTTTTAAATATACGCAGGGCCAGTTTCAACCGCCCTCCAAATTCCTTATCAAGCTTAACCATAAACCATTCTGACAACAGCTCATGAGAGATATCTTTTACCAGATTTTTCTCCAGTGCATGAGAAAAGGGACCATGGCCAATATCATGCAACAAGATGGCCACCAAAACAGCTTCCTGCTCTTTTTCAGTAATTTTATGCCCTTTAGATTGTATTCCGGAAATGGCCTGCTCCATCAGTGCCATGGCGCCAATGGCATGTTGAAACCTGGTGTGGGTAGCACCAGGATACACATAATTGGTAAGTCCAAGTTGCTTTATCCTGCGTAAACGCTGAAAATACGGGTGCTCTATAAGATCGTATACCAAATCAGAAGAAATTCCGATAAACCCATATACCGGATCGTTAATAATCTTTCGTTTGTTTGTTGCTTTAATAGTCAATTGCTCTTATATCAGGTTATCATGTTGCATTTCTGCAAAGATAGCCAAGAAATCTGCTTGGGAATGCATTATAAGTAATCTTCTTCAAATATTTTGATATTCAAATAAATATTTTGTACTTTTGCGTTGCGAAACGGAGATTTGTTATACCAGGGGACATAAGTCCCCTGTTTTATTATACTCAAACCTGCATGATTGATAAGAACACTGTGCTGAATTTGATGCAATCCTCACTGGATGAAAAGGATCTGTTTGTTGTTGCGCTCGATATCACGGGCAATAACCAGATAAATGTTTTGATAGACAGTGACAAAGGGGTTACCATTGATGAATGTGTAGCAATAAGCAGGAGTATAGAGCATAACCTTGACCGGGAAGAAGAGGATTTCGAATTAAAAGTTTCCTCGCCGGGGCTGGATCAATCCCTAAAGCTCCCCCGCCAGTATAAAAAGAATGTTGGAAGGGAGGCAGAAGTATTGTTGAATGAGGGCACGAAAATAACCGGTAAGCTAATTGAAGCAACAGAGGATCATTTTAAACTGGAAGAAAAAAAACGGGTGAAGATGGAGGGAAAAAAGAAAAAACAAGCTGTAGTCAACCTTCATGAGATACCTTACAGTGAAGTGAAATCAACGAAGATAGTAGTATCATTTAAATAATTTGATGAAATAAACAGGCAATGGAAAATCTGAATTTAATTGACACATTCTCAGAATTTAAGGAATTAAAAAACATCGACCGCGCCACTATGATGAGTGTATTGGAGGATGTTTTTAGAGGCCTATTGCAGAAGAATTATGGCACCGATGAGAATTTTGACATCATTATCAACATTGATAAGGGTGACTTTGAGATATGGCGCAACCGGGAAGTAGTTGAAGACGATGAACTTGACGACCCAAACACACAAATTCCATTAACCAAGGCAAAAAAAATAGATGAGGATTACGAGGTGGGAGAAGATGTAACAGATGAGGTAAAGCTGATAGACTTTGGTCGCCGGGCAATTCTGGCTTTAAGACAAAACCTGACCTCCCGTATTTTAGAACTTGAAAAAAACAACCTTTTCAACAAATACAAAGACCGCATTGGTGAAATTATCACTGGTGAAGTTTACCAGGTATGGAAAAGGGAAATTCTTGTGCTTGACGATGAAGGAAATGAGCTCATTCTTCCTAAAAGTGAGCAAATACCTTCCGACTATTTTCATAAAGGTGATACCTTAAGGGCTGTTGTGGTTCGGGTGGAAATGCGCAACAACAATCCGCTTATTATTTTATCCCGTACTTCTCCGATTTTTCTTGAGCGCTTATTCGAACTGGAAGTACCGGAAATTTTTGATGGCCTGATTACCGTTAAAAAAATTGTTCGTGTACCTGGTGAGAGAGCCAAAGTAGCCGTAGAATCATATGATGACAGGGTAGATCCTGTAGGAGCATGTGTGGGAATGAAGGGCTCACGAATTCATGGCATTGTACGCGAGCTTAAAAACGAAAATATTGATGTAATTAATTTCACCAACAACACACAGCTTTATATTTCAAGGGCTTTAAGTCCTGCGAAAATCAGCTCAATGAAGATTGATGATGAACGCGGGCATGCCGAAGTATTCCTTCAGCCCAATGAAGTTTCAATGGCAATTGGTAAAGGAGGACTCAATATCAAACTCGCCAGTCAGCTGACAGGATATGAGATTGATGTATTCCGGGAAACCGAAGAGATAGATAATGAAGATGTGAACCTGGAAGAATTCGAAGATGAAATCGATGCATGGATACTGGAAGAATTAAAATCAATTGGTTGTGATACCGCCAAAAGCGTGCTTGAATTATCGGTAGAGGACCTTGTAAAACGCACGGATCTTGAAGAAGAAACAGTACGGGAAGTATTGGAAATATTTAAATCAGAATTTGAGTAATCTTTTAATAATCTTAACTTAGCGATACTTTAGCTCGTTAAATTTAACATCAAAAAAAAGAATAAATAGTTAAGGTCTGAATATGGCAATAAACAAAGCAACAAGACTTAGTAAGGTAGCCAGGGAATTCAACGTTGGATTGGCCACCATAGTGGATTTTCTTAAAAAGAAAGGCCACGAAGTGGAGTTAAATCCTAATACAAAGATCACCCCTGAGCTGTATGAATTGGTAGCAAAAGAATACAGCTCTGAACTAAGCATTAAAAAAGAATCTGAAAAGCTCAGCCTTAAAAACCTCAGGGAGAAAAAAGAGGCTGTTTCCTTATCGGAGAAGGAGGAAGCCGTGGAAGAAGCAGAGGATGAATCTGATGAACCCGATGAAGAGGAAGTACTAATTAAAGATACCCGGGAAAAATCTGCGGAAGAAGAAAAACCTATTACAGAGAAAAAGAATTTGAAGGTGGTAGGTAAGATAGATCTTGATGCTATTGACAAAAAAGCACCGCCAAAAAAAGAAGAAGAACCTGCCAAGACAGAACCCGAGCAGGAAACGCAACCCGTGGAAGAACCCAAACAGGAGGAGAAACCTAAAGAGGAGGAAAAACCTGCCCCTGTAGCCGCAGAAAAACCAGAAACTACCAAGGCTGAAAAGAAAGAAGAAAAGGAAGAAATAAAAGAAGAAAAAGCTGCTGAAGAACCTCCAAAAACAGAGGAAAAAGTAGAAAAAGAAAAAACGGGCCCAAGAATAGTGGGTAAGATTGACCTTAATCCACCCCGACCAAAAGCAAAGCCAGCCGCAAAAGAAGAAGAAAAAGTTGTGCCAGCTCCAGAAAAAACAGAAGAGCAAAAGGCAGCACCTAAAAAGGAAAAGAAACCAGAACCACCAAAAGAAGTGGAAAAAACCACACCTGCTGCTAAAGCAGATGCTCCCGCACCAGCAGAAGCAAAAAAAGAGGAGAAGCCGGAAGAGCAAGAAGCTGCCGATACTAAAAATCAATTTATACAGACGGATTTCAAAAAATTATCCGGACCTACTGTTGTTGGAAAAATAAATCTACCGGAAAAACAAGAGAAGCGCAAACCTGTGGCCTCCTCCAGGGACGATAAAGATAAAAGGAAAAGAAAACGTAAGAGAATACGCGTAGAAACCAATAAAAAGGTTCCTGTAGAACAGCAACAAAAAGAAAAAGCCAGAACAGACCAGCAGGATGCTAAGTCAAAATCGCGGAAGAAACGGAAACCTGCACGCCAGGAAGTAAGTGAAGAAGATGTACAAAAACAAATAAAAGATACCCTGGCAAGGCTTACCTCAAAAGGAAGCAAATCAAAAGGGGCCAAATACAGAAGAGAGAAACGTGACCAGCAGTCCATCAGGCACCAGGAAGAAATGGAGAAGCAGGCACAGGAAAAAAACGTGCTCAAGGTAACAGAATTTGTTTCTGTAAACGAGCTTGCCAATATGATGGATGTGGCCCCCACAGAAGTAATCTCTGTATGCATGAACCTGGGTCTGTTTGTTTCTATTAACCAGCGTCTCGATGCAGAAACAATGGCGCTTGTAGCAGATGAGTTTGATTATAAGGTAGAATTTGTAAGCATTGACCTGCAGGAATCAATCAAAGAGGAAGAAGATGATCCAAAAGATCTTGAATCAAGGCCTCCAATTGTTACGGTGATGGGACATGTTGACCATGGTAAAACAAAACTTTTGGATTACATCCGACACACAAATGTAATTGGTGGTGAAGCCGGAGGGATAACCCAGCACATTGGTGCATACAGTGTGCAACTGGACAATGGCAAAGAAATGACATTCCTTGACACGCCCGGTCACGAAGCATTTACCGCCATGCGTGCCCGTGGTGCGCAAATTACTGATGTGGCCATTATTGTAGTTGCTGCCGATGATGGGGTAAAGCCACAGACTGTGGAAGCCATTAATCACGCCCACGCAGCAGGTGTACCCATTGTATTTGCAATAAATAAAATTGATAAGTCAACCTCAAACGTTGAAAAAATAAAAGAAGAATTGGCCAATATGAATTTTCTGGTAGAAGACTGGGGTGGAAAATACCAATCGCAGGAAATATCGGCCAAGAATGGAGTAAACATTGAGGAACTGCTGGAAAAAGTATTGCTGGAAGCCGAGTTACTGGACTTAAAAGCCAACCCGAATAAACGTGCCAAAGGTACAGTTATCGAATCCACACTTGACAGGGGGCGCGGTTATGTTGCCACGGTTCTGGTGGAGGCCGGAACTTTGAACATGAGTGACATGATGCTTGCCGGCAGCCATTTCGGACACGTTAAAGCCATGTACAACGAACGCGGCAAACAAATAGATAAAGCAGGTCCGGCAATCCCGGTGCTCATACTTGGTTTAAATGGCGCCCCGCAGGCAGGCGATGATTTCCATGTGATGGAAACAGACCGCGAAGCCAAGGAAATTGCCAACAAGCGTGAGCAATTGCAACGTGAACAGGGACTGAGAACCCAAAAACACATCACACTTGATGAAATTGGCCGTAGGATTGCCATTGGAAACTTCCAGGAACTGAATGTAATTGTAAAAGGTGACGTGGATGGTTCCGTAGAAGCATTATCCGACTCATTGATAAAGCTTTCTACAGAAGAAATCCAGGTGAATGTTATTCACAAAGCTGTGGGTCAGATATCTGAATCAGATATTCTGCTGGCAGTTGCATCCAATGCCATTATCATTGGTTTCCAGGTACGCCCGTCACTTAGTGCACGTAAACTTGCTGAGAAAGAAGAAATTGATATCCGTCTGTACTCCATTATTTACGATGCCATTAATGAGCTCAGAGATGCGATGGAAGGAATGCTTTCTCCCGATGTGAAAGAAAACATTACAGCCACATTAGAGATACGTGAGGTTTTCAAAATCACAAAAGTGGGAACTATTGCCGGATGTATTGTGAGAGAAGGGAAAATTAACCGAAATTCAAAAGTTCGTGTAATACGTGAAGGTATTGTTGTTTATACCGGCGACCTTGGATCCCTGAAAAGGTTTAAAGAAGATGTGCGCGAGGTAGGAAATGGCTACGAATGTGGACTGAATATCGCGAATTTCAACGACATAAAAGTTGGTGATATTGTTGAATCCTTCGAGGAAATAGAAGTGAAGAAGAAGTTATAAACAACCTGGCCAAATAAAAATAGTTAAGGGGTGAAATTCATGAATTTCACCCCTTTTTTAATGCTTTTTTTTGATTGGTAAACAGTTTAATATTCTCTGACAAACCTGAATTCCGATATTGGCAGGCATCATTAAATTCCCTGCTCTTTAAAGTAAATTCGGGTTAACACTTTAAAAAATTCCCTGTCCAATACTTTTTCCGTAACAGCAGTTGCTGATAATTCATCAGAATAAAGCAACGCACGTAAATCTTTTTCGTTAAGATCAATGTGGTACAAAAGAGATTGAAGTTTTTCGGGGTTCCGGTTCATCAACTCATCAATAAATACTTCCAGCTGCTTATATAATTCATCGTAAGCATAACGGACAATACCAGAAAAATTTACTTCCATACCAAACACACCAAAATCTTTGATAATCTGATTGGCTGTAAGTTTAATAATCTCTTCCTTCTTTTTTACTTCGTCAATATTGTAAAACCTTCGTAACTTTTCTTCCATAAATTAAATACGCGTTATGGTTTCTGTTGGTTGTTATTCATCTCCTCCTCCATTATTTGCAGGCTGTAAACAACGGCTTCAACCTGGCGCATCAGATTACGTTTATCGGCTTTTGGGGCATAAACAAACCCCTCTACCGTTACAACCCGGTTACGGGTTTCATCCACGGTAGATAAACTTACAAATGGCCCACCCATAAATGCATTCTCCACTCGCCACAGACCCCTTATTTCCATAAAATACTTATCATCAGACATAAATGCCCTTGTTACCGGCGGCAATGATTCTTCTGTAGCCATATAACTACCGGCAGAAGGACCTGGCACATGCTGTTTTAAAAATGAATTTCTTCGGCTAAGCATTTTATCCAACTCAAAATCGGTCTCTCCTTGATAGGGATAATGGTATAAAAATATGCCCTGGCTGGTGGTTGGTGTTTCAAGCGACAGCCATGCAAAATCATCTTCGCTTACATCAAGGGAATAACCAGCCGGCACAACTAATGATACTTTATGCCCTTCTTTAAGTGTATTATAAATAGCCTGATCCTGGGTTTGTTTGTAGCTTTGAATAAGGCGGCTACGTTCAATACGATTGAACTGATCAATCAGATAATCCGCTTCTTCCTCTAATAATTGTATTGCTGCCTTTTGATTAGGGGCTACCACCTTATAAATGTATTGCGGAGTTGAATATTTGTTTCGCTGAAGCGATAATGCAGCTTCCTTAAACTCGCTGCCAATGTTTATATCGAGAATATTCCGATGTGTTTGAAAAATATTATTAAAAGCCGAACGGGGAACCTGAATAAGATTAAACATGGGCTCAGATTGAGGCAGTGAGGTAAAGTCATCCTCAAACCATTGTTTAACGGAATCCCCTAAAGGGCTATCCCAGTAATTTTTATTTACAACAACCAGGATCTCTCCTGCACTTCCGCTTACTTTAGGCAATAAAGCTTTCTGATCTGTCCCACAAGAGTTAAAAAGCAAAGGTCCTAAAATAAGAACTACAACAAAGGCCGCATTCCGGTTCTGTTTGAATCTCAAATTACGCATAGAATAAAATTTAATTTTACAGGTTATAACTTTAAGCCTTGAATTTACAAAAATCGCACCATTAATTTACCGGAATTTTAAGTTTCATTCCCGGTTTTAAGATATTGTTTTCATCCAATTCATTCATTTCCCGCAAGGTATTTACGTCCACATTGCCGTACCTGTTTGAGATTCTGTATAGGTTATCGCCCGGCTGCACCTGGTATATCAGATAATCTGCTTCAGCAGGGACATCACTTAATTCCTTAACAACCGTTTTTTCATGGTCGGTAATGCTGGTTGCATTTACCCATACCTTTAGTTCCTGGCCAGGATATAAAAAGTTACTTTCCAGATTGTTCCATGCCTTCAATTGTTCCATTGTGCAATTATAATTCATGGCAATTTTATGAAAAAACTCTCCTTTTTCAACTACATGCACCACCATTGAACGTCCTTCGGTGCTGGCAGCATCCTGCAAAAGGGTAAAGTAATTGTCTTTCTGGCTCCGTCTGGCATAAATACGATGCTGGTATGCCAGATATGCAGGCACGAATGATGAAGGCAATACCAATTGCATGGGCGAAGAAGATTCAGGAATTACCTTTAACTTGTATTGAGGGTTCAGGAAAGCCAGCAAATCGGGGGAGATATTAATTTCCTGCGATATTTGCTCAAAACTAACTTTATATGAAATATACAGGCTATCAGTACCAGCATAGGTTAACAACGGCTTTTTTGGCTGAACCCCATGGCTCTCATAATTATTCAAAAGGTACATAATAGCTATAAAAGAAGGCACATAATTGCGGGTCTGCTCCGGCAACACCGGCTGGAGCATTTTGTAATCCAGGTTGCCCTTTGTGCCATGAATAGCTTTACGGATTTCTCCGGGGCCACCATTGTAAGCAGCCAGCACCAATTGCCAGTCGTTAAAAACATCGTTTAAATACACCAGGTAACGGCAGGCCGCTTCTGTTGATTTATAGGGGTCAGAACGCTCATCGATATAGGAATTAATTTCCAGATCGAACATTTTGCCGGCGTTTAAAAGCAACTGCCACAAACCCACAGCTCCTGAGGAGGAAACAGCCAGGGGATTCAATCCGGATTCAACTATCGCCAGGTATTTTAATTCCAACGGTAACTGGTGACGATCAAGCGCCTCCTCAAACAATGGAAAATAGATTTCTGACAATCCTATTATCTTCTCCAGACCGTCTCTGCGTTTGTTTAGCCAAAGGTCGATGTAATGCTGCACCAGGCTGTCGTAATACAAACTAATGGGGGTGGTTTTATCCAGTTCCTCTATCCGGAATTCATAATACATTTCCGGATAATAATTTATTGCCGTATCTCCCCTAACCGGCGAATAGGCATATGTGTGCATGTAGGTGTTCTGAGAGAGGATGCTGTCTATCCTCTTTATCCGGGTATTGAGAAAATCTGTGGAATCCTGCGCAGAACCGGTTATTACAAAACCCGAAACGAAAGACAGTAAAATCCATCTCAATTTATTCACAACTGCCTTTTTTAAAGATTCCTGTTACTGTTTATTCCGTAAAAGTTAGTCGCAATCAATTATAAGTAGGTACCGGAAAAGGCTGTACTTTTCAGGTTAACCTGATTTTATCCAGCTGTACTTTCGCTTTCTTTGCTGGTTTTTTGGGTGGTTTTTTCTTCTTCATCCTCTTTTGTGGCATTCTTGAACTCCTTCATTCCCTGTCCAAGACCCTTCATTAATTCGGGAATTTTACGGCCACCAAAAAGCAAAAGAATTACAATTACGAGCAGAATGATTTGCCAGGGACCAACCATTCCTATAAGCACAAATAAATTCATGATCATTGTTTTAATTTATGTATCAAAAGTAACAAATAAATGTGTGAATTAATCAATATACCGATATAAATAAGACGCAAATTGTTAAAAGCATACCAGGCTTTAATAAAACGATAAATTCGGAAATTTCTTGTGAAGGCTACCTGTTAAATAGTTTCACTACATCATTTCCGTTAGCATAAAGCAGCAATGACAGTAAAAGTACCATACCTGCAATCTGAGCGTATTCCATAAATTTATCACCTGGTTTACGCCCGGTAATAATTTCGTAAAACAGGAACATTACATGTCCGCCGTCAAGCGCCGGAATGGGCAGTATGTTCATGATGGCAAGTATAATGGAAAGAAAAGCTGTCATGGTCCAGAACGCCTGCCAGTTCCACTCTCCAGGAAAAATACTGCCAATGGTAATAAAACCACCCAGCGATTCATAAGCTTTTGTTTTGGGTGAGAAAATAAGTTTGAATTGTTTAAGGTAATCACTCATGGTGGTAATTCCCTTGTTGATACCTGCTGGGATAGCTTCAAAAAAGCCATATTCAATTTTCTCGAGTTCAAAAAAATCGGACAATTCTCCTTTGGGATATACACCGATAAGTCCTGTTTCAGGCACAGTAAGTTCCAGCTCCTTCATTTCACCATCGCGGCTTACGGTAACTAAAATATCCTGGTTTTTAAGGCCCGAAAGTTGCATTTTAAATTCATCGAAATAAGTAACGGGATTGCCATTGATGGCAACAATGTTATCTCCAACCTGCATTCCGGCTTCATCGGCCAGTGATTCATCTGTAAAGTCCCCCACGATAAAAGGAATTCTTACAGAAATGAATGAAGGATTCTTAATAAGTTTGGCCACGCTTTCTTCCTTTACAGGAATGGTAATTGGTTCACCATTGCGCATCACTTCAATGGATTTTGCATTATTCAAAACAATAGCAGGCATTATCTGAAAAAACTGCTCCACTTCCTCACCATCTACTGAAACAATTTTATCCCCGCTTTTTAAACCCATTTCAAGAGCCAGTGAATCAGCCATGATACCATATTTGGCATTTTCAGTAGGCAAATATTGTTCGCCCCACACAAACAGTACAGAAGCATAAATTACCAGGGCCAGAATGAAATTTACCAGTACACCACCGGTCATTATAAGTAATCGCTGCCATGCAGGCTTTGAACGGAATTCGTAGGGTTTTGGTGGCTGTTTCATTTGTTCTTTATCCATGGATTCGTCAATCATACCACTGATTTTCACGTATCCTCCCAGCGGCAGCCAGCCCATGCCATATTCTGTGTCTCCCTTTTTAAACTTAAAAACAGAAAACCAGGCATCAAAGAAAATATAAAATTTTTCTACGCGTGTATTGAATAACCTTGCAAATGCAAAGTGGCCGAATTCATGCAGCAAAACGAGTATTGAGAGGCTGAGAAAAAACTGAGCGGCTTTAATAAAGATTTCCATGTATTGTGTATAAAATGATATTTCTACTATTTAATTAATCCGGAAGCAATTTTTCTCGCCTCCATATCTGTTTCTTTAAAATCATCAAGTGCAGGATTTTTTATAAACGTTGCAACCTGCATGGTTTGTTCAATAATGTCTGTCATTTGCGTAAATCCGGTTTTATCTGAGAGGAAAGCATCAACAACAATTTCGTTGGCAGCATTCATAATGCAGGGCATATTACCACCCTTATGCATGGCTTCATAGGCCAATGCTAAATTGCGGAATTTTTCAAAATCAGGCTTATCAAAGTTCAGCACAGGATAATCCGCAAAATTAAAACGGGGAAAGTCTGCATTTATTCTTTGCGGAAAAGCCAGCGCATAGTGAATGGGTAAACGCATATCGGGAAGGCCCATCTGGGCTTTAATAGAGCCGTCGTTGAATTGCACCATGCTGTGTACAATGGACTGTGGATGAATAACTATTTCAATTTGCGCTGGGGTAAGATCAAATAACCATTTGGCCTCAATAGCTTCAAGGCCTTTATTCATCAACGAGGCAGAATCAATGGTGATTTTGTCTCCCATACACCAGTTCGGATGGTTCAGCGCCTCCCGACGCGTGGCACGGTGCATTTCATCCAAACTTTTCTCACGAAACGGACCTCCTGAGGCTGTTAAAATAACTTTTTCAATGGTACGGTAATCTTCGCCCGCCAGGCATTGAAAAATAGCCGAATGTTCACTGTCAACGGGCAAAATAGAAACACGATTGTCAATGGCCAGTTTTTTAATTAATTCCCCCGCCACCACCAGCGTTTCCTTGTTTGCCAGGGCAATATGTTTCCCTGATTGAACCGCTCTGATGGTGGGCAATAATCCGGCATATCCTACAAGTGCTGTTAGTACTATGTCGATGGTATCCATCTCCACTATTTGTTCAATGGCATCACAACCTGCATATACTTTGATGGGGAAGTCTGCCAAAGCATCGCTAAGCGTTTGAAAATGAAATTCGTTGGCAATAACAACGGCATTAGGAACGAATAATGCAGCCTGCCGGATTAACAATTCAACATTGTTGTTGGCGGCTAAAACCTCAACCTCAAAAATGTCTGGATTCTGCTGGATTACTTCCAAAGCCTGGGTGCCAATAGACCCAGTTGAACCTAAAATAGCAATGCGTTTTTTTCTCTTTCCTGTTCCTGTCATCTTTAAAAAACAATATATTCTTCCGGGTCAACAGGAACTCCACCCCTCCACAATTCAAAATGCAAATGGGCACCGGTACTTAATTCCCCTGAATTGCCAACTACAGAAATAGCTTCACCGGCATATACAAAGCTGCCAGCCTTCTTTAAAAGTTCAGCATTATGTTTGTATACTGATATGTAATTATTCTTATGCTGTATATGAATAACATAACCGGTTTCCAATGTCCATTCAGCAAAAATGACAGTCCCAGAGAGTGTTGCTTTCACAACCTCATCAGGGGGGGAAACCACATCAACACCATAATGATCTTCCAACGGGTTAAACGAGTTTGTAACAAATCCTTTTAGTGGCGTAAAAAAATGAAGTGTAATGTCTCTTACCGGCGAAGTCTCTTCTGCAACAGCTGTGGTGACATTAAATTCTTCATTTTCTTCCACCTGTGCACGTAGCAGCGAATCTTCCTCTGAAGTTTCAAATTTAATGTCCTTGTAGCGATTAACGGATACATTGCTATCGGCCAAAAAGGTAGCTGGCTCCTCCCCCCTCACGATGCGGTTTATATTGTTAAAATACTGATCGCGTATAGCAATTTCCGTCTCCAGCGAGTCGAGGCGGATGGCATTCATGATAATGTTCCGGTGGGTTTCTGCATCCGGGTAACCGGGAATAAACTCCCGCACAGGAGTATAGGCGATAACGAGATACACGAGGGTTATCATCACAACAGATATAAGGCCGATTGTGGCCAGGATATTCAGAAGGGACAAACGGATAAAACCCAGCTCCTGAAAATTATTATCGTTATAGATAATCAGCCTGTACTTGTGCGTCAGGCGGTTGATTATCTTATTTTTTTCTTTTTTTTGAGCCATAAGCTGATGATACTGTTGCTGCAAAGATAAAAAAGTTTTGCAGATGAACTTCACCTCAAATCAGTGATATTTCGCATCTTATTTTAACCAAAAACTATGTATTCTTATTTGCTCAAAACTCTGCTCGTTTTTTTGGGGTTTAAACCCGCTAGCGCGGACATGTTGTCCGTGCGTTAAGTAGGGCTTGCTGAAAAACTCACTTTTGACACTAAATCAGTAAATTACAAACAATAAAATTGTTATAAGTGGAAACCTTTATTAATTATTCTGTGAATTTTCATGCATCTATTATTCTAATTCAACATTGAAAGTGTTAGCCAGAAAGCTGCAATCTGCTTCCCTGCTTTCAATTCGAAGTATGTCAATACATCTTCATTTCGTCAGGTTGCATCTCACAGCTTTCTGACTTTTTCAGCAGGCCCTAAGTACAGAAAAAAATAAGATTTGAATCAAACAAAGACATTAGATTTCAAACTTGTGAAGATATTGCTCTATTTTAGGGGAGATGTACATGTTTTGGATCATAAAGTATTGGTGAAAAACTAGAGGTGAGTAAGGCACGGACGACACGGCCACGCCAGCGGGGGCTGTTGTGCAAAGTGTTAATTAAAACATCAAATTAAATCCTTTATCCTTTCTCCTAAACTTCTCTAATTCAGCTTTATAAAATTTA
>Ga0207419_1000280_pt1 | contig 43433 bp, 33 predicted proteins | sample ElkSloMetagenome_4_FD_184723 | JGI IMG/M metagenome (GOLD analysis project Ga0207419, IMG submission 184723) | Hot spring microbial communities from Elkhorn Slough, Monterey Bay, USA - MD2A (version 2) | ecosystem: Environmental > Aquatic > Marine > Intertidal zone > Estuary: Microbial mat ...
GCTGGATGATGCGGATCAGGCTCGAGGAGTCGGTAAGATCGCCGTGATAGAGCACGAAGCGCTGGTTGGGCTCGTGCGGGTCTTGATATAGGTGGTCGATGCGGTCGGTGTTGAACAGCGAGCTGCGGCGCTTGATGCCGTGGACCTCGTAGCCCTTCTCCAGTAGCAGTTCGGCGAGGTAAGCGCCGTCTTGGCCGGTGATGCCGGTAACCAAAGCCTTTTTCATGATGTCGATACTCTAGGTGCGTAAAGCGCTCTGGTTGGCCAAGAACCAGTCGTATGACTGCCGCAGACCCTGGCGCAAATGGATGCCGGCCGACCAACCCAGGTCGCGTAGGCGCGACACGTCGAGCAGTTTGCGCGGCGCACCGTCTGGTTTGGTCGGGTCGAAGCGGATCTCGCCGCTGAAGTCGACCACGTCGCCGACTGTTTGCGCCAGTTCCGCGATGGTCACGTCCACGCCGGTGCCGACATTAATGTGCGAGCAGCGAGGATCGGTCTGGGCGCGATAGCTGTCCGCGTCCAGTTGCATGACGTGCAGGCAGGCCGCGGCCATATCGTCTACGTGCAGGAATTCGCGCTTCGGTTTTCCGCTGCCCCAGACCTCCACATGATCGGCACCGGTGACCTTGGCCTCGTGGAACTTGCGGATCAGCGCCGGGATGACGTGGCTGTTGGCCAGGTCGAAGTTGTCGCCTGGACCGTAGAGATTGGTCGGCATGACGCTGCGGAAGTCGCTGCCGTACTGCCGATTGTAGGATTCGCACAGCTTGATGCCGGCGATCTTCGCGATGGCGTACGGCTCGTTGGTCGGCTCCAGCGTGCCGGTCAGCAGCGCCGATTCGGACATGGGCTGTTCGGCCAGGCGTGGGTAGATGCAGGAGCTGCCAAGAAACAGCAGGCGCGCGGTGCCTTGGCGCCAGGCGGCGTGGATGATGTTGGCCTCGATTATCAGGTTCTGATAGATGAAGTCGGCCGGAGAGCTGTCGTTGGCGTGGATGCCGCCGACCTTGGCCGCCGCGAGATAGACCTGGGCGGGCTTGGTCTGGTCGAAGAAGGCGTCGACGGCGCGCTGGTCGGTGAGGTCCAGCTCGGCGTGGGTGCGTGTGATGAGATTGGTGTGGCCGGCCTGCATCAGTTTCCGCACGATGGCCGCGCCGACCATACCGCGATGGCCGGCGACATAGATGGGCTGGTGTTGGTTGGTTGGCGGGGGCATTGGGTGAAGAGAGTCGCTGCGGGATAGGTCAGGCTAAGGCTTGGCGTTTGTGGGCTCCGCTTCTAGCCGCGCTTCGGCCGTTCGCGGCAGCGCGTGCATCTCATGATGTCAAATCGCTTCCCTGGGGGCTCGCATGGGGCTTGCATAGGGTTGCAGCCGGTTCTTTCGTTGGCAATGCCGTCGTTAGAGCAGGCCGGTTCGCGGGTTGAATCGAGCCTGTTGACGTTTTTGGGCGGTCAATCCTGCTATGCGCAATGCGACACTCACTACTCTTAAACGTATTCCGGCAACTGGGGCTCGGGGATGTCCCGTAGCATCGGCGCATCGCGGTCCTTGTCCGACAGCAGCAGTTCGCCAGCGTCGGGCCATTGGATGCCGATGTCCGGATCGTCCCAGCGCACCGCGAACTGGGTTTCCGGGTGATACAGGTCGGTGCACTTGTAGCCGAACAGAGCGGTGTCGCTGAGTACCAGGAAGGCGTGCAGGAAGCCCTTGGGTACCCATAGCTGGCGCTTGTTCTCGCCGCTGAGGTGGGCGCCGGCCCAGCGCCCGAAATGCTTTGAGCCGCGGCGCACGTCGACCGCAACATCGTACACATCTCCGGTGATGGCCTGCACCAGCTTGCCCTGTCCATAGGGGTTTTGGATGTGCAGGCCGCGCAGGGTGCCGCGTTCGGAGAAGGATTGGTTGTCTTGCACGAAGTCGCCGTCGATTCCGGCCTCGGCATAGCGCTCGCGCTGCCAGGTCTCGCAGAACCAGCCGCGGGCGTCGCCGAAGACCCGCGGTTCGATCAGCAGCACGTCGGGCAGTGCGGTTGCGATGATCTTCATGGTTGGCGGTCCCGCCGCAGCAGGCTAACCAGGTATTCGCCATAGCCGCTCTTGCGCAGTGGCTCGGCGATGGCCATGAGCCCGTCGGCGTCGATCCACTGGTTCTGAAAGGCGACCTCTTCCGGCGCGCAGACCTTGAGGCCCTGGCGTTGCTCAATGGTCTCGATGAAGTTGGCGGCTTGGATCAGCGACTCATGCGTACCGGTGTCGAGCCAGGCGATGCCGCGCCCGAGGCGCTCAAGGTGTAGTTCGCCGCGGGCCAGATAGCCTTTGTTGAGGTCGGTAATTTCGAGTTCGCCTCGGGGCGATGGCGCAAGCTCGGCGGCCATGTCGCAGACCTGCCCGTCATAAAAGTAGATACCGGTGACGGCGTGGTTGGACTTGGGCCGGGCCGGCTTTTCTTCCAGGCCGATCACTGTGCCGTCGGCGTCGAACTCGGCCACACCGTAGCGCTCCGGGTCTTTGACCCAGTAGCCGAAGACGGTTGCGCCCTGTTCGCGCTCCGCGGCGGCCTTGAGACTGCGTACCAGCCCGCCGCCGTAGAAGACATTGTCGCCCAGAATGAGGCAGGACGGATCCTTGCCGACGAAGTCTTGGCCGATGATGAAGGCCTGGGCGAGTCCGCCGGGTTCAGGCTGCACCGCATAGTCGAGCCTGATGCCCCATTGGCTGCCATCGCCGAGCAGGTCGCGAAAGGAGGTCTCGTCGCGCGGCGTGGTGATGATCAGCGTCTCGCGGATGCCGGCCATCATCAGTACCGACAGCGGGTAGTAGATCATCGGCTTGTCGTAGACCGGTAGCAGTTGCTTGCTGATGGATAGTGTCAGCGGATGCAGTCGCGTGCCGGAGCCGCCGGCGAGGATGATGCCTTTGCGTTTCATGCGACGCCTCCCGCTCCGGGCCGCGTCGCCTCGTTGCTGCCAAGGCGTTGGCCGCGGTAGCTGCCGTCGGTGACGCGGCGCGACCATGCTTGATTGTCGAGATACCAGTTCAGGGTTCGACGCAGACCGCTTTCGAAGGTCTCGGTCGGCTCCCAACCCAGTTCGGTCTTGAGTTTGGTGGCATCAATGGCGTAACGCTGGTCGTGCCCGGGGCGGTCGGTGACGAATTGCTTGAGCCGGTTGTGTGGCCGGTGGGGCGAGTGCGGCAGCGCTTCGTCGAGTAACGTGCAGAGGGTGTCGACGACTTCCATGTTGGTCTTCTCGCTGTTGCCACCAACGTTGTAGACCTCGCCGGGGCGACCGGCCTCCAGCACAAGGGCGATGGCGCGGCAGTGGTCCTCGACATAGAGCCAATCGCGCACGTTGGAGCCGTCGCCGTAGATAGGCAGGGACTCGCCAGCGCCGGCCTTGGCGATCATCAGCGGAATCAGTTTTTCCGGAAACTGGTATGGGCCGTAGTTGTTGGAGCAGTTGGTGGTCAGCACCGGCAGCCCGTAGGTGTGGTGCCAGGCACGCACTAAGTGGTCCGACGCTGCCTTGGAGGCCGAATAGGGCGAGTTTGGCGCGTAGGGCGTGGTCTCGGTGAAGGCGCCAGCGTCGCCGAGGGAGCCGTAGACCTCGTCGGTGGAGACATGCAGAAAGCGGAACGCGGCCTTGTCGGCGTCGTCGAGCGCCGACCAGTACGCCCTTGTGCAATCGAGCAGGTTGAAGGTGCCGAGCACGTTGGTCTCGATGAACGCGGCGGGGCCCTCGATGGAACGGTCGACGTGGCTCTCGGCCGCGAAGTTGACGACGGCGTCGATCTGATGATCGCGCAGCAGTTGTGTGATCAGTTCCGGGTCGCCGATGTCGCCCTGGATAAACAGATGCCGGGGATGATCCATGACCGCTGCCAGTGTGTCGAGGTTGCCGGCATAGGTGAGCTTGTCGAGGTTGATGATGCGCCAATCGAAATTCGACAGTATGAGATGCACGAAATTGCCGCCAATGAATCCGGCGCCGCCTGTGACAAGAAGTGTTTTCATGGTAGTTGGGTGTCGCGGCTGTTTCTGATCGGCATGAATGCCTTATTAACAGGATGAAAGGAATACACGCGAGCCCTCGGGCAGGTTCTGGGGCTGGGCATCTCCTTGCCATTGGATGATAACACGTTGTCTATAGCGAGCGGCTTGCACGCGCGACGCTTTGCCTCGAGAACGGCTGTGGAGGTTGTTGCAGTTGCAAATCGCTCGCAAGAGTGGCGTAGACATCGACTGGCGATTCTGGCGCGATTGCGGATGGCTCGCATGAAGTCGCGGGAGCCGCTTGCGGCAAGGATTTGGCTGTGTGAAGAGCCAGGCTAGCGCGAGCGGCGGACCTGGAGCACGTCGGGCAATTGTCTGAGTTTGCCGATGAGTTGGTCGAGCAGTTCGGCGTTGGCGACTTCTATGGTGAAGCGCATGGTGGCGACGTCGCCTTTGGGGTCAGACTGGGTATTGGTGCCGAGCACGTTGGCGTCTTCGTCCGCAAGTACGGAGGAGATGTCGCGCAACAGCCCCTTGCGGTCGGCGGCGATGACTTCGATGTCGACCGCATAGCCGGTTTCCGGGGGCTGCGCGACCCAGCTCACATCGACTAGGCGTTCGTGGTCTACTTCCGCAAGATTGATGATGTTGCCGCAGCTGCGCCGGTGCACGACCACGCCGCGACCACGGGTGATGAAGCCGATGAGTTTGTCGTAGGGCACTGGCCGGCAGCAGCTGGCCATTTGCGTCATTAGATCCTCAACGCCCTCCACCATTACGTCGGAGCGTCCGCTCTTGGCCTGCGCTGTTGGTTGCCTTGCGGGTAGCTTGGGCTGTGGGAGTCCGGCGTCGCTTCCCAGGCGCTCCGAACGTGGTTCGCCGACCTGCCGCGCCAGATGTCCGACGGCCACGTCGCCACGGCCGAGCGCGGCGAGCAGATCCTCGCCCTTACGCAGGTTGTAGCCTGGTGCGAGCTTGTCGAGTTGAGGTTTGGCGTCTATGCCGATGCGCGCGAGTTCTTTGTCGAGCAGCGCGCGACCCTCGGCGACGTAGCGGTCGTAGTCTTGCTGCTTGAACCACTGCCGCACCCGATTGCGGGCGCGCGAGGTGACCATATAGCCATGATGGGGGCTAAGCCAGTCGCGACTTGGCCTGGCATTCTTTTGCGTCAGGATCTCGACCGTCTCGCCACTTTCGAGCTGGTAGGTGAGCGGCACGATGCGTCCGTTGACGCGGGCGCCGCGACAGTGGTTGCCGATCTCGGAGTGGATGGCAAAAGCGAAATCCAGCGGTGTCGCGCCTCTGGGCAGTTCGATGACCTTTGCCTGCGGCGTGAGCACATAGACGTGCACCGGCTCGAACTCGGCCTTGAAGCGCTCGACGAAATCGCCGGCCTGGTCGCCCTCGTTCTTTAGCTCTAGCCAGTTGCGCATCCAGACCACGCGGCGCTGGAACTCCGGGTCGTGCCCCTTGGCCTCCTTGTAGGCCCAGTGCGCGGCGACGCCGAACTCCGCGTGTTGGTGCATCTCCTCGGTGCGGATCTGCACCTCCAGGGGTTTGTCTTCTGGGCCGATCACGGCCGTGTGTAGCGACTGGTACATGTTGCCCTTGGGGGTCGCGATGTAGTCGTCGAACTCGCGCGGAATGTGTCGCCAGAGTCCGTGCACGATGCCAAGTGCTATGTAACAGGTAGGCACGTCGCGCACCATGATCCGCACGGCGCGCAGATCGAAGATCTCGTCGATGTTGACGCCCTTGCGCTGCATCTTGCGCCAGATGCTGTAGATGTGTTTGGGACGACCGCTGATCTCGGCGTCGATGCCGGCGCGATCGCATTCCGCGCGCATGCTGTCGATGACACGCTGGATGTAGTTCTGGCGTTCCTCGCGGCGCTCGCTCAGCAGTTTGGCAATGCGCTTGTATTCGTCTGGCTGCAGGTAGCGCAGCGAGAGGTCTTCCAGTTCCCATTTAATCTGCCAGATGCCGAGGCGATTGGCCAGCGGCGCGTAGACGCGTCCGGTGTCCAGCGCCAACTCTTGCTGGCGTGCCTGGTCTAGGCCTTTGGCCTGGCGCATCAATTGTACGCGCTCGGCCAGCACCACCAGCACCACGCGCACGTCTTCGGCGATGCTGAGCAGCAGGCGTCGCAGGTTTTCCTCGTGTTCGTGCTGGTCCTTGTCGGCGATGATACGGTCGATATGTGTGAGCTGACCGATGCGGTCGAGATCGGCGATCATGCCGCTGATGCCGTTGCCGAAGCGCACCGCGATGTCTGGCTCGGTGATGCCGTCACGGTCGAGACAGCCGTTCAACAAGGCTGCACAAAGGGTCTCGGCGTCCATACGCAGGCCGACTAGGATGTCGGCAGTGGACAGGCGATGGCGCGCCTCGGTCTCGCCGGTCTCGAGCAGATGGCCGCCGCGGCACGCGATCATCAGTTCGCAGGCCTCGCCAATACGCTTGCAGTCGTCCTCGACGTAGTGGGATGCGAGCGCGTTGAGCCAATGGCGACCGGCGACCTGGTCATCCGGCTCGGCGGCCGGGAGATTATTGGAATGAGTGACCATATCGGTGAAGCATCGCCTGCTGGCCAATGGGCGTTTTTTGCCCTTGGCCTCCGCGGGCGTTCGGCTTAGTCATTCGATTACGTGGCTAACCAATCCGTCAGCAAGTTTGGGCTCGAACCAGGTCGACTTCGGCGGCATGACATCACCGGCGTCCGCGACCGCCATCAAGTCATGCATTTGGGTGGGGTGTAATGAGAAGGCAACACGCATGTCACCGCCATCGACGCGAGCCCGGAGGCCGTCGAGACCACGAATGCCGCCGACGAAGTCAATGCGTTCGTCACGGCGCGGATCATCGACGCCGAGAATCGGCCCGATGAGATTGTCTTGCAGCAGGCTGACATCGAGTCGGCGCACCGGGTCATCCGCCGGGATGCGTTGCGGGTCGAGCCTCAGCCGGTACCAGTGGCCGTCCAGATACATACCGAATTCCCCCGGCCCGACCGGCTGCACCGGCGTGTCGCTGGGTTCGATCTGAAACGCGGCACCGACGCGGTTCATGAAGGCCGCTTGGTCGAGTCCGTTCAAGTCCCGTAGCACCCGGTTGTAAGGCAGTATTTGCATCTGGTCGTGCGGAAAGACGACCGACAGGAAATACTGGTGGGGGGCCTCTGCTGCTACCTCCGCGGCCGCGTCTGGCGTCTGATCCGACCCTGAGTCGCGCGCCCGCTTGGCTCTTGCGACCCGCGAGGCCGCGGCGGAGCGGTGATGGCCATCTGCCACGTACAGCGCATCAAGGGCGTCAAATGCAAGGCTGAGTCGCTCAATTGTCGCTCTGTCGTCGATGATCCAGACCTGGTGGCGAACGTTGTCATCGGCAACGACCTCGACCTCCGGTGGTGCCCGGCAGCTTTGCATCAATATCTCGTCGATCTCCCGGTTGGCGCGATAGACCAGAAACACGGGTCCGGTCTGGGCGTTCAGCGCGTCGATCTGACGTACACGGTCGTCTTCCTTAGCCGGTCGGGTGAATTCATGCTTCTTGATGCGTCCGCTATCGTAGGCAGCGACCGATGCGGATGCCACCAGCCCGGTTTGCCTGTGCGAGCCCATGGTCAGTCGATAGACGTAGTAGCTGGGGTGAGGGTCGCGGATCAGCACAGGCTCGGCAAGCATGCGCTCTAGGTTTTCGCGGGCCTTGTTGTAGACTGCATCGGCGAACGGGTCGATCTCCGTCGGCAGATCGACCTCGGGCCGTGAGATGTGCAGAAAACTCCATGGTCGGTCATGGACCATGCGCCGCGCCTCGGCAAGGTTCATCACGTCATAGGGTGGAGCGGCGACGTCCGCGGCACGTCCCGGAGCCGGGCGCAGACCGGTAAAGGGCTTGATCAGTGGCATGAAGAGCGCGTGTTTGGTTACGAGTAGCTAGGGGCGACGGGCTGGAGAAGCTGGAAATCTATTCTCCTCGCATCTCGCCGCTGCTTCAACGCGTTGGTGGCGCATAGAGCAGTCCGCCTTGGCTTCATAGGGCGTTGAGGCCGCGTTTGATGTCGAGTCCGGACGCCGACCCTAGGTTGCGCTCGAACAGCTTCCCGTAGTTGCCCACCTGCTGAATGATGCGGTAGCCCCATTCTGCGTCAATGCCGAGCGCGTCGGCGGTATCCCCGTTGACGTCCAGCAAGGTTCTGACGTCGTCGCTGGTGGCGCTTGGGGCCGCGAGCCCGGCTGAGCAAAGGGCCAGCAACTGGACGACTACTGGTCTTGATTGTAATGGTCTTGATGGCAGCGGCCCGCAAATTCTGGGGATCAGCGGTACATGCAATAACTTGGCGGTGAGTGGGTTAATGGAAGGACGCCTGTTTGCCGTTTTCCGGCGGATCATCTGAGACTATCTGGACCGAGGGCTTAAGGGCGGCGTCGGTTACGCGTAGATTGAGGTCGGCAACGGAGGCCTGAGCGCCCGAAATGTCGGCAAGAAGCAGGATGGAGTTTTCGAACCCGATCTCATTTTGACTGGCCCCTGGGGTGTAGCATTGAATTGGACTCTAGAGTGGAAGTAGCTCTTGTAAGGGTGATCCCGGATTGCGCCATCAGCGCCAACGAAACCATGATTAAGCGTCGAGACACATTGCCGCTGTAGCCAATGAACTATCAGACCAACCAGGCCGATCAGGACTTTGCCCGGATGTCCTCGTGCCATCTAGAGCAGGCTGCGCCGCACGCCATAGCGCTGTTGTGTCGCGTTTGGGGCTCGCCCGAGGTGTCACGGGCGTTGCATGCGCTGATGCTGAACGACCGCGGGCATGTACGTAAATGGCGATCGGAAGCGTGGGCGGAATTGATCCTGGTGCGCAACATGCACCAGTATCTGCACCCAGTACCGGCACCAACCGCGGGCGGACTGGTCGATCCGGAGCAGTTCTCGGCGATTGAGGTGATGTTCCAGCACGTGGCCGAACGGTTGATCAAGTGTTGGGGCAATGTTGAGGCCTTCGCCGTGGTGCACCATGATCTGGTCATTGATGATCGCGGCAACCGAGCCGGCTGGCCAGAGCAGGTTTGGGACGACTTAGTACTGCTGCAACAGATCCATGACAAAGCCTATGGTCGGCTGCCGGAAGGCGCCGAGCCCTGGAATAGCTTTTTTCTCAAAGACTGATCTCGTCCCTCTTCCTTATACCTCATTGTTAGCCATCGTCCCTCATCGTCAGCGATCATCTTAGGGTCAAAGCGCTCGGGTGTCCAGTGGCCCGAGGGCAGTGCGACCCTTAGTCAGGGTGCAAGAACAACCTGGACAGGTAGGAGGGAACAAGCGCAGCGGTTCCACCGCTTCCCGGAACTGCCCGTTTAGGTTGTTATCAGACCGTTACTTACCCCTTTCGCACGACAGCGTACACAGGCGCACCGGCGTGTTAATCGGGCGTTAACCCGCCGCGCGCAGCGCTGCAAGCGGCGGACGCACCAACGCGCCATAGGTGCCGAGCGTGCCGGCGAGGCCAATCAACAGTCCGCTGCCCAGCACCCCGAAGACCCAGAGCCAGGGGTTCCATGCGAATGGCAGTCCCAGCAGTTCTTGCGCGAGCATCCAACCGGTTACCTCGGCAAACAGCGATGCCGTGAGGCCGGCGAGCAGGCCGACGCTCGTGAACTCCACCATCAGGCTGCGCAGCAGCGTGCCACGCTCGGCCCCCAGTGTGCGCAGAACGCCGTGCTCGCCGCGGCGGACAGATAAGCTGGCTTGGATGCCGGCATACATGACCAGCAGGCCCGCGGCGAGGGTGAATGCGAACACGTATTCCACGGCGCGGATGCCTTGCTCAATGATACCGCGGACCTGGCGGAGCAGCGTGCCGACGTCGATCAGGGTTAGGCTCGGGAATGCCCGCAGCAGCTCGGGTACCAGCGCCTCCCTGTCCTGCGGCAGGTGGAAGCTGGTCACGTAGGTCGCGGGTTCGTCGCGCAATAGCGCTGGCGGCGAGATCACGAAAAAGTTGACGTTGAAGCTGTCCCATTGCACGCGGCGCAGGCTCGTAACCGGGGCCGCGACCTCGCGCCCCGCGACTAAGAAGCGTAGCTCGTCGCCGATATCGATGCCTAAGGTCTCCGCCAGTCCTTCCTCGACCGAGAACTGCGGCCTGATGTCGGTACCGGCCTCGGCATTCGGCCACCAGGCACCGGCGACGACCTCGTTGTCCGATTGCGCCCGGTCTGCAAAGCTCAGGTTGAACTCGCGCTCAGCCAAGCGTCTGGCACGTGGTTCGTCGAAGTCTTCGGGCGAGACCGACTCGTCGCCAATGCCGGTAAGCCGGCCTCGGATCATCGGATAGATGCCTGAGCTGCGAATGTCGTTGGCGGCAAAAAATGCGCCCAGCGGCTCCACCTCCTGCGGTTGGATGTTGATCAGAAAGCGGTCTGGCGTTTGCGCTGGAAGGGTCTCCTGCCAACTGCTGAGCAGATCGAGCCGGACGACGGCTAGCATCAACAACGCCAGGATGCCGAGGCCGAAGCCGACGATCTGCAGGATGGACGCCGCCGGGCGGCGAGCGAGCCCTGCCAGTCCCAGTCGCCAGACGCCACGGCTGTGGGTGGCTGCCAGGCCGGCGAGCCAGACCAGCAGCGCGCCGAGGGCGAGCAGCGCGCTGACCGCGGCAGCAACGCCTGCGAGCAGCTTTCCGGCCAGTTCCAGGTCGCCGGCCTGCCATAGCACGAGCAGCACCAATGCCGCCGCGGCAGCCCCAGCGGCAATGGCCACCGACAGCCGCGGCGCGCCTAGATCGCGGCGCAGCACGCGCAGCGGTGGCACTCGGGCCAGTTGCAGCAGTGGCGGCAGCGCGAAGCCGGCGAGGGCGATCATGCCGGTGCCGATGCCGACGCCAACCGGCTTCCAGGAGGCTGGCGGCAGATCGGCGCCGAACCAGTCGTGCAGCAACGCGATCAGGCCCTGCTGGCCGAAGTAACCAACCAAGCACCCGGCTAGACTGGCGAGCAGGCCGAACATCAACAGGCGTAGCACGAACACGCGCGTCAACAGGTGCCGAGGGGCGCCCAGGCAGCGCATGATCGCCACCGCATCAGTCTGTCGTTCAACCATGCGTCGGCTCGCGAGCGCGATAGCAGCACCGGCCACCAGTAGCGTTGTCAGCGCCGCCAGATGCAGGAAACGCGAAGCGCGATCCACTGCCGATTCGAACTCCGGGCGCGCGTCGCGAGCGTCGACCAGTCCAGCATTGGCCGGCAGCCGCGGCTTGACCCAGGCAGCGAAATCCTCAATGGCGGCGATGTCGCCGGACAAGAGTAGCCGGTGGCGCACGCGGCTGGCCTCGGTGACCAAACCGGTGGCGGCGACATCGTCCATCGCGATCATGACCCGGGGTGCGATCTGGAAAAAGTTACCGCCGCGGTCCGGCTCATAGGCGACCAGCGCCTCCAGGGTAAAGCGCTGCTCGCCGAGTTGGACCGAGTCGCCAAGGGATGCACCCAGTACGGACAGGAGTCGCGCCTCGACCCAGGCCTGGCCCGGATTCGGCGTGGCTTCGGCCGGGCGTTCCGGCCCGCTAAAGCGATCCTTCAATCGCAGTTCGCCACGTAGCGGGTATGCGGCGTCGACGGCCTTAACTTGCACCAGTTGGCTCTCGTCGCCGACCAGCACCACGCTGCGGAAGGTCAGCGTTCGAGCGCTGCGCAGGCCTCGGCGTTGCGCCTCTTGTGAGATCGCGTCCGCAATGGGATCGCGCGCGTCGATGGCGAGATCGGCGGCGATCAGTTCGCCGCCCTGGCGCTGCATGGCGCCTTCAATGCGGTCGGTAAAGAAGCCCACCGCGGTAATCGCGGCCACGGTCAGCACCAGCGCCGCGGACAGCAGATACAGCTCGCCACTGCGCCAGTCGCGGCGCAGTAGCCGCAAGGATAAACGCCATGCGTTCACAATAAGGCCTCCAGGTGTCCGTCTTGCATCCCCAGGCGTCGGTCGCAGCGCTGGGCCAGAGCGGAATCATGGGTTACCAACACCAAGGCGGCACCGGAGTCCGCGCGCAACGCGAACAGGAGGTCAATGATGCGAGCGCCTGTGCCCTGATCGAGGTTGCCAGTCGGCTCGTCAGCGAACAGGATGCGCGGGCCGGGGGCGAAGGCGCGGGCAATGGCGACGCGTTGCTGCTCACCGCCTGAGAGTTGGCGCGGGTAGTGGCCGGCGCGGGCCGACAGACCGACGCGCTCTAGTGCCTCTTGCGCACGGGACTTGGCATCGCGCGCCCCGGCGCCATTGTCCCCGGCAGTCAGCTCAAGAGGGAGGAGAACGTTCTCTAGCGCGGTTAGCGTCGGCAGAAGCTGAAAGCTCTGGAAGACGAAGCCGACGCGCCCGCCGCGCAGCGCGGCGCGACCGTCCTCGTCAAGCGCGGATAGTGGTTCGCCGCACAGTTCAACCTCGCCGTCGCTCGCCTCGTCGAGCCCGGCGAGCAGACCAAGTAACGTGGACTTGCCGCTGCCGGAGGCGCCGACGATGGCAACGGCCTCGCCGGCGTCGATCCGCAGGTCCAGCGCTCGGAGGATAGTCAAACGCCCGCCTGGGCCATTAACATGTTTGGCGAGCCGTTCGGCGCGGCATAGAATTTCAGGGGTGCTCATGCGATTGGGGTCCGTTGTGTATCGAGGCTGTCGAGCCGTGATCTTTACTCTGATGATGTGCGGATTTGCGGGATTGGCGCACGCCGACGACTTGCTCGGAACGGCATCAAACTCGGTGCCGACCAAGCCGCCGGTGGTGCTGATCCTTGGCGACAGTCTCAGTGCCGGCTATGGCATCGCATTGGAGCAGGGCTGGGTGAGCCTGCTGCAAGCCCGGATCAGGGCGCGCGGGCTGCCGCACGAGGTCGTCAACGCCAGTATCTCTGGCGAGACGACGGCCGGTGGCCTAACGCGTCTGCCGCGGCTGCTCGACGAACATCGTCCAGCGGTGATGGTCATCGAGTTGGGCGCCAATGACGGCTTGCGCGGCTTCTCGCCAGCGCGCATTGAGGCCGCGCTCGAGGAGATGGTTAAGCTCGCCCGAGTCGCGGGCAGTCAGGTCCTGGTGGTCGGTGTCAGAATGCCGCCCAACTACGGTGCGGCTTACAGCGAACGCTTTCAACGCGTCTTCGTGGATGTGGCGGCGGGCCAGGATGTGGCGCTGATGGCGCGGCTGCTCGACGGGGTCGCCGAGGTACCGGAGCTGATGCAGGCCGATGGTCTGCATCCGCGCGCGAGCGCGCAGCCTAAGTTGCTTGAAAACCTCTGGCCCGACCTATTGCCGCTGCTGCTGGAGACGGTTGCAAAGCCGGTCGAATGAGTGCGTTCTGCCACCTCTCGGTGCTTCGCCCGGATATCGCTACAGAGCGCCAAGCTTTCGCCAATCGGTCGGGTCGCATTGCAACGATGCGCTCGCCGTCGTGCGGTAGGCCGCAGGATCAATCAACAAAGAGCTTATAAGGGTTTGTTGTCATGCACAGAGTGACTATCGTCGGATCGGGTTTCGGGGCCTTGACCTCGGTTCAAGGCCTACGCGAAGCCGGTTTCAAGGGGGATGTAACCCTTGTCAGCCCGCGGGCCGAATTCGTCTACTATCCGGGCCTTATCTGGGTGCCGTCGGGGCGGCGTTCAGGGGAAGACCTGCGCCTTGATTTAAAGGCGTTCTTCCGGCGCATGGGTGTCGTTCATATCGCCGGGGAGGCGACCGGCCTACGCGATGGCGGGCGTATTCTTGAGTCCAGTGCCGGGGATATCGCAAATGACGGTCTGATTATCGCCAGCGGCGGGCGATTCATCAAAAAGTTGCCGGGCATTGAGCATGCGATCACGCCCTGCGAGGGCATCGCCGCCGCGCAGCAGATTCGCGACCGCCTAAAGGCGCTCGACGGCGGGACGGTGGCCATGGGGTTTGCCAGTAACCCAAACGAGCCCGCGTCCATGCGTGGCGGGCCAATTTTCGAGTTTCTGTTCGGCCTGGATCGTCAATTGCGCCGCGAGGGCCGGCGTAATCGTTTTCGGATCATCTTTTTTACGCCGGCGGAGCGGCCGGGCAACCGGCTCGGGCCCAAGGCCGTCGACAAGCTGTTAGCTGAGATGCGCAAGGTCGGCATCGAGACCCACCTGGGGCATAAACTCAAGGGCTTCAGCGCCGAAAAGATCACCACGGAGGGCGGCGAGATACCGGCTGATTTGATCATCTTCATGCCGGGTATGACCGGCAATCCGTGGTTTGATAAGACCGAGCTGCCGCGCTCGCCGGGCGGATTGCTGCAGGCCGATGCCCAGTGCCGGGTCCCAGGCTTCGAGCGCGTCTATGTGGTCGGGGATTCTGGCAGCTTTCCAGGACCGGAGTGGATGCCGAAGCAGGCGCACATGGCGGATCTACAGGCCAAGGCCGCCGTGAAAAACCTCACTTCTGAATTGGCCGGTCGCGCGCCGACCGCGACCTTCGATGTCGAGCTGTTGTGTATCGTCGACGCCAATGACCGGGGTATGCTAGTCTGGCGTACGGAGAAGGCCAATCTCGTGCTGCCCTCCTTGCGTGTCTTCCATTGGCTCAAGCGTCTCTTCGAGTGGTGGTATTTGCGGCATTACCGCTAAGGCCACCGATCAAGCCAGCGATTCCGACAGATCCTATGACGGCGCCAAATGCTCGCAGACGAGCCAAGCTTTCTGGCGCCAACAATTTTGCTAGTCCTAAGGTATTGCCTGGTTGCCGTCGGCGGCGACAATTCAGTATACCGGCCGGTTGCCGAACTTGCGCTTTAGGTCGCGGGCCAAATTCTTGACGATCTTGTCCATGGCGCCTCTGTTGCCTGAGGCCTGGCCCCTGTAGCTGTCATCGAGCCCGACTTCGCCGGTGCTCTTGCGCCGCGCTCGTACGCGAAGTTTGACTCGCTCTAGTCCGCGGGAGCCGTAGCTGCCGTCGATGATGCTGGGATCAATGATGACCTCGGCCTCGTTGTTTTGGCCGGGCGATCTTAATGCCGTGACGCTGGCGAAGATGCCCGCGGCATACAATCCGCTGACGATTCGCGACTGGATGCGGTCGCGCTCGCGCGCTCCAATGCCGGGTGCGCCGGAGCGCCCGACGGGCGTCACCGCCGCGGCAAATTGCCCGCTGTAGGCCTCGCCATCGAACGAAAGCGGGGCCGAGGAACAGCCGGTCAGAATGAGCATGGCGAACAGGGCGATGCTGTGCGTTCGAAGCTTCAAGGGGGCTCCTGTGAATAACTTGGCAGCCTTCGGGTGGCGTGGTGTGGAGGATAGCTGCGTCCGTCGCGTCGATGCTGGTCGGCCTTGCGTATCGTCGCTTGCCGCGGGCTCGGCTGCCAATGCCGACATTGCAGACCAACACAATCAGGCTTTGACCTTGCATTCGTGCCAGCGCATAATGATCGGCTATCCCGATTTCAACCACCTCCTTGCCTCACCCTGACGCCTAGCCCTGGGCCTTGGGAGGCTGTCAACCCGAGAGGAGCATTATGCGACATTATGAAGTGGTTTTTCTGGTTCATCCGAGCCAGAGCGAGCAGGTACCAGCGATGATCGAGCGTTATCGCGGCAACCTGGAAGGACGCGGCGGCAAGGTCCACCGCCTAGAGGACTGGGGGCGTCGACAATTGGCCTTTCCCATCAACAAAGTGCATAAGGCGCACTACGTGCTGATGAACATCGAATGCGACCAGGAGGCCCTGGATGAACTCGAGAGCGCATTCCGCTTCAACGATGCCGTACTGCGAAACCTGATCGTCAAGCGCGACCGGGCCGTGACTGATGCGTCTCCGTTGCTCAAAGGTGAAGACGAAGAAGAGCGCGGCGAGCGACGGGCTCGACGGGACGACAGCGGAGATGATCGCGGCGAGCGACGTGCTCGACGGGACGACGATTGAGACGATAGCGGCAAGCGTCGTTCGCATCGCGATGGTCGCGACCATACAAGCGAAGACGACAATGAAGCCCCGCTACCTCCCCCCGGATAGCACTGCATACCCGAATAGTCTGTATAGGATACTAGCCCATGTCCCGTTTTTTCCGCCGTAAGCGTTATTGCCGCTTCACCGCCGAAGGCATCACCGAGATCGACTACAAGGACTTGAATCTACTCAAGGCCTATGTCAGCGAGTCCGGCAAGATCGTGCCGAGTCGCATTACTGGCACCTCGGCCAAGTATCAGCGCCAACTCGCACAGGCAATCAAGCAGGCCCGCTTCCTAGCGCTGCTGCCATATACCGACGGTCACTGATACGCGACGGCGGCCTGCGCCGCCGCTCCGGCACTGATCGACTCACTGTATTCTAAATATTTTGGGGAAACCCGTGGACGTCATTCTACTGAAGAAGGTCGGCGGCCTAGGCGATCTCGGTGACAAGGTCGCCGTGCGCCCTGGCTATGGCCGCAATTTTTTGATCCCGAGCGGCTGCGCCGTTTCAGCCACCGAGTCCAACTTGAAGGCATTCGAGGAGCGCCGTGCCGAGCTCGAGGCCGAGGCCGCCGCTACGCTAGCCAATGCCGAGGCGCGCAAGGCCCGGCTTGAAGACATCTCGGTGACCATTGCCCGCAAGGCCGGGGACGAGGGTCGGTTGTTCGGCTCGGTCGGCACCGGCGACATTGCGCAGGCCCTCACCGAGGGCGGCATTGAGGTCGCCAAGAGCGAGGTGCGGTTGCCCGAAGGCGCATTCCGCGCCATCGGCGAGCACGAGGTGGAAGTGCGCCTGCACTCGGATGTAGACGTGACCGTACGCGTCGAGATCGTGCCAGCCGATTAGGCCAAGGTCCGGGCTAACATGCCGCCACTCATCTGGTCCCGTGCAATGCGGGACCGTTCAGTCATCACTTGCTGTTGCCGGGGCTCTCAATTCAGGAGGTCAAAGCTTTGGTGACCGATCACCCGGATATCTACGAAGGGGTGCGTGTTCCGCCCCATAACCTGCAGGCCGAGCAGTCGCTGCTTGGCGCGCTGATGCTTGAGAACAGCACCTGGGAGTTGGTTGCCGACAAGGTCAGCGAGGACGATTTTTATCGTCAAGAGCACCGCTTGGTTTTCCGCGCCGTAGCGCTGCTGGCGGATGAGGATCAGCCCTTTGATGTCGTCACCCTGGCAGAGGCGCTGCAGAAGCGCAAGCTGATCGATGACATCGGCGGCATCCCCTATTTGGCTGAAATCGACCGCAACACGGCCTCCGCCGCCAATGCGGTGCACTATGCGCGCATCGTGCGTTTCAACTCGGTGCTGCGGCAATTGGTTAAGGCCGGTACCGACATCACCGATCTGGCCTTTGACACCCAAGGGCGCAGCGAGGCGGAGATCCTCGACATCGCCGAAACCAAGGTGTTCAAGATCGCGGAGCAGATGAACCGCGGTGTCGGTTTTCGCCCCATCGAGAACCTGCTCAAGCTCGCGGTAGACAAGATTGATGAGCTGTTCAATCGCGGCGAGCCCATCACTGGCCTGCCGACTGGCTTCATCGATTTCGACATGAAGACCTCCGGTTTGCAGCCGGCGGATCTCATTGTTGTTGCTGGGCGCCCGTCGATGGGTAAGACCAGCTTCGCGATGAATCTGGCCGAAAACGTTGCCATCAAGACCGGTCGCGGCGTCGCGGTGTTCAGCATGGAGATGCCTGGGGATTCGCTGGCCATGCGCATGATGTCCTCGCTTGGGCAGATCGACCAGCACCGGGTGCGCACCGGCAAGCTCACCGATGAGGACTGGCCGCGCCTGACCTCGGCCGTGACCATTCTGTCGCAGGCGCCGATGTACATTGATGACACCCCGGCGTTGTCGCCAACGGAATTGCGCGCCCGGGTGCGCCGACTGCAGCGTGATTTGAAACGCGAGGAAAAGGACCTCGGCCTGATCGTCATCGACTATCTGCAATTGATGCAGTCGTCTACCGAAGGTGAAAACCGGGCCACCGAGATCTCCGCCATCTCGCGCTCGCTGAAATCGCTGGCCAAGGAACTCAGCGTGCCGGTCATTGCGCTGTCGCAGCTCAACCGCAGCCTTGAGCAGCGGCCCAACAAGCGGCCGGTGATGTCGGATCTCCGGGAGTGCGTGTCGGGTGACACCCTGGTCGTGCTAGCGGATGGTCGCCGGCTGCCGATCGCCGATCTCGTCGGTACTACTCCGCTGGTGACCGCGGTCGATTCGGCAGGCAAGCTCATCGAGGCTGAATCCGATCGCGTTTGGTCTGTAGGGCGTCGGCCGATCTTTGCCGTGCGCCTCGCGAGCGGGCGTTGCATCCGCGCGACCGCCGAGCATCGTTTTTTTGGCGCCGATGCATGGCAGCGCGTGGACAGTCTGGTGCCCGGTGCCGGTCTCGCGCTAGCGCGGCACTTGTCGCAGCCCGAACCCTGCGCGGATTGGCCGGAGCATGAGCTGATCTGGGATAAGGTCGTGTCTGTGGAACCGGTCGGCGAGGATGATGTTTTTGACTTGACCGTGCCCGGGCCGGCCTGTTGGCTGGCGGACGGCATCCTAAGCCATAATTCAGGCGCCATCGAACAGGATGCAGACCTGATTGTGTTCATTTATCGTGACGAGGTCTACAACGAGGACAGCCCCGATAAGGGCGTGGCGGAGATCATCATCGGCAAGCAACGCAACGGCCCGATCGGCACCGTCAAGCTCGCGTTTCTCGGTAAGTACACCAAGTTCGAGAACCTGGCGCAGGACCTGTACGGCGATCAAGGATACTGACCGGTGAGCCAGCGCCAGAAAAAGATCAAAACGGCCTTCGTCTGCAACGCCTGTGGCGGGCAGTTGCCGAAATGGAGCGGCCAATGTCCGGACTGCGGCGCCTGGAACGCGGTGCAGGAGATTGCGCTGCCGGCCAGCGCGCCGGTGCAGGGGCGCGGCGGCTATGCCGGTGGTGCCCTCGGTGCCGGCGTGCAACTGCTGGCCGAGGTGGCGCCAGAGCAGGCGTCGCGTCATCCGTCCGGGATCATTGAACTGGACCGGGTGTTGGGTGGCGGCCTGGTGCGGGGTTCAGTGGTGCTGATTGGCGGTGATCCCGGCATCGGCAAGTCCACGCTGCTGCTGCAGGCCAGCGCCGCCCTGGGTGAGCCCGAGCCGGTCTTGTACGTCACCGGAGAGGAGTCGCCGCAGCAGGTCAGCCTGAGGGCGCAGCGGCTGAATCTACCCGCCACGCGTATCCGCTTACTGGCGGAGACCTGTGTCGAACATGTCTTGGCCAGCGCGGCGGCGGAGCGACCGCGCGTGCTGGTTATCGACTCTATCCAGACACTATTTACCGACAGCTTAAGCTCGGCGCCTGGCACCCTGTCGCAGGTGCGCGAGAGCGCCGCGCAACTGGTGCGCTACGCCAAATTGACCGACACCACGGTGTTCCTGGTCGGTCATGTCACCAAGGAGGGCGCGCTGGCTGGGCCGCGGGTCTTGGAACACATGGTCGACACGGTGTTGTACTTCGAGGGTGAGCCCGGCAGCCCGCATCGATTGGTGCGTGCGGTCAAGAACCGTTTCGGCGCGGCCAACGAGCTAGGCGTCTTTGCGATGACTGACAAGGGCCTGCGCGAGGTGCGCAACCCGTCCGCGATCTTTCTGTCGCGTCATGATCAACCGGTGCCGGGCTCGGTGGTGCTGGTCACTCGCGAGGGCACCCGCCCGATGCTGGTCGAGGTGCAGGCGCTGGTGGATCAGAGCCCGCTGGCGAACCCGCGGCGCCTGGCCGTTGGGCTGGAGCAGAACCGGCTTGCCATGCTGCTGGCCGTGCTGCATCGCCATGGCGGTGTGTCGATGTTTGATCAGGATGTCTTTGTCAATGTCGTCGGCGGCGTACGTGTCAGCGAGACCGCGGCCGACCTCGCGCTGCTGTTGGCGGTGCTGTCCAGCTTTCGCGATGCCCCGTTGCCGCTGGACCTAGCGGTGTTCGGCGAGGTCGGCTTATCCGGTGAGATCCGTCCGGTGCCGAACGGCCCGGACCGCTTGCGCGAGGCCGCCAAGCACGGCCTGCGCCAGGCCATCGTGCCCAAGGCCAACCTGCCGAAGGGTGGCGTCGATGGGCTCGCGATCCGACCGGTGTTGTCGTTGCGTGAGGCGATCGACTCGCTCTGAGGTCGGTGATGATGCGGCAGGATTCCAAGCAACGGCTGGACTAGACCGATCAGGGGTTGGAGTGCGTTGCGCATGGATGGTCACGATTTCGGCAAATTCATTGGCTACCTACGACTGCTCCGCCGAAGTATTTGATGGTCTTTACCGCCTTGTCATCGGTCTGGATGATCTCCAGCGGGTGGCCGTCGAGCATCAGGCTGGTGCCGGGTTGCGGAATGGTTTCCAGATACTCGATGATTAGGCCGTTTAGGGTCTTGGGGCCGCGTGTCGGTAGGCTCCAGCGCATGGCACGGTTGAGTTCACGGACGCTGATGGTGCAGTCGATCATTAGGCCGCCGTCTTCAGCGCGATGGATGTCCGGATAGGAGTCGGCGGGGTCGGTGGTGAATTCTCCGACGATCTCTTCGAGCAGGTCGGCGTGCGTGATCAGACCCTGAAAGTCCCCGTACTCATCGACGACCATCGCCACGCGCCGCTTGATGCGCTGAAAGTTGATTAACTGCTGGTACAGACGGGTGCCCTCAGGTACGAAGTACGGCGGGCGGGCGATGTCGCGTAGGTGTTCCTTGACCTTGCCGCGATCCATCAGAACACTCAGCGCATTGCGCGCATGGAAGACGCCGACCAGGTTGTCGAGGCCGCCATCGAAGAGCGGCAGTCGCGTGTAATTGCTGCGCTTGATGGCGGCGATAATCTCCTCTTCGGTGTCCTGCAGATCAATGCCCTCCACCTCGTTGCGCGGGATCATGATGTCCTCAACGGTGGCGTTCTCCAGGTCGAGGATGGCCAGTAGCATGGCACGGCTGCGCTCGGGAATCATGGCGCCTGCCTCGTTGACCACTGTGCGCAATTCCTCTTGGCTCAGGGCATGCCCTTGCTGTGTGTCGGGACGCACGCCGAGCAGCCGAAGCAGATTGTTGCTGAGGACATTCACGACCCAGACCACCGGTTGCAACAGCTTCAGTAGCGGTGTGTAGATGTGGGCCGCCGGATAGGCGACCAGCTCCGGGTGCAGCGCCGCCAACGTCTTGGGTGTCACCTCGGAGAAGATCAGAATGACCAAGGTCAGCAGCCCGGCGGAGATGGCGATGGCACCCTCGCCGCCGAGCTCCAGCGCGATCACCGTCGCCAGCGACGAGGCCAAGATATTGACGAAGTTGTTGCCGAGCAGGATCAGCCCAATCAGCTTGTCCGGCCGGTCGAGTAGCTGGCGTGCCAGGATGGCGCCGCGGTGGCCCTGATCGGCCTCGTGTCGCAACCGGTAGCGATTGAGCGTCATCAGTGCCGTCTCCGAACCGGAGAAGAAGCCAGACAGCAGGAGCAGCACGATTAGTGCCAGCAATTCAGCGACAGGTATCTGGTCCACGATGGGCCTGGTATGGTGCTCGTCAGCTTGTGCGGGGGAAGAGGAAGCGGGGTGTCATTCGCCAAAGGATTCGGTGCGATAGCGCCAGGCGCGGAGGTCGTCGCTCCAGTAGTCCGGGCTCAGGCCGGCCTTGAGCTTCAGGTGATGCAGAAAGTCGCGGGGCCGCGGCAATTGCTCCCAGACCGAGGGTAGAAAGGTACCACGGTGGTGGCTGCCAGTCCGATGCCCGGCCCCGTTTTTCGCTAGTATGATGCCATCAATGCCCGGTCGCAGCAGTGCGAGCAGTTCGTCCTCCGAGCCGAAGCCAAGGGGTTCGGGCGGCGTCAGCACCGAGATCTCGATGTGCAGGGCTGCGAATTCGGTGATCGTCACCGGCGGGAAACGTGGATCGCGAAAGGCGGCGGCGAAGGCGTTTTCGGCGACGTCGAGCGCCAAGGATTGGACCGCCTCCAGATGGCCGATACACCCGCGCAGGCGCTCCTCAAGGTGTAGCGTTACGAAGCAGGCATGGGGTGCCTGCAGTGGCTCCGGTATAGAGTCCAGGTCAATCGGCAGCGCATTGCCGTTGTCGAGGCCGTGGCGAATCGTGCCGCGCGCAAGCATGAGCAGTGCATCTCGCTCGGGGTCGCCGAGCAGCGGTGTTTCGGTGTCAGCGGGCGGCTTTGGCATTTGCTCTTGCTTGCTCTCAACCGAGGGCATAGGCGCCGTAACCGACCACGCGGTCGCGCGGGCCCGCGGTGTCGCCGGAGTTGCGCAGATCGAGTAGGTCTGCGCTCAGACCGTGCAGGCGTGCCGCCTGCAATAGCCCGGCGATGGGATGCCGGCCGCAGGCCTGATGCAGCGCGATCGCGTCCGGGCGCAGCGCGCAAATGGCCTCTGAGGTGCGGCGGTCGATGGTCTGCGCGGAGCTGTAGTCCAAATAATGGCTGAGGTCGGAGCTGATGACGATTAGCGTCTCGCTGCCGCCCCACAATCGCTCCAGTGGTTGCGCCACTTCACCACCGCTTGCGGCGCCAACCAGTAGTGGCACGATGCTGAACTGGGTCAGCAGCACCTGTAAAAACGGCAGTTGCACCTCCAGGCAGTGCTCGCCGTCGAAGGCCGAGTCCAGTTCCTGTACCTGCGGCAGGTCGGCGATGGCGTCGATGGCGTCGCGGTCGACCGGGATTTCGCCCAGCGGCGTTGCGAAGCCTTCCGCGCTGCAAGAGGCCAGACCCTGAAATGGCAGCCGATGGGCCGGTCCCAGCAACACCACGCGGGTGATCCGTTCGGCATCGGCGGCGATGCTGGCATAGGCGTGGCCGGCGATTGGCCCGGAGTAGATATAGCCCGCGTGTGGTGCGATCAGTGCCTTAGGCCGCGACATTGGGATGGCGTTTGCTTCTGGCGCGGGCGCCGCGACAGGTCTTGCAGCATCGAGAAAGTCGCGAATCTGAGATACCAGTTGTTTTGCGTCGTCCGGGTAGAACAGGCCGGCGACGCCGGGGTGGCGGAGTCCTGACATGGTCATACCTCATTGCGAATATGGCTGATGACTAATACTCAATTGTAACCCGCCGGTTGCAACTTGCGAGCGAGGCTTGGCCCCAGACCGATGAGTCGTGATCATCGTTATCGCTATCGGTATCGCCTGCCACTCGGTTCGATACCGATACCAATACCGATTTCGAGGCGTCTCGCTGGTCCTGTACTGCATCGAAATTTGATTCATCTGCAAGCAGTTAGCGCCATCAAGCAAACTAGTCGCTTCATAGCGCAAGCTACGCACCACAGAGGACGATCCACCATGAGCAAAGTAGCGGTTCATCCGACCAAATTCTGGCATCGCCTCAACGACGGGCGTGTGCAGTGCGATGTCTGTCCGCGCCAATGCGTCCTGCGGGAGGGGCAGCGCGGCTTGTGCTTCGTGCGCGGCTGCGAGGGCGGTACCATCGTGCTGTATACCTACGGTCGCTCCAGCGGCTTCTGCATTGATCCTATCGAAAAAAAGCCGCTGAACCAATTTCTACCTGGCACGCCGGTGCTGTCCTTCGGCACCGCCGGCTGCAATCTGACCTGCGGCTTCTGTCAAAACTGGGACATCAGCAAGTCGCGCGAGATGGACACCCTGGCGGCGCAGGCGACGCCGGAAGGCATTGCGCGGGCGGCGGCGCTGCATGGCTGTCGGTCGGTCGCCTATACCTATAACGACCCGGTGGTCTTTCTGGAGTACGCCTGCGATACGGCCGATGCCTGTCGGGCGCTTGGTCTGCGCAACGTCGCGGTCACCGCCGGCTATATCTCCCCCGGCGCCCGCGAGCGCCTTTTCTCCTCCATGGATGCCGCCAACATCGACCTGAAGGCCTTCACCGATGACTTCTATAAGCGTCAGTGCAGTGCCAGCCTAGTGCCGGTTTTAGAGACGCTGGACTATCTCAAGGCCGAGACGAGGGTTTGGTTCGAGCTGACCACGCTATTGATTCCGGGGTACAACGACAGCGAGGCCGAGATTGCGCGCATGGCCGATTGGGTGGTCGAACACCTAGGCCCCGATGTGCCGATGCATTTCACCGCCTTTCATCCGAACTATAAGATGCGTGAGGTACCGCCGACGCCGCCGCCGACCTTGTCTCGCGCCCGGCGTATCGCGATGGATCACGGTGTGCACTACGCCTATACCGGCAACGTCCACGACAACGCTGGCGGCAGCACCCTCTGTCACGCCTGCGGGCATCTGCTGATCGAGCGCGACTGGCACCGCCTCGGCCGCTGGGGGCTAACTTCGGAGGGTTGCTGCGAGATCTGCGGCACGCGCTGTGCTGGCGTATTCGAGCCGCGCCCCGGCACCTGGGGAGCGCGGCGCATGCCGTTGGCGTCGTCAGCGATGACAACTTCGGTTACCTAAGATTGTCGCGAAATGCTTGCAGACCGGTCAAATTGTTTGATCAACACAAGCTCGCGCTCCCAAGGGCCGAGCGCCAGAGTTGGGCGATCGCGCTGTACGGCGGCTCTCGGCGCTTGGCGCACTTGAAGTGTAACGTATAGATCAAGCTTCAAACCTTCTCCATTTGCTCCGTCTTTCGTCGACGCGGATAATGCCCTGCTTTTCTCAACGAGGGCAGTCCGTGTTTAAGAACGCCAAGGTATTCCGGCTCAGCGCGCCATTTGTTTTGGATCAGATGGCTTTGCATGAGCGGCTGATGGCACAGCGTTTTCGGCCCTGCGGGCCCTTAGAGGTCGCTACCATGGGTTGGGCGTCGCCGCTTGGCCCGAATGCCGATCTGTTGGCGCTTTCCGCGAATGGCTGCCTGCTGATTGCGGCACGTCGGCAGGAGCGGTTGCTCCCGGCGTCCGTGGTGGCCGAGGCGCTTGCCGAGCGCGTCGCCGAAATCGAACAGACAGAGACGCGCGATGTCCCGAGGCGCGAGCGTACCCAGTTGCGCGAGCAATTGTTGGCGGAAATGCTGCCGCAGGCGTTTACGCGCTCGCGGTTGGTTCGCGCTTACATCGATCCAGAGGGCGGCTGGGTGGTGGTGGATGCCTCCAGCGACAAGGTGGCCGAGGATGTGCTGTCCCTGCTGCGCAAGAGCCTGGATTCCTTCCCGGCTAAGCCGCTGGTGGCCGGGGTGCCGGTGTCCGAGCGTCTGAGCGCCTGGGTGGCCAGCGGCAGCGCGGGCGGCGGCTTCGACTTGGAGAATCAGTGCGAACTGCGCGATCCTGGCGACTCGCGATCGGTCGTGCGCTGCCGCGGCATGGACCTAACCGTCCCGGAGATCAAGGCGCACCTCGATTCGGGCAAGCGGGTCGTCGCCCTGGGGTTGACCTGGGGCGAGCATCTGTCGCTGGTGCTGGATGAGGCGCTGGGCCTAAAGCGGTTGCGTTTTGCCGACGAACTCATCGACGAGGTCTTGGACGATGCTGGCGAGGATGAGACCCTGCGTTTGCAGGCCGAGGTGGCGATCATGACCGACCAATTGCGCTCGTTGCTCGTCGGATTGACCGCCGAGTTTGAGCTGGAGATGGACGGTCTGGAGGCGGGGGCGGCGGAGCGGCCAGCAGCGTCGGCCGACGCGGTGCGGTCGCCTTCGGTGGATCTGCCGCCAGGTTCAGCGCAGGGGGTTGCTTCGGACCCTTCCGCAGAGCCGCCCCCATGGTCCTGAAGCTCTGAGATGCGGCTGAAAAATCAGCAATGCAGCGCTTGCCTGTCGCGATTGCAAATCGCTCCCAACAGGGGGCCTAGGCTTTGTACAAGCAGCTTGCAGTCGTGATTGGGCCTTGAAGGCAGTGCCAGCGCGTTGTGGCCTCAAACGCCGAAGTATCCCTGATACCATTCCACGAAGCGCGCAACCCCGGTCTCGACGCTGGTGTTGGGCTTGTAGCCGAACTGCTCGACCAGATCGGCCACGGCGGCGTAGGTGTCGGGCACGTCTCCGGGCTGTAACGGCAGTAGGTTTTTTTCCGCCTCGCGGCCCAGGCACCGTTCCAGTACCTCAATGTAGTGCATCAGCTCCACCGGCCGATTGTTGCCGATGTTGTAGAGCCGGTAGGGCGCGCTGCTGCTGGCCGAGTCCGGGGCGCTGCCGGTCCAGTCCGGGTTGGGCTCGGCAACCCGGTCGAGCACGCGGATCACGCCCTCGACGATGTCGTCAATATAGGTGAAATCGCGCCGGTGTTTACCGTAGTTGAATACGTCGATGGGCTCGCCAGCGAGGATGGCGCGAGTGAATTTGAACAGCGCCATGTCCGGCCGGCCCCAGGGACCGTAGACGGTGAAGAAGCGCAGGCCCGTGGTCGGCAGCTGGTACAGGTGGCTGTAGGTGTGCGCCATCAACTCGTTTGCCTTCTTGCTGGCAGCATAAAGGCTCAGCGGATGGTCAACGTTGTCCTGTACAGAGAACGGCATCGTCGTGTTGGCGCCGTAGACCGAACTGCTGGATGCATAGGCCAGATGCTCGACGCCGTTGTGACGGCAGCCTTCAAGGATATGCGCAAAACCGACCAGGTTGGTGTCGACGTAGGCCAGCGGGTTCTCGATGGAGTAGCGCACTCCGGCCTGGGCGGCGAGGTTCACGACGCGCTGTGGCTGATGCCGGGCGAAGGCCGCCGCGATGCCGTCGCGGTCCTCCAGATTCAGCCGCAGATCGGTAAAGCCGTCGAAGTCCGAAATGCGCGCTAGTCGCGCCTTTTTCAGTTCCACGTCATAGTAATCATTGAGATTGTCGACGCCGATCACCTCGTCGCCGCGTTCAAGCAGACGCAGCGACAGCGCAGAGCCTATGAAACCAGCACTTCCGGTTACGAGAACTTTCATCTGTGAATTCCTGGCAAGGATTGATGGGACAAAATGCTTGCAGATGAGTCAAGTCTTGTGGCGACAACAAGCTTGTTCGCCGACGCCTTTGCTCTGCGAAGGGCCGAGCGCAAAGGGCCGATCATAGCCGGCCGTCGACGGCATGACGCGGAAATAGGTGTTTCACGTCGTAGACGACCGCATTCGGTTTGCCGAAGCCGCGGAGGGTCTCGATGCCCATGTCGGCGAATTGACGATGGCCCACGCCGACGATGATGGCGTCATAGTCGTTGCCGGTTCGAGGTTCCACCAGCCTGATATCGTACTCGCGCTCGGCCTCCTCGGCGCTGGCCCAAGGATCACAGACATCGCAGCAGATGCCAAACTTACCGAGTTCCGCGGCGATGTCGACCACACGGGTATTACGCAGGTCGGGGCAGTTTTCCTTGAACGTGAGTCCGAGCAGCAGCGCCTTGGCCTGGGCCGGGATACCGCCGCGGCTGGCCATCAGCTTGACCACCTCGGTGGCGACGAAGGCGCCCATGCTGTCGTTGAGCCGGCGCCCGGCGAGGATGACCTCTGGGTGGTAGCCGATCTCCTGCGCCTTGTGGGTTAGGTAATAGGGATCGACGCCGATGCAGTGGCCGCCCACCAGACCGGGACGGAACGGCAAAAAGTTCCACTTGCTGCCGGCCGCTTGCAGCACCTCTTCGGTGTCGATGCCGAGACGGCTGAAGATCAGCGCAAGTTCGTTGACCAGGGCGATGTTGACATCACGCTGGGTATTCTCGATGACCTTGGCGGCCTCGGCCACGCGGATGCTACTGGCCTTGTGCGTGCCAGCGTCGATGATTGATCCGTACAGGGCGTCGACAAAGTCCGCTGCCGCGGGCGTGGAGCCAGCCGTCACCTTCTTGATGGTGCGAAGCCGGTGCTCCTTGTCGCCGGGGTTGATGCGCTCAGGGCTGTAGCCGACGAGGAAGTCCTGGTTCATTGTCAAACCTGAGCCAGTCTCCAGCAATGGCACGCAGACCTCTTCGGTGGCGCCGGGGTAGACGGTAGATTCGTAGATCACGACATCGCCGCGCGCAATAACCCTGCCCAACAGGTTGCTGGCGGAGATCAGCGGCCTCAGGTCGGGCGTCTTGCTTTCGGTGATCGGCGTCGGTACGGTCACGATGTAGACGTTGCAGGCGCCTAGATCATCCAAATCCGTGGTGTAGCTCAGGTGAGGTGCGTTGGCGAGTTCCTCGGTCGTACATTCCAGCGAAACGTCCTTGCCCGCGCGCAACTCGGCAACGCGAGGGACGTTGATGTCGAAGCCGATCGTGGGGTATCGGTTGCCGAAAGCGACCGCGAGCGGGAGTCCGACGTAGCCAAGGCCGATGATCCCGATCATGGGTTGAACGTTACTGATCACTGAAGTCATAGCCAGGACATCTGATTGTGAAGCGGGTGTCGGAGCGGGCGAGCGAGCCGCGGTGCAGCGCGACTCCGTAGGCTTGCCGATGGTATCATGTGCCGCTTAGCTCGGCGAAGCTGAGGCAAGATCAAGCTGTCGCATGATGCCTCTCCTGAATGACGAGACTGGGACGACAAGACCCGGCCGAAAGGGCGCCACGGTGCGCGAACCTCCCGACTTAACGCTCTCCATCTCAGGGCAGCTTGGCAGACGGCTTCAGCGATGCCGCATCTTCGTCCAGTTCTGCTTAATCGCATCAACCATCTCACCGCAGCCGCCGACCTACGCCCATGATTCGTGTTTTCGGTTACTACGTCTCAGGGATCAATCTCGTCCTCGGCATCGTCGAGGCGCTGCTCTTCTACGGTGCGCTGAGCCTTGGTGCCTATGTACGGTTCGGTTGGTCTTTGCCGACGGATGTCGCTGCCTGCGCCATTTGCGTTACGGGGGCCATCTTCGCCGTCGTCATGTCTCTGTCCGTCATATCGATGGGCCTTTATCAGCGCGGCGTCCATGACCGCGAAGCCGGCTTCGTTGTTCGGCTTTCCTTCGCTTTCGTAATCGCGACGGCGCTCCTTGCCCTGCTTTTTTATCTGTTTCCGTCTTTGGCCATGGGGCGCGGCGTCCTGGGTCTTGCGCTGGCGTTTTCTTTCGTCGGTGTCGTTTTGGTGCGGGAGGTGTTTGCGCGTATCGCAGGTGCCGAGTCGCAAAAGCGGCGGGTCTTAGTGCTGGGGGCTGGCGTCAATGCCCAGCGCATCAGCGAGCTGGCGGAGGCAAAGCGCAATCTCGGTTTCTGCGTGGTCGGCTATGTGGCTCTGCCGCGCAGTCAGCGCCTGGTGAATAACGATAAGGTATTGCCGCACGAAGCATCACTGCTGGAACTGGCTATCGCCAATGCGGTCGACGAGATCGTGGTGGCCGCGGACGATCGACGTCACAAGCTGCCGGTCGGTGAACTGCTAGATTGCAAAATGAGCGGCTTCGAGGTGCTCGACCTGCTGACCTTTTTCGAGAAGGAATTTGCGGTCGTCAAGATCGATCTATTGCATCCGAGCTGGATCTTTTTTTCGCAAAGCGGGTTTCGCCTGGGTGTGACTGGGCTCTACGGCAAGCGACTGTTGGACCTCCTGCTCGCCAGCATCATGCTTACTCTGGCCGCGCCGGTCATGACCCTGGTCGCTATCGCCAGCATGATCGAGTCGCGCGGGCGTGACCCGGTTCTGTATCATCAGATTCGTGTCGGCCAGAGTGGCATGCCCTTTCGTGTGCACAAGTTCCGCAGCATGCGCGTCGATGCCGAGGCGGACGGCCGCGCGCGCTGGGCGTCACAGAATGATGCGCGGATTACAAGACTAGGTGGGTTGTTAAGGCGCACACGCCTGGATGAATTGCCGCAACTGTTCAATGTTCTGCGGGGGCAGATGAGTTTGGTCGGTCCGCGTCCGGAGCGGCCCGAGTTTGTCGAACAGTTGGCGGCGGGCATCCCCTTCTACGCCGAGCGCCACCGCGTAAAACCGGGCGTTACGGGCTGGGCTCAACTGCTTTACCCATACGGATCGGATGAAGAAGATGCCAAGCGCAAGTTGGAATTCGACCTCTACTACGTCAAGCACGCGAGTGTGGTGCTGGACTTGATTATTCTGCTTCAAACGGTTGAGGTCGTGCTGCTCGGTAAGGGGGCGCGGTGATGACTGAGCCTTGTCTTTAGAGGCTGATGCCAGCTATGTCTGCCCTGAGCAGCTTTGGTGCCATTGGCTATGCGTTGGCTGCCCTCCTGACGACGGGACTCGGCCTGTTGTTGCTGACGACTTGGCGGGGTCGCCTACAGGGCGGATTGTTGCTGTTCGCCGTGGTTGCAAATGCCATTTGGGCGAGCCTGTTGGCGGCGCAGGCGCAATGGCAAAACATCCCTGTCGAATTGGTCTGGGCGGCGGAAGCATTGCGCATGCTGGCGTGGCTCATGTTCTTGCTGCGTTTGCTTGCGCTGCTGCAACCTGGTGGCGAAGATCGGCTGCGGCTCCTACGTTGGTTTGTGGCGCTCGGATGCCTTGCGCTCATGTTGCCCGTCGAGTCGCACCTACAAGGCGTAGTGTCCATTGCATTGCTAGGACAGATCGGGAGCGTGCGTCTCATCGCGCTGGTGGTGTTGATGGTGGCCGGACTGTTCTTGGTCGAGCAGATCTATCGCAACACACCTTGGCAGCATCGCTGGGGGATCAAGTTCCTCTGCTTTGGGTTGGGCTCGCTGTTCGCCTACGACTTTTACTTCTTTGCCGATGCGCTGCTGTTCGGGCGTGTCGACTACGGGTTGTTGCTGGCGCGTGGGGTCGTCAATGCGGTGGTTGTGCCCTTTATCGCGGTCTCGGTTGCGCGCAATCCGCAATGGTCGTTCGATCTGTCCGTTTCACGATCAGTTGTCATCCACTCGACGACACTGGTTGCAACTGGCCTGTACCTCTTGTTCATGGCGTTGGCCGGCTACTACATTCGCTACTACGGCGGCGCATGGAGTACGGTCTTCCAACCGCTGTTTTTCTTCGGCGCCGGCTTGTTATTGGTCGTGCTGCTGTTCTCCGGGCAGTTGCGCTCGCGTTTAAAGCTCTTCGTCAATAAGCATTTTTTTAGCTACCGCTATGATTATCGAGAGGAATGGTTACGATTGATCAGTGTGCTGTCTGGGCAGGTGTTGCAGGCGACCCTGCCCGAGCGCATTATTTTTGCGCTTGCCGAGTTGGTGGAGAGTCCTGGCGGGGCGATCTGGACCCGGGTGGCAAACGGTAGCTGCGAGTTCGCGCGCTGTTGGAATGTCCCAGAGATTGAGGTCGACAGGCGCTGGGATGCGGGCGCGTTCTGCGATGCGTTGAGCCGTTCCGGCATGGTCATCAATCTCGACGATAGCAGTCGCGATGCCTCTTTGCCCGGCAGCGTCTCGATGCCGGCATGGATGCAAGACAACCCGAGTCTATGGTTGGTTATACCGCTATTCCATGAAGAACGGCTGATGGGTTTCGTCATCCTCTCCAAGGCCAGGGCGCCGCAGGCATTGGATTGGGAGAACGTGCAGCTACTCCAGACAGCTGCGCGTCAGGCGGCCAGCTATCTGGCCTTAGACGAGGCGGCGACGGCACTTGCTCAAGCTCGGCAGTTCGAGGGCTTCAACCGCCTTTCGGCGTTCGTCGTGCACGATCTCAAGAACCTGGTCGCCCAGTTGTCGCTTATTTCGAAAAATGCTGAGCGTTTCAAGGGTAACCAGGCCTTCGTCGACGACGCTTTCCAGACCGTGAACAACTCGGTAGACAAGATGAATCGTCTGCTCTCGCAGTTGCGCTCAGCCGCAGGCACCGGTCACGCGGCACGCGTCGATCTGCGGGCAACGCTCGAACGCGTTGTTTCCGATCGATGCGCGATGGAGCCCCGTCCCACTCTGCGGGTTGACGAAGACATCGCGGTTGCCGTTTCCGCGGATTCAGACCGCTTATCGGCTGTGCTCGGCAACGTCATACAGAACGCCCAGGAGGCCACGCCCAAGCACGGACGCGTTGATGTGCGCTTGTCCGTGATCTCGATGGGTGTCGTCGTCGAGGTAGACGACAATGGTTGCGGCATGGACGAAGCCTTTGTGCGGGATCGTCTGTTCCAGCCGTTTGACTCGACGAAAGGTCTCTCTGGCATGGGGATTGGTGCCTACGAGTGCAAAGAGTTCGTTACCATGCTCGGTGGACGGGTTGAGATCGACAGTCGCCCAGGCGTTGGTACCCGTTTCAGCATTTTCATTCCCGCCGAGCCGGTCGATGAAGGCCGTGTCTGCGTCAGTCCGTCGGTAGAGGCCTCTTGCAAGATCAAATCACCAAGCTACTGATCGTCGAAGACGACGAAGGCTTGCAACGGCAGCTTCGTTGGAGCTTCGACGGCTGTGATGTGGCCGTCGCAGCGGACCGCGAAAGCGCGCTGTCGGAGCTGGAACGCTTTGCACCGGCCGTGGTGACGCTGGATTTGGGGTTGCCACCCGACCCCGGCGGCACCAGCGAGGGTTTCAAGGCGCTCGATGACATCTTGTCGCAGGCACCTGACACCAAGGTCATCGTCGTGACCGGGCACAACGACCGTGACAACGCCGTGCGCGCCATCGGTCGCGGTGCCTACGACTTCTATGAGAAACCAGTCGATCCTGACCTGCTGGCGTTGGCGGTGATGCGTGCCGCACGGCTCGCCAGGCTTGAGCAGGAGCATCGTATGCTTGCGTCTCGCGGGCCGCAATCGCCGTTCGCCGAGTTGATCACGGTCAGTCCGGAGATGCTCAAGGTGTGCCGCTCCGTGGAGAAGCTGGCGCCGACCGACGTGACCACGTTGATTCTTGGTGAAAGCGGTACCGGCAAGGAGGTGTTGGTGCGCATCCTTCACGGCTTAAGCAATCGCAGCAACAAGCGGCTGGTGGCGATCAACTGTGCCGCCATCCCCGAGAATCTGCTTGAGAGCGAGCTGTTCGGCTACGAAAAAGGGGCCTTCACCGGCGCCGTCAAGACCACGCGTGGCAAGATCGAAACCGCGAACAGGGGTATTTTATTCCTCGACGAGATTGGCGATCTGCCCATGTCCCTGCAGGCGAAGCTGCTGAGGTTTCTTCAGGAGCGCGTGATCGAGCGCATCGGCGGTCGCAAGGAGATTGCGGTAGATGTGCGCGTGATCTGTGCCACGCACCAGGATTTGGGTCGGCTGATCGCCGAGGGCCGGTTTCGCGAGGACCTCTACTATCGTGTCAATGAGGCCACGCTCCTGGCGCCGCCATTGCGCGATCGCCAGGGCGATGCCGTTGTGCTCGCCCGCGCCTTCCTAGCGCGTTTCGCCGCGCAGCTCAAGCGTCCGGTCAAGACCTTCTCTCCGCAGGCGCTGGCGATCATTGAGCAGCACGAATGGCCGGGAAATGTCCGCGAACTCGAGAATCGGGTCAAACGTGCGGTGGTCATGGCCGAAGGGCGTGAGATCACGCCGGAAGATCTCGAACTGGAGCAGGTCGAGGTCGAAGAGGTTCCGTTCGGGCTTCGCGAGGTGCGCGAGCTGGCAGAGAAGCAAGCGGTCAAGCGCGCGTTGTATCATAGCGATTACAACCTTTCTCGGACCTCGGAGTTGCTGGGTATTACCCGGCCGACACTCTACAATATGATGAAAAAATTTGGGATTCCCTACTAAGTGTAGGTCAATCAGCTGAGTCAGCAGCCAACATGCTTGTGCAAGAAAGCACGACCCGGAGATCGCAATGAATCAAACCGCACGAGCCTTCATTCGACGCATCCAATTAGTTGCATTGGTGCCCTGCGCGCTCTTTGTGGCCTTGCTGGCCCCGGTGGCCGCGTCGGCCGACGGCTCAGGCATGGAGCAAGCGAAGAGCTTCTTCGACGCGGGCAACTATAGTGCCGCCGAGATTGAACTGAAGAATCTCTTGCGCGACGACCCTGGGCTGGTCGATGCCCGCTTGCTGCTTGGCCGGCTCTACCTTCGCACCCAAAAGGGGGCCGCGGCCGAAAAGGAGCTGTTGCGGGCAAGAGAACTGGGCGCCGAGGCCGATCGCTGGCGCTTCGAACTCGTGGATGCGTATCTGCAGCAGGGCGACTTTCGCCAAGCCCTCGCGGAACTCGATGACCATTCCTCGGCGGAGGACGAGCGTGGGAGAGCGCTGGCGTTGCGTGGCCGTGCGCTCATGGGCCTGAAGGAGCTCGATCAGGCCAGGGACGCGTTTGCGCAGGCGGTTGAAAGCGACCCAACCGACAAGGTCGCGGCCTTGGGTTTGGTGCAACTGTCGATGTTGACCGGAGACCTGGACGCGGCCGCGGCAACATCTGCTGTCTTGGTCGAGCAGTTCCCTGATGCGCCCGACGTCTTGCTGCTGCGAGCCGAGGTGCTGCGGCAGATGGACGACTCGCAGGCCGCGGTCGAACAGTTCGGCGCCGTCTTGGCGCTGGAGCCCGAAAATCTGCGCGCCTTGCTCGGCCGAGCTACTGCTTATGTCCGGCTACAGGAATTCGATCGGGCGCGTGCCGATTTGGCGGCCGTCGATGCGCTGCAGCCGAACATCGTCATCGTCAGTTATCTGCGCGGCGTCATGGCCTTCTACGACCGTGACTGGGAGCAGGCGTCAGCGCACTTGCAGAAGGTCATCGGTGCGCAGCCGAATCATGTGCAGAGCCAGTTGCTGCTCGGTATCATCAGTTACGCCCGCAACGAGCTGCAGATCGCCGAGGAATACCTTTCCGGCGTCGTGTCGGCCATGCCAGGTAATTTGCAAGCCGCGAAGGTGTTAGCGGCCACTCGGCTCAAGCTTCGTGAGCCTGAGGGCGCCGTTGCCGTGCTCGAACCTCTAGCCAATGAAAACGACCCGCAGACCATGGCCTTGCTCGGCAGCGCCTATATGCTCGCCGGCGACCAGGAGCGCGGTCAAGCCTGGTTGGCGCGCGCGGTGGAGACGGCGCCGGATGTCGCCGCTCTGCGCACGCAGTTGGCATTGACGCTGATCGCTGGCGGCAAGACGGGGGATGCGATCAACGAATTGGAGTCAGCGGTAGACCTGGGGCAGGAGGTGCTGCAGGCCGATGTACTACTCGTGCTTGCTCAGCTCAAAGAAAAGCATTATGACGAGGCGGTCGCGGCCAGTACCGCGTTGGAGGAGCGACGTGCGGACAGCCCGATTGCCTATAATTTGACCGGGCTCGCGTTGTTGGCCCAGGGCAAGCTCGACGAGGCGCGAGCGCGCTTTGAACATGCGTTGGAAGTCGACCCAAGCTTCAACACCGCATTGATTAACCTGGCGCGTGTCGATGTTGCGGACGACGACATAGAATCGGCCGGCAAGCGCTATGAGCGTGTGCTGCAGAACGACCCGCGTAATCTGGCGGCCCTGCTCGGCATGGCGGCCTTGGCAGAACTGCGTAAAGACGATGCCGCGATTTTAGAGTGGCTCAATAAGGCGCAAGATGCCAATACAGCGGCGAACCAACCCGGTCTGCTGTTGACGCGGTTCCACATCGACCGCCAAGAGCACCTGAAGGCCTTGGCCGTCGCCAGCGATCTCGCGGTTCGCTTTCCGGACAATGTCGACGTGCTGGAGATGCTCGGCCGGGCGCAAACCCTGGCGGGAGAAGAGGCCAGTGCCATCCGCACCTTCGATCAGATACTCGATACGCAACCAGATGACCCACGGATACATTATCTCCGCGGCGGCGCGCAGTGGAAGGCCGAGGACCTAAGCGCGGCGGCCGCTTCGTTCCGCCGCGCAATCGATGAAAAACCAGATTTCGTGGATGCTCGTGTTGCCTTAGTCTCGGTGTTGCTCGCCGAGCGCAGCTACGCTGAGGCGGTCTCGGTAGCCCGGGAACTGCAGAAAGACTTTCCAGACAAGGATCTAGGTTTCCGCATTGAGGGCAGGGTGCAGCTGGCGGCAAGCGAACCGAAAGCGGCGGTGGCGCCGCTGAAGAAGGCCATCGCGCTGAGACCGAATTCGGAGACGGTGCGTCAATTGGCCGAGGCCTACGTGAACTCGGGCCAGCAGGTCGAGGCCATCTCCATGTTGGAGGAATGGGCCGATCGGGTGCCGGACGACCTAGGTTCGCAGGCATTCCTCGCGATGGTGCTGCATGGAGAGGGCATGGCGGACCGCGCCCTGCCCATTTATGAGCGGCTCTACAGCACGGGCAATGCCAACTTGCTCGTCCTCAACAATCTTGCCTGGATTCTGCACGAGCGAGAAGATCCGCGTGCGTTGGAGGTGGCGCTCAAGGCCTACGAATTGAATCCGAATCGGCCTGAGGTGGCGGACACCTATGGCTGGATACTGTTCAACAGCGGTGATCAAGGGCGTGGTCTGCGCATCCTGCAACAGGCCCATTTGGCCTATCCTACACAGACGGAGATCGCTTACCACACCGCGGTTGCCCTTGACGGTATGGATCGCGGCAGTGAGGCGGTGAAGATCTTGCGACGGCTGTTGCAGGAGCATCCCAACTCCGCCGAGGCCCCGGCCGCCCAGGCATTATTCGACAAGCTGACAGCGAGTGGTGCCGGTTGAGGCAGTCGAGCTGTCTAAGGCTAAGCTGGCGCCTACTGCTTGCGGATGATTCAGGTTTTGCCGCGTAACCAAGCTTTTCCTCAGCAAGGGCCGAGGGTCAAGACCAAGGACCTAAGGACCAAGGACAATAGGCCGATACTGTCTAAATCTGCTCTATGCCGGCGCCGGCTCTCGGCCAACTTGACGTCACGTACAGGTCAAGCACTGGGTCGGCGCGCTCTAGTGGGTTTGAGGCATTGCCTCATTAGCCTGTGCCGTCAGCCTGCTGCGCGGGCAGGGCGTTCAACGCGAGCAGCGCCGCGCCATAGGCTGCATCCTGATGTTCCGCAGTTTGCACCGGTACGCCAAGCAGGCGCTGGCGCAGCGCGGTCCAGACCAGGTTGCGGGCTCCACCGCCAGTCGTGAGCACGCGATCCGGCGGCGTCGCGCCCAACTGCACCAGTCTCTTATAGCCATCGCGCTCTATTCGGGCGATGCCTTCCAGCAGTGCGTGCAGGAAGCGCGCATCATCCGTCGGGCGTGGCGATAACCGAGGTGCTAGGTTTGGATCATCGATCGGAAAGCGCTCGCCGATGCCGGGCAATGGGTAGTAGTCGAGTCCTGAGTCCAGGCTGGGATCGATCTGACGCGACAACTCCTCAAGCCCCGAATCGCTGAAATGCTGCCGCAACACAGCGCCGCCGCTGTTGGATGCCCCTCCGACCAGCCAGTGGTCGCCAAGGCGATGGCTGTAAACGCCGAAGCGCGGTTCCGAGACGGGGCGTTGGGCGATAAGCTTCAGCACCAATGTACTGCCGAGACTGGTCACGGCGTCGCCGCCGCCAGCACCTGTGGCAATCACCGCCGCCGTACTGTCGGTGGTGCCGGCACAGAGCATGAGTTGCGCGGGGAGACCGGTCAGGTTTGAGATCGACGGGGCAATGGTGCCCAGCACCCCGCCCGGGGGATGAACCCGTGGCAGAGCGAGGGTCTTAGGCAGCAGCTTTCGGACCCAATCCGGCCAGCTGTCGCCTGCGGTGTCGAAGCCTAACTTCAGCGCATTGTTCCAATCCGTGTCGCCAAAGCGTCCGCGCAGTCTGCCAATGATCCAGTCGGCTTGGTGGAGCGGCAAGAGCGACGATTCCGGCATCGCAATGGCGGACGACTCCGCGCTCAGATGTAATGCCTTGGCCAGGCTTGAGCCTGCACCGCGGGCCGCCGAACCCTTTGGTGCAACGGCGTCGATGCGTTCCGCGGCGGCGCGCGATCGGCTGTCGTTGTACATCAGCGCTGACGACAGCGGTGTGCCGTCCAAGGCGGACAGTAGAAGTGTTGCCGACGTGGCGTCCACGCATAGGGCGCAGTTGCCGATTTTCTCGGTCCAATGATCGCCGGCCGGTTGGTTGTCGGTCGAGTGATGGCCGCTCAGGTCGCGATCGATCATCGCGGCGACTTGGCGCAGCACCATTAGCGTGGCGTCCCACCAGCGCTCTGGGTCTTGCTCGACCTTGCCGCCGTTGCCGCGCGTCGCGGCCGGCAGTGCCACCTCGGCAGTGCCTAGCCGCCGTCGGCGGGCATTGATTGCAATGGCCCGGCAGCCTGAGGTGCCGATGTCGAGGCCGATCGCCAAACTGATATCGGGGTTGATGCCCGGGTTGACGTCTGGGCTGCTCCCCGGTCCCGCCGTCACGGCAACTGGACGGGCTCTGGCGCATTCCAGCCCGCCGCGCGATGTTCGACGACCACGGAGGTATAGATGCCCCCGCGGACCTTGAAATCGGCCTTTAAACGCATGAATCGGGGTGACGTGGCCGCGACCAGATCCGCGAGGATGCGATTGGTCACGTCTTCATGGAAGGCGCCCTGATCACGGAACGACCAAACATAGAGCTTGAGCGATTTGAGCTCCACACAGCAGGCTTCGGGCACGTACTCCAGCGTCAACTCGGCGAAGTCGGGTTGGCCGGTCTTCGGGCATAGGCAGGTAAACTCGGGCACCCGGATGCGAATGGTGTAATCACGTTCGGGTCTCGGGTTGGGAAAGGTCTCGAGCGTCTTGCTCGGCGCTGAACTCATGTCTGCAAAGCTCCTATCGTGTTGGGTTGCCCGTGCGGGCCAAATGCCGGGTCTGTCGTTGGTCTTGAATCACATTTCTTCTGCGGTGCAATGCCCTATGCTATCGGGTTACCTGAGGCCTGTCCGTGGAGATTTCGCAGATGAAATAGACATGACCGCAGACAGAAACAACGTTCAGCCAAGGAAATTGCGCGTCGTGCTTGTCCGTTGAAAGCGCGTTGCAGTATCTTGCGCCAATGCGGCTCGAAAAAATCAAACTCGCAGGTTTTAAGTCCTTTGTAGACCCGACCACGGTGCCGTTCCCGAGCAATCTTGCCGGCGTCGTCGGGCCGAACGGCTGCGGCAAATCCAACGTCATTGATGCGGTGCGCTGGGTCATGGGCGAGAGTTCGGCAAAGATGTTGCGCGGCGAGTCCATGGCCGACGTCATCTTCAACGGCAGCACCGGCCGCAAACCCGTGGGTATGGCCAGCATCGAGTTGACCTTCGACAATGCCGACGGCCGTGCCGGCGGTCAGTTCTCGGCCTTTAATCAGATCGCGGTCAAGCGCCAGGTCTCCCGCGACGGTCAGTCCGGCTATTTCCTCAACGGCTCACGCTGCCGTCGACGCGACATCCAGGACCTCTTTCTCGGCACTGGGCTTGGTCCACGCAGCTACGCAATTATCGAACAGGGCATGATCTCGCGCTTCATCGAGGCCAAGCCGGATGAGTTGCGCCTGTTCATCGAAGAGGCCGCGGGTATTTCCAAATACAAGGAACGCCGTCGCGAGACCGAGACCCGAATGCGGCACACCCGCGAAAACCTGGAGCGGCTGAACGATCTACGTGATGAGGTCGGCAAACAACTCCAGCATTTGGAGCGTCAGGCCGCGACCGCGGAGAAATATCGTGCCTTGAAGGCGGACGAGCGTCGACTGCAGGACCAACTCGCGGCGCTGCGCTGGCGTGACCTCGACCGCGATATTGGCGAGCGCGAACGGGTGCTCGGCGAGCATCATGTAGCGCTGGAGGCGCGTCGTGCCGAGCAGCGTAGCATTGAGGCTGCCATCGAGACCCATCGCGACGGCTTCGCCGACGCCTCAGACCAATTTAACGCCGTGCAGGGCCGCTACTATGCGGTGGGTTCCGAGATCGCGCGGTTGGAGCAGGCGATCCAATTCGCCAAAGAGAATCGAGCGCGCCAGGAGAGCGAACTCGGGCGCGTGCGTCGCGAACTCGGTGACGCCGAATCGCATCTGGAGCGCGATCAAGCCAAACTCATGACATTGAACGACGAACTGGAACGAGACTTGCCGTTGTTGGAAGTGGCAAACGGCCAGTTCGACGCCGCGTGCGAGCGTCTGGCCGCGAGCGAGATCAAGCTGGATGCCTGGCAAGGAGAGTGGGACGGGCTGCAACAGCAACTCCAAGGACCCGCCGAGCAGGCGCAGACCGAGCGCGGGCGCATCAACACTCTGGAGCAGCGCCTGCAGCATGACGCCCAGCGCGAGGCACGCTTAGAGCAAGAGTTGGGCCGCTTGGACACAGCGGGGCTCGCTGCTCGGATCAGCCAACTGGAGGAACGCTCGGACGGGCTGGACGAGCAGATCGCTGCCGCCGCGGACGAGCAGACCGAGGCCGCCGATGCGTTACGTCTGCTCGACGACGAGCGCCATGCCCTGGCCGGGCGGCTGGATGCGGCCCGGACCGAATTGCAGACCTGCCGCGGGCGGCAATCCTCGCTGGAAGCCTTGCAGGATGCCGTGCTGGAAGGCGACGACGATGTCGTGGCGGCATGGATCGAGCGCCAGCAACTGCAAGACGTACCGCGCTTGCTCGAGACCATTGAGGTTGATGCCGGATGGGAGCGAGCGGTCGAGGCGGTGCTCAATGAGGCGCTTGGCGCGCTGTGCGTGCAGGACCTCGATGCCTACGCGGCTGCGCTTGATTGCGGACCCTTGATACTGCTGGGCACTGCTTCCGATGCGCTGGATCAGCATGACGGAGACAGTCTACTGGCGCGAGTGCGGTGTCCCTGGCCGCTCAGCGGCCTTCTCGCCGGTATCGCAGTTGCTGAGAATTCAACTGAGGCATTGGCGCGGCGCGGCCAGCTTGCGCCTGGCGAGCGCATCGTCACGCGCGACGGCAATATCATCGGCCGCGATTGCATTTGCAGCGCCGCCGATGGTCCGCATGTCGCCGGCAGCATCGGACGCGCCGAGGACTTGCGCGCCTTGCAGACCGCCAGCGACGAGCTGGAGCAGACCATTGCTGATCTCGTCGAGCAACAGCAGGCGCTGGCCGAGCGGCGGCACGAACTCGAGCAGGAGCGCGAGGACGCCTTGCAGTGCGTCGCTCGGCTGAGTCGTGAGCGTGCCTCAATGGATGCCGAACTTGGCGCCGGGCGCTCGCGCCAAGAGCATCTGCAAGAGCGGCGAGATGCCCTGAGCACCGAGCGCGCCGAGTTGGCGGAAGGCCGCGCCGAGGCTCTGGAGCAGATTGAAGCGGCCCGCGAGCGCTTGCATGCGGCCCTGGAAGAGACCGAAGAACTGACTGTCCGGCGAGACAGCCTGTTCGCCGAGCGCGACGCTTTGCGGGCAGAGGTGACGGTCAGTCGGGCCGAGCAGGGTAGGCTGCGCGACGAGCGTCAGCGCCTGACGCTGGGTATCGAGACCCGGCGAGCGTCGCGCGACGCCGTGGAGTCGGCATTGGAGCGCGCGCAGCAGCAGCTCGGCAGCCTAGGGGAACGGCGCGAGGCGTTGCTGGAGGCGCTGGAGCAGGACGCCGAACCGCTTGCCGATCAGCGCGAACAATTGGAAGAGCAGCTTGCGTTGCGGCTCGACGTGGAGGCCGAGCTGGCGGGTGCGCGCAATCAAATGGAGGCCCTGGATCAGGCCGTGCGTGACGCCGAACAGCAGCGCCAGCGCTTGGAGCAGGCGGTCAATGAAGCGCAACGAATTCTGGATGTCAAGCGCCTTGAACGTCAAGAACTGCTCGTGCGTCGGCAAACGCTTGAGGAGCAGCTCAAGGAGCATGAATGCACCGCGCCGACGATTCTCGCCGGCACCGACCCGCTGGCCACGGCCGATGCCTGGGAGAGGGAGCTGGCCCAGGTCCGCAACCGCATCCAGCGTTTGGGCAATATCAACCTGGCGGCCATTGACGAATTCAACGAGCAGTCAGAGCGGATGCGTTATCTGGAGCAACAGCACGACGACATCAATGCATCGCTGGAGACGCTGGAGGCGGCTATCCGCAAGATCGACCGAGAGACCCGCAGTCGCTTCAGAGAGACCTTCGATCGCGTTAACCAGGGTCTACAGCAGCTTTTTCCGCGCGTCTTCGGCGGCGGCCACGCCTATCTGGAGCTGACCGGAGACGACTTGCTGGAGACTGGTGTGACCATCATGGCGCGCCCGCCAGGCAAGCGAAACTCTAGTATTCATCTGCTCTCCGGCGGCGAGAAGGCCCTGACCGCGGTGGCCTTGGTGTTCGCGATCTTTCAACTCAATCCCGCGCCCTTCTGTATGCTTGATGAGGTCGATGCGCCGCTCGACGACGCCAATGTCGGGCGCTTCTGCGAGCTGGTGCGCTCAATGTCCGATCAAGTCCAATTTGTCTTCATCACCCACAACAAGGTCACGATGGAGATCGCCGATCATCTGATCGGTGTCACAATGCACGAGCCGGGTTGTTCACGGCTAGTGTCTGTGGACGTTGAGGAAGCGGCGCGCATGGTGGCTGCGTCATGAATCAGCAGCGAAAAGCGGGTGCGGCACCCATGGTCGCCGCGTCCCGGATCAGGCATCGAGGCAGGATGCGGCACGCCTGGTGGCCGCGTCATCGATCAACAACCGAGTTTAGTCATATCGAAACCGATTTGTCAGTCATCCTAGTGCCGCCAGCGCTGATATACTTGCCCGCGAGCACACACCGAGGGTCGAGAACAGAATGGACGCCGTCACACTGCGCCTGATCCTGGTCATCGTCGGAGCCGCGTTCCTGATCGGGCTTTATCTCTGGGAGCGCCGCCGCGCCGAAGCGCGCGACGACGAACATGACTGGGACAACTACCTAAACGACAAGCGAGAGCCGAACTTCGGTCCGCTGGAGTCGGAATCCAGTGCCCTGTCTGACGACAGGTCATGGGATGGTCTTGAGGTAGAATCAGCACTTCAGCCAGAGCTACAAACAGACCTGAAGCCGGAGCCGGAGCCGGAATCTGACCGGGAGCCAGAATCTGACCCGGAGCCAGAATCCGAGCCAGAATCCGAGCCAGAATCCAAGCCAGCCCGGGATTTAGATCGGGCTCAAGATCGGGCGCCAGATCGGGATGAGCCCAAGTCCAAGCCGGAGCCCGATCCGACCGCGGTTGAGAGACAAATGGGCGCGGATGCCGATTCCGCTTCCAAGGCCGCTGCCAGCGCATCGCAGAGACCTGCATCGGCCCCCGCATCGTCGGACCATGCGTCAAAGCGCGCTGGCGACGACGCGATGCTGATTCAGCTATTCGTTGTTGCCGTCCGGGAGCCCTTCGCCGGGGCCCGCATTCTCGCCGCCGCGAAGCGCCTGAAACTCACACCGGGCAGCATGGATATTTTTCATCGCCTAGCCTCCGATGACAGCAAGCGAGCGCCGCTGTACAGCATGGCGAATCTGGTCAAGCCTGGTTCGTTCCCGCTAAACGACATGCATGGCTTCGAGTCGCCGGGGCTGGCCCTGTTCGCTCAGCTCGGCGGTGATCCGAGCGATCTGATGGTGTATGACGAATTGCTGCATGCCGCCCGCGCCTTGGCTAGCGAGCTCGGTGGTGAGGTGCAGGAGCGGGGCCGCCACCCTTTGACCGACGAGCGTGCCAAGGCCTTGCGTGCCCAAGTCTCCGCCTCGTTGCAACGCGCCCCGGGCCAATCCGATACGCAATGAGTAATGCCTGCGGCTCAACCCCGGCTCAAACCCTCTCCCAAAGCGCCGCCCCGGCCGCCGAAGAGCAACGGGCCGAGGCGCTGCGGCGCGCGCTGAACCATCACAACTACTGCTACTACGTGCTGGATGATCCGGAGATCCCGGACGCCGAGTACGATCGGCAGTTCCGCGAGCTAGCATCGCTAGAGCAGCAGTATCCGGCGCTGCGAAGGCCCGACTCGCCGACCCAGCGGG
>Ga0207419_1000281_pt1 | contig 43304 bp, 51 predicted proteins | sample ElkSloMetagenome_4_FD_184723 | JGI IMG/M metagenome (GOLD analysis project Ga0207419, IMG submission 184723) | Hot spring microbial communities from Elkhorn Slough, Monterey Bay, USA - MD2A (version 2) | ecosystem: Environmental > Aquatic > Marine > Intertidal zone > Estuary: Microbial mat ...
TGCCCCTCGCGAGCGTCCAGGCGGGAGCCCGGGGCCAGCACATAGCCCCCATCCGAGCGCACGTCCACGCCGGGAACCATGGCGGCCCGGTTGCGGGTCTTGCCCCGAAAGTAGACGTGCTGGCCTCCGGATGGTGTCGAGACCGTGAACGACGTCGGGGTCAGTTCCCCGGCCTCAAGCTGGAGCGCAAAGAACTCGTCCGGGCCGTCATGCCCCCGCTTGGTGTCCAGGTCGATCACCGTCAACGGGGGGTCGGCCGCGCCAACGGCCAACCCCACGTTCGCGTCCGGAGTGAGGCACCACAGGTCCTTGATGGCCTCCGGGTCAGTCGTGGCGTCGTGGACACCATGCGACCCCTGACATGGCACCTTGCTCCCGGCTTGCAGAGGGAACACAGGGACGCCACGTTCTGCCCATGACAGGGCAACGTCAAGTAGGTTCATCCGTTCCCCCTCTATCGGGAGTTTTCCCGCTTCTCTCGCTCCGCCGCCAGGGTCGCCGCGACCTTGACCGGGTCCGCGCGGACCACTTCACCCACCACCGTGGCCTGCTGCCGGGGCCGGCCCGTGCGGGTCTTGGGTCCCTCTTGGCGCTCGGTCATCTCCGCCGCGAACTTCTCGATCGTGGCATAGGTCCAGAGCTTTCGGGGGATGGCGAACCCCTCCTGAAAGCAATCGGGGGAGGGGAACTTGCCGAAGCGACCCCAACGGACGATCGTGTGGGGGGAAACCCCCAGGAAGCGCGCCGCGCTGAACTTGTCGTGGTAGCCATCCGGGGGATTTATGGGATTTTGTGGGCGGTACATTCGGGCCTCCGATTTTTCGTTGACAGGGTATGCGTATGTACGCTACATAGATCGGGTCACAACGTCAAGGACCTTGGAGGCCCACCATGCAAACCACCGCTCCCGCCATGGCGTACTGGCGCCCGGCGGACACCACTCCCGGCTCGATCCGACGCGCACTGGTGCCGGCGAGCGTCTTCCCGGCCCCCTTGATCGTCGCCATTGCGATCCTGTTCCTGGTGGCATGGATCGGCGGAGAGACGGACGTCTTGGCGCCGGACTGGACCGGGTGCGCCCGGATCGAATGCGACGGTGGGTGGTCATGAGCCGGCCCCTCACCGTGCGCTTCGACCCCGCCCTTGTCAAGATCAGGGTGGCCGCCAGTATCCAGCGGGCGATCCGCCAAGGATGGGCCGTTTTCTTTGAATACCCAAGAGGAGCAGAACGTGAAGGCGAAGTACGTCAAGTATTGGAAACAACTGGAGCCGGGCGGCGAGGTGCGGGTGCCAATGAAAGACGAGACACAGGTCCTTCGCGCTCGGTCCTCCCTCAACGCCTACATTAAGGACCACGGGTGGACTGTCCGCACACGACAGTCCGTCGACGTCGGTGGTCTTGTTCTGTTGGTTCACCGTTACACGTAGGAGACCACAATGAGCCGAACCAATATCGCCATCACCCCAGAGCAACTACGGGCGCTTGAGGCCCGTATCACCGCCAGCATGAAGCAGGATGGGCTGGACCGCGCCTCGCGGCGCCGGGTCATTATGCGAGCGAGAAAGGACAGTGATGTTGCCGTATCGCGGCCTGTGAAGGTCAACGCGCCTGCCCCATCTCCTCGACCGCGCGGGATCGTGATGCCCGCAGCGGTGCGCGCGGCGGTCCAGGACCCTCGGCGCCCGACAGGCCCCCGGGACGTGGTCAAGGTCAACGGCACGACCGTGGACTTCCGCTATACGGACGGATCGGTCGAGCGTGTGACCCGGCGCAAGGACGGCACCCTCCGCCGCAAGGTGTCCGGCCGCTGTGCATTTGTCTGATCGGTTGCCCTGGGCGCTGATCCGGCGTAGACTTCTATCGTTCTAAACCATACAGGAGGATGCCATGACGATTTTCGGTAATGATGACCGTGTCTATGTCGACAACGGGCTTGACAACGCGCCTTACGTCTACATCAAGGCGCACTACGAATACGCCACCCTCACCGGGAGCGGTGCCCTTATCGACGGGGACAGCGTATTGACGGCGGGCCACGTAATTGACGATGAGCCGAGCCTCGGGGACCTTCTGTCGGTCGAAGTCCTTCCAGGATACTCCGGATACGACGAAACGCCCCGCTGGGGGTCCTATACTGTAGGCACCGAGGACGTGCATACGCACTATACCGCGAGTACGCCGTACTACGGTATTGATGATTTCGGCATCATCAACTTGGGGGTCAACTTGCGCGGCATGATCGACCCGCTTAATTTGGCCATCTCGGCCGACAGTTATGACCAGAACGACGTTTTCACGTCCAAAGGCTATCCCGGGGATCGCGGCTTCAAGTTGATGGAGACGGAGGGGACCGCCGATCTTGTGCTCGGCTGGCGCCTCGGCTTCTACGACGATTTGGACGCGATGAACGGGCAGTCGGGAAGCCCGGTCGAGATTAACGGCGATGTCGTGGGGATTTTCGTGAGCCACTCGCCCACGGATAATACCGCGCACCGCATTACCACCAACACTTACAATACGTTGATGTCGTGGTCTGCCGGGGAGCAGTCCGCGTCCAATCCTAGCGATAGTGGAGGCGTGTGGGGAGACTATTACTACGCGATCTATGAGGACGTGCGTGACGCCGGCGTCGACCCGGCCATGCATTACGACACCTGGGGCTGGCGAGAAGCTCGCGATCCTAACCCCTGGTTTAATACCAGCGTGTACCTCGCGCATAACGCGGACGTCGCTGCGGCCGATATCAACCCGTGGGAGCATTTCCTGACCTACGGCCAGTATGAAGGCCGCAGCGGGCTTCCCTGGTGGGATGCCGCTGAGTACGACGCGGTCTTGGGGTAAGCTAACCCGGCGCCCCGGCCTCGGCTGGGGCGCCGCCCACCCGGAGGACCCCATGCGAACAATCCGCGCGCTCGCCCTTCCGCCAGAATGGGAACCGGACTTTGACGCCCTCCCCATCTGGCGGGACCCCGACACCGGGTGTTGGATTTGGGGCGGGTGGAACGAGGGAAAGGGATATGGGAAACTTTCCATCGCAGGAACGACGTGGTACGCTCATCGGGCCATGTACGCCCGGTTCCGGGGGCCGATACCCCTGGGCCATGTCCTGGACCACGTCGTGTGCAAGAACCCTCGGTGCGTGAACCCCTGGCACCTTGAACCGGTGACCGTCCGGGTGAATACCCACAGAGGACGCGCCGTTCTCTACACGAAAGGAACGAGACCATGAACCATGAGATCGTCAGAAACTCCGACGGGGTGAAAATCTTCACTGAGCAGATCATGCAGAACCTCATCGCCGTTACACCCGGTGACGAACGCGCCGCCATGCTCCGGATCGCGAACAACTTGCGCGGCCTTTACATGATGGGCGGGGAGATCAAGGACGTCCGGGACGCCATTATTCGGTGCATCTATCCGGAAAAAGGGGACCCCTTGGCGGGTCCGTGCGACGCTCGCCCGCAAACGCTGGCGCGGCACGCGGCCAACAAGAAGGCCATGTTCGCCGCCATGTACGGGACGGGGCGGGACCGGTCGGTGGACGCGCGGGCGGAAGCCTACGCCAAGGCCACCTCGGTCCCGCCGACGGCTGTGGTGTTCGCCACGGGCGAGGAGATCGCCGCCGCGCTCGACCGGGTCCGCCCGAGCGCGGTAGCGCCCTATCTCTACCTGGGGGAGAACCTGGACGGGCAACCCCGGGTCCTCCTGTGGACCCCGTCGCACAACGCCCGCCCCGTGGTTGCTCTGCCGCCGACCCTCATGGATGCCTGCCGCGCGGAAGAGATGGATGAACCCGGGTATCTGCACCGGGCGTTCCCCTTCCTGTCCAACTGGATCAAGACTGAAACGGAGGCCGAGTAAATGGTGAGCGTCATCGCATTCTGTGCGGTTGCCGGCATCCTGCACCGCAATCGAAATGGGAAGAACGACGTGCTTCTGCACGTCTCCTGTTTCGGGTTCAACCACGATCAATTGGTCGACATGGCTCGCATGAAGCTGTTCGAGACAACCGTGGAGTTCCTGCACAAGGTCAACGGCGCGGAGTGTTTGCGGGCGGAGCCGTCGGAGTTCGACCCGCCGCTGTCACCCTCGAACGCCCTTGAGCGCGCGGAGCAACTCATGACCAAGTTCGGGCTCAAGGGGGAGCACCACCGCGCGTTCGAGCATGTCCAGCGGGTCAACATCCTTGCCCCGTGGGAAGACGACGGCGCGCCGCTCGACACCGCGTAAGGGAGGAAACCATGGCTGTGATCTATCAAGTCTTCGACGCGGTCGATCCCCCCGCAACGGACAGCTACTGGCCCACCGAGCAGGCCGCCCTGCTGGCCGCTGGCAGTATGGTGGACCCCCGGATCGCCAAGCACCAAGTCGGGCCGAACAAGCACGACCTGATCCGGGCGCTTCGGCTTATTCCCCGGCGGACAGAGTGACCGTTTGGGGCCTTACCTCAACCAACATAGGAGAAGAGCATCATGAACAACGGAAAGTCAAATCGTGTGACAGGCCCCCGCATGAACGCCGTCGTGGATTTGGAAGACCACATTCGCACGAACCTTCGCGTGGCGGAGCTTGAGGCGCGCTGTTCGGCGCTGGAGAACCACATTGCGAACCAGAACATCCGGGAGCTTCAGGAGAAGCTGAAGGAAGTTCGGGAGGAGAACGAACGGCGCGAGAACCCACAGCCGCAGGACGTCCCTCGCGGCGAGGCGGACCCGGACGACATGGACCCGGATGACGCGGACGGCCCCGTGTACGGCTGATCCTTTCGGCGTTGGGACGGGGAGGGGCACCCCTCCCCCTTCTCAGGGGGATGGACATATGGCGAAGAAGAAACCGAAGTCGTTCGAATGTCCGGAAGGGGTTGACCCTAAACTGTGGAAGCGGGCGCTTGCTGCCGCGAAGGAAGGGGACGCCATTCTCGATGAACTTCGATTGACACAGGACTACCCCCGCGTCGTCCTGAAAATCACCGGGAAAGAAGAATGAGGCTAGATTTCAACCCAAAAACAGAGACATTCGTCCTATTCGTTTCTGCGGATGACGCGGCAGGGATCAAGCTGGCGGGAGACGTTGGCCTCGGGAAATCACTTCCGGCCTGCACGGCCAGTCGTCTGGTGTACGCGACGAAAGTCCCCTACGCGGCGCTCCCCTTCTGGCAGTGGGCCACGGACGCGGCGCGGGACGAGTTGTTCTTTCTCCGGATGGCCTATGACGCGTCGTGGGCACAGGAGGGGACGCGGCAATTCCCGGTCCCGACCGACCTGGAGTATTTCCCGTTCCAGTCCTGCGGGATCGACTACGCCCTGGGCCGACAGCACACCATCATCGGGGATCAGCCCGGCCTGGGGAAGACCATTCAGGCGATCGGGGTCGCCAACGAGCTTCGCATGAAGCGCATCCTGGTGCTCTGCCCTGCGAGCGTCCGCATTCAGTGGTACAAGAAGGTCATGGAGTGGTCGACCCTGCGACGGCGCCGAACGGTCCCGCTGGCCTACGCGATCCTGCGGGGGCGCGACGGCGTGCCGCCGGACGCCAACTGGACCATCCTCTCTTACGACTTGTGCCGGACGGACACGATCCACGAGCAACTGAGGGCCATGGGCCATTTCGACATGCTCGTTCTGGACGAAGGGCACTATCTGAAATCCCCGGAGACACAGCGGACGCGGTCGGTGTTCGGCGGCGGGGAGGACGACCCGTTCCACGGCGGGCTCGCGGCGCACGCGGAGAAGGTGGTGGCGCTGACCGGGACCCCGCTCCCGAACCGGCCCCGGGAGTGCTACACCCTGGTGCGCGGAATGAACTGGGACGCGATCGACAGGACAAGCCTTGACCGGTTCCAGCACCGGTATAACCCGTCCATGCGCATTCCGGACGGCGGGGGCCTGATTGAGAAAGTCGGGCGCCTCCCTGAACTCCAGGCCCGGCTCCGCTGCAACCTCATGGTTCGGCGCCGGAAGAAGGACGTGCTCCACCAGCTTCCCGACGTGACCTATGAAGTCATCCGCGTCGACGAAACCAAGAAGATCAAAGAGGTGACGAAGGCCGAGAACATGCTCGGCCTGGACAAGAACGCCGTCGCGGCCGGCGGGCGCATGGACTTCGACGGGGAGGTGTCGACCGTCCGCCGGCTCATGGGCGAGGCCATCGCGCCCTTCGCGGCGGAGCAGGCCGAAATGCTCCTCGGTGGTGGTCTGGAGAAGCTGTTGATCTTCGCGTGGCACCGATCGGTGATCGGCTTCCTGCGGGAAAAACTGGAGCACTGGGGGGTCGTCACGATCGACGGGTCCCTGTCCAGCGCGGGGAAACACACCCGCGTGCAGCGGTTTCGCGAGGAACCGGACGTCCAGGTGTGTATCGGACAGATCATCTCGTCCGGGACCGGAGTAGATGGCCTTCAGGACGTATGCGCCCACGCGCTTTTTGCGGAGCACGATTGGGTGCACGGAAACAACGAGCAGGCGGTTGACCGCCTCTGGCGCATCGGGCAGAATGCGGGCGTTTTGGCCCAGTTTCTTGTTGCGCCGAAATCCATATCGGAGTACATACTAAGTTCGGCGATTGAGAAGGCCGGAAACACGGACGCCGCACTCGACAAACGATAGGAGACACGCTATGAGCGAACTATTCGGTATGCACATGGACAGCTATCCGGCAATGGGGCGGATGGACGAGCCCCGAGACTGGTACGTCGCGGCGGATGCCCCCGTTGCTGCGACCAAGATTTTCGATTGCAATCTGGACACCATGCGGGCCTCGCCCCCGAAGGACCCACTGAAGAAGTCCCACAAGGCGGCGCTCATCGCCGTGTCCGAGCAGAACCCCGACATCCCGCTCACGATCATCACCGCGCGCGGCGGCATCCGCACTCCCATCATCGTGGACGAGCTTTGGCTTCTGGAGGACGCCGACGGGGTGTCGGTCCCCCTCCAGGGGGAGAACGTCCCCAGCTATGTCGCGGAAGCCATGGCCGACGCGGCGCCGGCCCCCGAGAAGGCCGAGACCGCGCCCGAAGCCGAAGGCGAGAAGCCCAAGCGTGGCGGGCGCCAGCGCCTTTCCGAGGAGGAGAAGGCTCGCCGGGCGGCCGAGAAGGAAGCCCAGAAGGCGGAGAAGGCCAAGGCCCGCGAGGAAGAGAAGGCCCGCAAGGCTGCCGAGAAGGAAGCCGAGAAGGCGGAGCAGGAGGCCCGGGCGGCCGAGACCGAGACCGAGACGGCGCACGAGCGCAAGGTGGACCGGGCCATCGGGGGCAACTCCGGCCCGATCCTCATGTCCTACCTGGGGCGGATTGAAGCCCTCAACGAGGAGGTCAAGGAAGTCCAGCAACAGGTCAAAGAGGTGTACGCGGAGGCCAAAGGGGGCGGATGGGACCCGAAGACGATCCGCAAGCTCGTGGCGCTGCGCAAACAGGACGCCGACGCCCAACGGGAAGAACTCGATATGTTCGCCCTGTATCTGAAGGCCATCGGCATCGAGTGGTGACCCGCCCGCCCCGACATCATTCCAGGGAGAACAGACCATGAGCGAGAGCTACCAGACCAACATCACCGCGCGCTTCACGCGGCGCCGCAACCCGGCCCAATACGAGCACGCGGACGCGGAGATCATCATCAACGGGGGCGTCAAGGATGGGGAGACCGAAGAGCAGGCCGCGCGCCGCCTCATGTCGGTCGCCAAGGGCACCGTCTTGGAGGCCCTGACCGGCCGGGCGCCCACGGCATCCACGGCACCGCCTGCCGAGGAGAAGACCACTCCCGAGGCGCCGGCCGAAGACCCCCGGGCGCTCGCCATGAGCAAGCGCGGCCTGGGCACGGTTGCGGAGTGCGCGGACGCCCTGAAGCAATGCGGGGGTGATCCGAAACGGGCGGCCGAGTTTCTTCGACAGTCCGGAGGCGATGGCGGCTCGGCTGCTGACGTGGGAGCCAATACCATGGCTCCTGAGCAGGGCGGGAACACCGTGGCCACGGCTCCCGAACCTGAACAGGAAGTGATCCCGCCGGAGCGGCCAGACATCCCCGGGCGCGCCCCGGGCGGCGGGACCGTCGTGGACGCGGAGGCCAGCGGCGAGGTGACCGAGCCCCGAGACGGGACGACGATCACCGGTGAGGAGCTTCGCCAGATCGCGTCCCAGGTTGCGGCGGGGCTGGGGCAGGCCGCCGGCCCGCTCTTCGTCAACAAGGTGATGAAGGATGAGTTCGGTGTCACCCGAATGGGGGCCATCCCGGAAGACAAACGCCCGGCGTTCGTCCGTGCACTGAAATCTGGCCCCAAGTCCTGACATGGGTGGGGGCCTCGGCCCCCACACCTTGAGCGGAGAACCCCATGAATACTTCAGGTTCGCACAACATCCACTCTCATATCGGAGCGTCGGCCTCCGAGCGCTTTCTGGAGTGCCCCGGGAGCGTGCAGTTGGCGGCGCACTGCGAAAACGAGAGCAAGGACTACACGCGCCTGGGAACTGCCGCTCATGACGTGGCGGCGTGGTGCTTGGAAACCGGGTCCGATCCCATGTTCTTCCCGGGTGGGAAGGTCCTCCATGCGGGCGAGGAGTTCCCGGTCGACGAGGACATGGCGGCGGCCGTCGGGGAGTACATGGACTACGTGCTCTCCAGGATGGAGCTATACCACGACCTGGAGGGCGAGTTCCCGACCCTCTTCGTGGAGCAGGGGTTCGATCTGGACCACGTATGGGCCGGCATGTACGGCACGTCGGACTGTGTGCTGTGGTTCCCGAAATGGGGGCTCCTGGAGGTGATCGACTACAAGCACGGGGAGGGCATACCGGTGCAGGTCGTCCAGAACCCTCAGCTTCAGTACTACGCCTGCGGGGCTATTCACCGCCTGGGGGCCGCCACCGCGAGCAGCGAAGTCGAGCAGGTCAAGCTGACGATCTGTCAGCCCCGTTGCGCCCACCCGTCCGGGTACACCCGAAGCTGGGATACGACCGTCGAAGACCTTATGGAATTCCTGACGAACGTCCTGGTGCCGGGCATCAAGGAAGCGCTCACCCCGGGCGCTCCGCTGAAAGATGGCCCCCATTGCCGCTTCTGCCCCGCGCGGCTCGTGTGCCCGATGCTGACCGAGAGGTTCGAGACCTTCAAGCACGCGGCCGACATGGACGCGGACCCCACGGTTGTGTCGGACCTGCAACTCGGGGAGATGTACGAGGCCACTGAGACCGTCAGGATTTTCATGAAGGCGGTCGAAGGGGAGACGTACAAGCGTTTGACCCGGGGGCTGGATATTCCGGGGGCCAAGCTCGTGAACCAGAAGGCTCAACGAGCGTGGAAGGAAGGCGCCGTAGGCGCCGCCAAGGCGGCCGGGCTGGAGTGCTATCAGGCGCCAGCGTTCAACAGTCCTGCCCAGATGGAGAAGGTCCCCGGCGGGCGGGAGTTTGCGAGGAAGTGGGCGTACAAGCCCGAAGCGGGCTTGACTGTTGCGCGCGCCCATGATATCCGTGACAAGGTGTCCGCGCGCCGTGCGGTGGAGGTTTTCGCCAACGTCCCAGCAAGCGACACTTGACAAACCCTTACGACACTTTACGACACTTTACGAAAAGGAGACGACCCATGGCTGCTGATCTCGACACTTTCCTCGTCATCGGTGAAGTCCGCTTTGCTCACCCGCATTTCTTCGAGCCCCGCCCAGTCGTGATTGACGGCAAGGCGAGCGGAGACCCCAACTATGAAGTCCAGGCCATGTTCGCGAAGGACAATCCGGAAGCCATGGCTTCCCTGGACGGGTGCAAGAAGACCGCGATCGCGGTGGCGGCCGCCCGGTGGCCCGGGCGCAACGTCATTGAAGAGGCCAAGGGCGGGGAGTTCATGTTCCCGTTCAAGGACGGCGATCGCGAGGCCGATCGCTTCGATCGGCGGAACCCGCAGAAGGCCGGGCAGCGCGACTACATGCGGGGCAACATCATTCTGGCGTGCCGTTCCAAGTTCGCCCCGGAAGTTGTCGGCCCGGACAAGAAGCCGATCATGAACGAGCGTGACATCTACGGCGGGTGTTACGGCTACATCCAGGTGAACGTCAAGGCGTACAACGGCGTCGGCCAGAACCCGGACGGCGTCAAGTGCTACCTGCAAATGGTGCTGAAGTCCCGCAACGGTGACAAGCTGGGCAACGCCCGCTCTGCCGCCGACGTGTTCGGCGGGATCAAGGACGCGGACTTGGGCGAGGATGCGACGGCGGGCATGGACATGTCCACCGACATCCCGTTCTAAGCCCCACCAGTCCTCACGCCGGAAGTTCGGGGGTTCGGCCGGCGTGAGACGGGGGTGGTTTGGCGCCCGCTATGTGTGAAGCCCGGCGCCACTCCACCCCCGAGCCCCCGACGATAGGAGGACACCATGCGATACATCGTTGCCAAGAACCGCAGAACCGTGGAGAACTTCGTCCGCTCACAGGGGTTGGACGCGGGGGAGTTCGTCTATGTCTCTGGCCCCGCGAAGCTCGTGGGCGCAAACGGGCGCACGTCCCGGATCGACATCCTAAGCGACGCCCCCATGCGGGAAGACTACGCGGCGATCTTGGCTGAGGCCCGCCGACGCGGTTTCGACATCTAGGAGAGCAACATCATGACCCCCGAAATGAAGAACGCCACGGTGCACTGGCGTTGCCCTCACTGTGGCGCCGGACAGGTGACCACGGTCGAGAGCGCCATCTACAAACACTCATCCCGGAAGTGCGGTAACTGCGGCGGGTGGTCCTCGATAGGCGTGTGGGACGTCCTCCGAGCGCTTATGGAAATGGAAGACGACCGGTACGCGGCAGGGGCGTAGAGGCAATGGCCCCGAACTCCCCACGGATCATCGGTTTGGACTTCGAGACCCGAAGCGCGTGCGACCTGAAGAAGCACGGCGCCCGGGTGTACGCGGAGCATCCTTCGACGCGCATCCTGTGCGTGGCCTACAGCTTCGACCGTGGCGAGCCCAACGTGTGGTTCGGCGACGCGGCGCCGGAGTTCGGGTTCGAGCAATCTGACCCCCCGGAGCTACTTCTGGAATACATCGCGCAGGGTGTCCCGGTCGAAATCTTCAACGCGGACTTCGAGCCCTCCATATGGGAATGCATCTGCGTCCCGCGCTTCGGATGGCCCCCTGTGCAGATCAAGCAATGGCGGGACGTCCAGGCGTACGCGCTGCACAAGGCGCTTCCGGCGCGCCTGGAGAAGGTCGCACAGATCGTGCAGGCCCCGCACCAGAAGGACGACGAAGGCCACCGGGTCATGCTGAAGATCAGCAAGCCGGCGCCCCGGCGCAAGGGAGACGCCCCCGACTTGGTGCGGTGGAACAATGATCCGGACCTGTTCATCAAGACCACGGATTACTGCCGGCAGGACGTCCGAACTGAGGATTGCCTGGGGGACGCGCTCGGCCCTCTGCCGGCGCCGGAACAGGCCCTGTTCGAACTGGACCGGACGATCAACACCCGTGGCGTCCAGATCGACACGGACACCGTGCGCGGTGCCGGTATGGTCCTGGAGACCGTCCGGGGGCGGATCATGGACGAGTTCAGGGGCTTGACCAGTTTGGAAATCACACAAGTCCAGGCGCTGAAGGAATATCTTGAGGATTTCGGCGTGTTCACAGAAAGCCTCGACAAGGATTTCTTGACCGCCACGATCCCGAACTTGGAACCGGGCTCCGAAGTCCGGCGCATTCTGGAGCTTCGGCGGCGCTTCGCGAAAGCGTCCGGGGCCAAGGTGGCGTCCATGGACCGTTGGACCTGCCGCGACGGGCGGATCAGGAACGTGGCCCAGTATCACGGGGCCACCACCGGCCGCTGGGCCGGCCGAGGCCCGCAGTTCCAGAACCTGCCCCGGCCGTTCGGGGAGGACCTGTTCGGCGTGGAGTATGAGGACTACACCGAAGCGGACTTCGACGTCCTGTGCGCGACGCTGGCGCGGGGCCGCGCGGCTGAGGTGGAGGCCATGTACGGGGACCCCTTGGTGGCCGTCTCGAACGCGCTCCGCTCCATGATCGTGGCGGCCCCCGGTCACGTGTTCATCGGCGGGGACTATTCGGGCATCGAAATGTGCGTCACGGCAGCGGTTGCCGGCGAGGAATGGAAGCTGGAGGCCATCCGTAAGTCCCACCGTGGGGAAGGTCAGGACATGTACTGTGTCGCGGCGGAGGCCGTGTTCGGGTATCCAGTCCTGGGGAAGAAGACGCACCCGAAAGAGCGTCAGGTCGGTAAGGTCTGCGAGTTGGCGTTCGGGTACCAGGGCGCCGTGGGCGCCTGGAGGAACTTCGACAAGACGGACCACCACACGGACGACGACGTGCAGGTGTACAAGACGGCGTGGCGCGGGAAGCACAAGGGGCTCGCGGGTGACCCGGAGACCGGAGACATTGGCCTCTGGAAAGGGCTCGAACTCGCCGCGATCGAGTGCGTGTCGACCGGTCAGGTTGTGGACTACAACTGTGTCCAGTTTGAGATGAAGGGGCCTTGGTTGACCTGCCGTCTGCCGTCCGGCCGCCGGCTGTGGTACTGGGGGCCAAAGCTCCGGTGGTACCCGGCCCCCTGGGACCCCGAGCAACAGATCATGCAGCTTTCCGTTGAACAGTGGCGGGACGGCCGCTGGCAGCGGGTCAAGATGTACGGCGGGCGGTGGACAGAGAACATCGTGCAAGCGATCTCCCGGGACCTTCTGGCGCGTGCAATGTTCTTGCTCGAACGCGCAGGATATCCTATCGTGTTGACAGTGCATGATGAAGCCCTGTCCGAAATACGGGGCGTACCTGCGGACGCTCTGACCGTATTCCGGCAATGTATGGAGGACATAGCACCATGGGCGCGTGCATTGAATATCCCGATCCTGGTGGAACCCTGGACCGGCCGCCGGTTCAAAAAGTGATGATACCGGCCTCGCCGCTGGACGGGGCTATCCTCGCGCTTGATCTTGCGGAGAACGCCGGGTGGGCGCTGTGGGTGCCCGCCGATCACCCCATGATCTTCGCGCACGGGACCGAGCACTTCGCGGGTCACTCGTTCGCGCGGCGCTTTTCGAAGTGTCACAGCTTCGTCTCGGGGATGGTGGCCCGGCACAAGATTTGCACGGTCCTGATCGAGAAACCGTTCCACCGAGGGGAGGCGGCTACCCGCGCCGGGTGGGGGTTCGCGGGGGTTGCCGAGGCCGCCGCGAGTGCGGCGGGGGCCGCCCGGTCCCTCTTGATCAACGTCCAAACCCCGAAGCGGGTGCTGACGGGGCGCGGCCACGCCTCGAAAGAGGAGATGATCGCCACGATCACCGCGCTCGGCTTTACCCCCGGGACCGACCACGAGGCCGACGCCATCGGCCTGCTGCTCGCCTACATGGAGGACCCCACATGCGCAAAAGCGACTTCAGGAGCCATCAAACGCTCACCCCGGAAAGGGCGCGCGAAGAAGTAGAGACGCACGGCTCCATCCGGGCCGCTGCCCGCGCCTGGGGGTGCCCGTATGACACCATGCGAAAGCGCTTCCACGCGGCGGACCTGGAGCCCGAGGTGGAGCCCGAACTTCCGTTCGATCCCCCGGTCCTGGATGGCCGCGTGAAGGCCATCGCCACCCGGGAGGCCCCGCTGCCGGCGCCGGGGGAGGTGCGGCGCTATATCTTGACCTGTGCGCAGAACAACACCCTGGTCCATGAGGCGCTGTGGAAGAACCTCAGGGAGATGGCCCGCGTGTACGACGCCGCGATCATGGTGAGCCGGTTCACCTACGACGTGTCGTCCTACGGGAAGGGATCGGTGAAGCCCGGCAAAGAGAAGGCATCGGACGAACTCTGGTATGACCCTGCGGTGGCGCCGTTCGTCGCGGACGAGCGTGTGCAGCTTGCCCCGGGGCTGGTGTGGTGTGGGGAGATGAACATCCTGCCCACGGCTGTCCGGCCTCTGTCCGGGCTGGAGAGCTACACCGGGCGCCAGTCGGCCATCGTCCCCCACGCGAAGCTCGCCATGGACAGCGTCGCCAGCGGCAAGCACGAGGCCACGAAATTCAACTACACGACGGGAACCGCAACCCTGCGGAACTACATCGCGAAGAAGGCCGGCCTCAAGGCGGAGTTCCATCACTCCTACGGCGCGCTCCTGGTGGAGGTGGACAGCGAAGGTTCATGGTGGGTCCGCCAGCTTTGTGCGGACAGCGACGGCACGATCCACGACCTGGACGTCCGGGTCCAAGACGGCCGCCTGACGACCGGGCACAGCGTGGAGGCCGTCACCTGGGGAGACGTCCACACCGCGCTCCTGGACCACGTCGCGGCCGAACTCGCCTGGGGGCCGGGTGGGCTCGCGCAAGCCCTGTCCCCCAAGTTCCAGTTCTTCCATGATCTGGTGGACTTCCGGGCGCGGAACCACCACGACAGCAAGAACCCCCACGCCCGTTTCCAGCGGTACGTGGAGGCCGCCGACGTTGTGCAGGACGAGATCAAGCGCGCGGCCTCAGTGCTCAACATGGCGCGGGAGGCGGTCCTGTCGACGGGCGGCAAGCTCGTGGTCGTGGACAGCAACCACGACAACGCCCTGGAGCGGTGGTTGCGGGAGGCGGACTATCGTCTCGACCCGCCGAACGCCATCTTCTTCTTGGAGGCTCAGCTTGCGCGCTACCGGGCCATCCTGCACAGGTGGCACCGCTTCCACGTGCTCGAATGGGCCATGCAAGAACCCCTCCGGGTGATGACGGGTAGCTCCCGGCCGGATTGGCTCCGGTTCCTCCGACAGGACGAGAGCTTTGTGATATGCCACGACCTGAACGGGGGGATCGAATGCGGGATGCACGGGCACCTTGGGCCGAATGGCCTCCGGGGCGCTCCGACCGCGTTCGCTCGGATGGGGCGGAAGTCCAACACCGGCCACACGCACGCGGCGGGGATCGTTGATGGGTGCTGGACCGCCGGCCTGTTGGGGAAGCTGGACATGGACTATAACCGTGGGCCGTCAAACTGGTCCCACAGTCATATCGTGACGCATAGCAATGGAAAGCGTCAGATCGTGACCTTCTGGAAAGGGAAGTACCGGGCATGAGTTCAATTCTTCTTGTCGGGCTTATGACGTTTATCAACGTTGCCGCCCGCGCATTTCAACAACTGAACGTCATGCACAGCAAGTACGCATGGCTCTTTCCGGCGTCTCTTGCGATGGCCGTCTGTGAGGTGGTGAAGCTGGGGGTCATCGTCATTGAGGTGTCGGCAGAGAACTGGTGGACACTCGCGGGAGTTATCTGTATCATGGGCGCGGCAGGCGCTGCCGGCTCTTCGGTATCCATGGTGATCCACCAGAAGCTCCGGGGGCACCCGGCCATTGACAACTCACTATCGAAAGGATGAACCCATGACCGAGGATGAATTCCGGAACGGTACCACCGACACCCAAGACGTGGACAAGGTGCTGGACCAACTGTTCGCCCTGGTGCGGAAGGAACTGGACGGAGCCCTAGAGACGTACGGGAATTCCGGGGGAGGACACCCCGGGTTCGCTTCTGCGCACGAAGGCTATGCCGTCATCGCGGAAGAGCTTGACGAACTGTGGGACCTTGTGAAGGGCCATGGGACCGGCTATTCCAAGGACGCCCTGAAGGAAGCGATGCAAGTGGCGGCCATGGGCGTTCGGTATATGTTGATGGTGTACTTCATGAACACCGCGCCGCCGCGATGAAGTGTTGCTTTTGCGGTGGCAAGCGACCGCTTGACGGGGTGTGCCCGTCTTGCGGTCGTACCGGCCAGCTTGGGACCCGGGACGACAAGTCCTGGACCGAGTGCCCCGTATGCGGCGCCGAGAACTTCGGCCCCGGATACTGTGTCCAATGTGAAGTGGAGAAAACACGCCATGGCTGCTCATGACATTCAAGTCGTTGCCCGCCGCGATGAGGTGGTCCCTTGCTGTTACGGGAATTTCGAGGATGGATACCTCGCTGCTGCGGCAGACTGCGACCGATGCGAATTCATAAACGCCTGCCGTCAAGCTTCGACCCCTCCGCCGTGCCATGGCCCCCAGGAGAAGGCGAGCAGTGCCACGATCCTGGGGTGCAAGAAGTGCAAGTTTCAGCGCGGCTGCAACACTCCCCTGAACCGCCCCGACGGCAAGGACACGAACCCCAAGGACGCCGTGGGGGCCAAGAAGGCCCCGCTCTCCTGTGTGCCGGCCCCGGTGCTCATGGAGGTTGGCCTCGCGATGTTGGAGGGGGCGCGGAAGTATGGCCGCCACAACTACCGTGTCGCGGCCGTCCGCTCGTCCGTCTACTACGACGCGCTCATGCGCCACATCATGGCGTGGTGGGAGGGCCAGGATGTGGACCCCGACAGCGGGCTCCCACACCTCACCAAAGCCATGGCCTGTTTGGTCGTCTTGCGTGACGCGGAGCGCTGTGGTAAGATGGTGGACGATCGCCCGCCAAGTGTACACGGTGACGAGTGGGTGCAACGGCTTAATGTCTTGGCGGCGGGCATTATCGACCGTGTACCGGACCCCAAGGCCGCTTTCACAAGGGAGGACCCGAATGGCCGTGTATCCTGACGCATTCCTCGCTGCTATGGACGCCATGTTCCCGCACGAAGGCGGGTTCGTGGACCACCCGGAGGACCCCGGCGGCGCCACGAACCTGGGCATCACGATCGGCACGCTCAAAGAAGCCGTGGCCCGAGGGATCGTACCGGGGCCGGCGACCAAGTCCCGGCTCCAGCGCCTGACCAAACGGGAGGCCACGAAAATCTACTACGTCATGTATTGGCGGGCAGTCAAAGCGGACAGCCTTCCGGCTGGCGTGGACTATATGGTCTTCGACTGTCAGGTCAATCAGGGGCGCGGCGGCTTGTTTTTGCAGAAGGCAATCAACGAGTGGTTCAGCCCCAAGATCGAAGAGGACGGCGTGATCGGGCAAGAGACGCTGTACGCGTTGAACGTCCTGATCACGAAGGGACGTGTGACGGAAGCGGACTTCGTGCGGGACGTCGCCATGCATCGTCTTATGCACTATTCCGTGCTCAAGCTCACGTTCCGCCGTGGGTGGTTCCGCCGGGCACTCGACGTGTTCCGGACGGCAACCATCCAAGCAACCATGGACCTACTCTGGTAAGAAGGGAGACCGACAATGGATGGATTTGACTTTGGCGAACTGCTGGACATGCTGATCCCCGCCCTGGTGGGCGTTGCCGGCATTGCGATCGGCCACCTGTGGGGTCGCCTGAAGGAAATCGTGAAGCAGACCGACGCCCAGTGGGACGACGAACTGGTCCGCGCGGTGGAGGACGGCATCGGCATGGGCCGCGACGAAGCGAAGGCCAAGATCAAGGAGGTTGCCGCCACCAAGGGCGCGGTGACCGCCGAAGACGTCGACGCCGTGGTCTAGCCCATGGCCGGGTTCTTCACCGGCCTGCTCAGGATGGTGTTCCAGGGCCTCCTATCGGGGGTCCTGGACTACCTCAAGCAACGCCGCACCGAGCAGACCCTGGTAGATCAGGGCGCTCTTGAGCAATCGAACCGCCAGCACCAGGAGGCCGCCAATGCGAAACGCCGTGCCGCTTCTGTTCCTGGGCTTTCTCGGGGCCAGCTTGCTGTCCGCCTGCGAACTGGCAAGTTCTAGCTACATCGCACCGGCCGTGGTCGTGGCGCCCGAGTTGGAAGCGTACAGCCCTGAGTTCCAGGGCCGCATGGCGGACGAACTCGACACCATGGCCGAGGCGTGCGACCCCCTCGACCCGAACCCGACGTGTTCGGCCGTCGCTCGGGCTATCCTAGACTATGGGGAATTGAGAGCGCGGGTTCGGGCGATGGAAGGGGGCCACTAGGCCCCCTTTTTCTACACGAACAACCGCATGATCTTGTCGAACGTCGCGGTGAACACCGCCGTGACCACGGCCGCGAGAACCGCCATGACCCCGGCGGCCCATGCTTGGGCGCGCTCCAGGCCACGAATGCGGTTAGCATGATCGTTGAGCCGAACCCGCTCGACTTCAGTCTGGACCGTGACGCTCTCGCGAAGCGCATCCAGGGTTCCCTCCATCCGACCCAAGCAACGCATGATTTCTTCAGTGCTGCAATACTGGTGTTCGCTCACTCTGGCCTCCTGTTTACTCGATGATTTCCATGGCGAACCATGTGTACTCAGTATCGTTGACGTTCAGATTTCCACCGCTGTCCTGGTACGTGGTGAATTCGAACGCGGTTCCCGCCGTCACGGTTAGGACAGCGGTGGAAATCATGAACTCACTCTCCCCCGCCGGGTGACGGTGGCGCGAGCACCCATAAACCCCTCCGCCAGTGGGCGCAATCTCTGCGAAACGGGTGGCCCCTCCTGCGCTATACGCGAAGTGAATGCAGCCGATCAGGCGGACCCTAGTCACTCCAGAGGGAACGACCAGAGTGTTGTTTCCATTGTTGAAAATGCTATCCGTGTCATATACGGCCACTTCCCAAGTGAGGCGCGTGCCCGTGGCGTCTGGTACACTCTGGGCCGCGTTCTTTCGGACGAGCGCCCCCCGGAACGCCGCGCCGGTCACGCCGTCCACGTAGGTCTTGGTCGCGAGATCACTCCCCACGACAGGCCCCGCCGCGTTCGTCACACGCGCGCCCCCGGCGTTCAGCGTGGCCGTCACGAACCCGCCCGTAATGGATACGCTGTTGGACGCTTGCGTGGCCATAGACCCCAGGCCCAGGTTCGATCGGGCGCCGCTGGCGTCGGATGCGCCCGTGCCACCATGGATGATGGCCAGATCGGCGCCGAACCAGTCAGAACTGTTGATCGTGGACTTCGTCGCCATGGTTCCCAGGCCCAGGGCCGTCCGGGCGCCACCCGCGCTCGTTGCCCCTGTACCCCCGTTGGTGACCGCCAGGGCCGCGCCCGTCCAATCGGAGTTGTTGATCGTGGACTTCGTCGCGAGCGCCCCGAGGCCCAAGTTCGATCGGGCGCCGCTGGCGTCAGACGCCCCCGTGCCGCCGTGAAGAATGGACAAATCGGTACCAGACCAATCGGAATTGTTGATCGTGTCCTTATCAGCCAAGTCCCCCAGGCCGAGGGACGTCTTGAGCCCGCCCAGGCTGGACGCGCCCGTGCCGCCGTCCGCGATGGGCAGTGGGCTCACGAGATTGTACAGGTCCACACCAGCGATCGTCCCCCCTGCGATCGTCACGTCCAGCGCACTCTGGAGCGCCATGGTTCCCAGGCCGAGGGCAGCTTGCGCACCAGCGGGCGTGTCCGCCCCCGTGCCGCCGTTGGCAATCGACAGGACCGTGCCGGACCAATCGGCGTCGTTGATCGTGTCCTTCTCAGCCAAGTCCCCCAGGCCCAGATAGGTGCGCGCGCTCGTGGCGTCCGTCAGGGCCAGGAGGTCAACAGCCCAGGGGTTCGTCGCCGCCGCGCCGACGTCCGCCAGGGTGACGTTCTCAAGGCCATCCTCTGCCGCATTCCACCGCATGATCTTGCCGTCCTCCGGGGGCGGCAGGGACAGAGGGCCGTCGGCGAACGTCGGGGGGAGTTGGAGCACGGCGCCGAACTTGCCCAGGGCCTCCTGGACCAGACACACGAGCCGATCCAGGTTCTCCTCCACGGCGTTCGCCGGCAGGGCGTCGTTCGTTTGATAGTCCGTCCCCTGTGTCCGGGAGGTTTGCCGCTCGATCACGAGCGTCGTCCCCGCCGGCGGGGGTACGACCATGGAGACGGTCCCCTCATTCCCGTCGCCCCCGGACACCGAATAGTGGGTCGAGAGGACCTGAAGAGTGGCCACCCCGGCGGCGGAGTATAGCGTCACGACAAGCTCGTCCGCGTCGAAGAACTGGAACGACGTGGAGAAATCGGTTGTAACGCCATTTCCGGATTTACGGTCGATGTATGAAGTCGAGGAGATAGTCATGTGTCTTACACTCCAATCGCAAACCAACGAACATCATCCGCGCGAAGACCCCCGATGTTCTTGATCTGCGCATACGTGGTAAACAGATTGACGAGCCTTAGGTCGATACCGGCGCCATCGTCCTGAGCATTGAACCAGCACCCGAAGACTGTGCTGAACGCCTCTGAGAAGTTAGCGTTCTGTGTAGATCCCGCGTTGATTTGCGAGATGTACCCCCACTGGATTTTGAACCCGGTCGGAAGGGTTTGCCGCCCTAGCGTGCCGGAAATGGCTAGCGGCGCGTTGCTGTTGGACCAAATCGCGCCGCCATTCACCGTGACCGTGGCCCCGTGGATATCCGTATTTCGCGCGACGTCCCCAAGTTGGGTGACGTTGTCCCCCCGGACGACAGCCATGATCCTGGACACACCGCCAGTATCTTGCGCCTGATACGGGACGTTGTTCGGGATCGTGATCCGTGACAACAACGTGAGCGCCGATCCCCTCAGGATCGTCGGTTGCGCGTCTGTGCCTACATAGGTAATGTTGTCACCACCACGGTAGATCAGCGGGCGCGGAGTACCGCCCGTCTCGCGCCCCCACAGGGCGTCGTTGTTCGGGAGCGTGATCGCCTGATCTTCCGCGAGCGGGGTAAAGCCAAGGCGCGCGGGGATGTCCGCGTACCACGAGCCTTCCTCGCCGTCGAGCGTGTCCGCATTCCCGCCGCCAATCCCGAGGTACGATTGCGCAGCGGCTTCGTTCTCGGTCTCCAGAAAGCCGGCCATGTAGTCGGACACCACCGCGTCGCCCAGGTCCAGGGCGTTCAGGTCCTTGTTTTCCAGCGCGTCTCCTGCCGCATTCCAGCCCAGGAGCTTTCCCGCGTCCGGGATCAGGTTGAGCGAGACGGTGTCCGTGACGGACGGGGACAGCGTGAACGCCCGATCGGTCACGTCCTTGACCTGTTGCACCTGCATCGTGAGGCGGTCCAGCCCCTGCTCGGCCACCTCCGCCGGGAACGGATCGTTCGTGACGTAGTCAATCCCTTGCGTGTAGGGGACCTGCCGTTCGATCACCAAGCGCTCGCCCACCGCAGGGATAAACGACAGGGTCCGTACAGCCCCGGTCCCCCCGCCGCCTCCATAGACTTCGTAGTCCACGCCAAGCGTCTTGAGTGTCGACACGCCGCTCGCGTCCACCAGAGACACCGATAGGTCCGTGTCATCCAGGAACACGAATGGAACAGAAGCGGTGTCCGAGGCACCGTCACCGAGCTTGACACTCCGGCTCTCTGTGGTGGCGATCGTCATGGGCGTCCTCCAGGGTTCGCGGGTGACCCCACGATACCCCAAAGGCGCGCGCCATGTCAATGGACCCTACCGTCGTTCCGGAAGACCCATACCCTCCGAAAGCCCGGCCTCAAGCCGGTCAAACAAGTAATCGGTGTAGAACAGATTTTGCCCCGGGATCATGCGGCGGAGCCGGTGAAGGTCCGATTGCGTGAACGTCTCGCCGGACAACAGCGAGCGCGTCGTCAACCCCAGGTCCTGGGCCGTGTTGAACGTAGGGCCAAGGGCTTGGCCCACAAGGTTCCGCGCCGCGAACCGGGATGGCGCCTCGCCGCCGGTGATCAGCGTGGCCGGGGAATGCCCGCTGGCCTTCGCCATTAGCTGGTCCGCTTCCATGTAAAGGGACAGCACTCCTGACCTATCCACGCTGTCGACGATCCACTGGCCGGTCGAGCGTTCCTTGATCCGATCGTGGTTCCCCGACGAAATGTCCCGGAACGCGGTGGCCATGGCCCCAAGCCCCACCATGAGCATGATCCCGGACATCGCCTGGACGTCGCGGGCCTGGAGGCCGGAGATCAGGAGCCGTTGCGTGGACGCCATGGCGAACCGCTTGAACTGGAACACCGTCTTTCCCCATTCCGTCGACGTCCAGATCGGCGCGTCCCCCGCGCCGGGGGTGATGATCGTGTTGTCCACGTCCCGCAAGAGCGCGTCGCGGAACGCCTCCACCGCATGAGGGTCCGTCCACGCCTGAGTGTTGGCGAACACGAGCCCACCGGGGGCATCTTCCCAATGCTCCGCCTGGGACGCGATGCGCCGGGCCGTGGCCCAGTCGATCCCGGATCGCGCCAGCTTGCGCGTCTCCCGGTCGGTGAGCGCCTTCCCGTCGTTCAGCTTCCGGACGGTCTCCAGAATGCGGGAGGACACCAGGGACGACGTGACGCCCTTGAGCGCGGTGTTCCAGTGGTTCAGAAGAGTGAACCGCCCAAACTGCTGCGACACATAGTCCGCCCCGCGCTCCAGATAGCTCTCATGCGTATACCGCTCGCCCAGGTCCAGCCGGTTCCGGATCGTCGTGGCAAGCTGATCGTCCAGGGCGGTGCCGGCCATGCGGGCTTCCTTCACCCCCATCCGCAGGCCCTTGAACCCCGCCGCCATGTCGGCGAACACAGGGGACATGGTCCGGATCAACCCCTCCTCCTGGACCACGCGGCCGACGTCGGGCAAGCTCGACAGCAAGACCGATCCCAGGAGCCGCGTGAAGTTCAGGTTCCGCAGGACGTTGCCCGCGCGCGTGAGCCCGCGATACCGGGGGTCCAGCGGCCCGTCCAGCGTCCCCCGAATGCGGTTCGTCAGGTGCGCCGCCAAGCTGGCCTCACGCTCCGCCTCGTTCAGGATGCGCGTGCGCTCCGCCTCGGTGGGCGCGTTGTCCGCTCGGATCGCCGCGTCGGTCATGATGGCTTCGCGGAAGTCCTCATTCGGGTCAGGCTTCCCGAACCGCTTCGCGAACTCGACGTCGGCCGCCATAGTGCGCACGTACTTGGCCGTCACGGGCATAACCCCCGACACCAAGAAGTCCTCAATGTCTTCGTCCGGGATCAAGAACGTGCGTTCCTTGAGCGGACCTCGGCCCTTGGGCACCCGAATGAAGGGGATGCGCGCGCCGGGGCTCCCCATGATCGCGTCAATGATCTTGTTCGCGATCTCTGTGTATTCCGCCCCGCTCTCCAGTTCGTCCGCCGGGATCGTGTTGCGCAGATACTGCTCGACCTTCTGGCGGAAGACGGGCCGCTTGGCCTTGATCTTGTCGACGTCGTACACGCGCGTGAAGTAGGATTGCGCGGTCTCCACCGGCAGGTCCTCCGGCAGGAGCCCTAGACGCTGGGCTTCCTTCGCCAGCGGGTCGAACACGGCCGCGCGCATGTCCTTGGCCAGGGCCGCCACCTCCGGGATCGGGTCCGCGTCGGAACGGCGCATGGCCTTGCCCACGGCCTCCTGGAACCCCATGAGGGACGTGAACTGACGCTGGTTCGCCGGAACCCGCTTCCGATACGCTCGCCAGCCTTCGTTGACCCGCCGGGAAGCCGTGGCCACCACCGCGTCGTAAGACCGAATGCGGAGTTCAACGGGCGCGCGGGAGGCCACCCCTCGGAAGTTCCCTTGCGTGAACATGCCGGTGTCCACCAGATCGTTCACGACCTGCCGCGACGCCGCGTTCGGGCTCCCCCCGAGTTCGACGGACGGGGCCGCGAGCCCCATGCGCCGGAGGGACCGCGCCGCCTCGCTCGCGCCCCAGGAGGACGCCAGCTTGGTGTCGATCGGGGCCGGCGCGGCCGACGCGGCGCCCACGGTCCCCTCCGGGAACTGGACCCGGGTCAATTCTGTGATCTCGCCCACCGCGCCACGATACGCCTCGTCCGCCGAGCGGGTCCGCCCGTCCAGCCCCTGGACCTTGCGAGACATGGCCGCTCCGGCGCCCGCCAGCCCCATGCCGATGGCGCCGCCAAGCATGATGGCCGTCAAGCTCTCCTCGGGCGTGCGGGTCTCCTGAGTGGCCTGAAGCGCAGCTTCTGACACAGCGTTCTCCGCCGCCGCGACGCCACCGGCGCGCGCCAGCTTACTCGCCAACGTGCCGCCCTTCATCACCGCGCCGCCGATCGGGAGGTAGGTGGTGGGGTCCAGCCCCACGGCCAGGGTGGACGCGAAGAACGAGTTCAGCGGCCCGTCTGCCAGGAGCCGCCGGGCTTCGTGCTCACGATCGAGCCGCGCGCGGGTCCGCTCCATGTCCTCCAGGGACCCGTCGTCCGCGAAATACTGGGGGTAGTACTCTTCCCCCGGCTGGAGGTGGTCCAGTGGGTCGAACCCGGGCACGCGCTCCGGCGCCGGCCCCTCGTTGATCCGGTTCACCAGCGACGCCACCACGTTGTCCATGTCGAACGCGGCGCCCACCTGCTCCATCATCGTGACCGGTTCCCGCGCGGTGTCAAGCTGATACGGCGAGCCTGCCGGACGGGCCTTCACGGGGTCCACATTGAAGGGCATCACTCTTCTCCCTGAAGCCTATCGTATACGCCCTGTAGCCCGGGCGAGCCCCCGCCGAACGTCCGGCGGGCGTCTTCATTACGGCGCCGTGGCGCCTCCGCGCGCGTCCTCAACTCGTTCATGATCCGCTGGTGCTCCGGGTTGGCGCGCAGTTCCGCCTGGGACGGCGCCGTGTAGCGGAATTGCTTGATGGAACCGTTCTCGTCCCGGACGTACATGGGCACGAGAATACCGAGACTGTTGCGGACACGGACCTGATATGACGGGCGCCCGCCCGCGTCAACCTCCCTTTGGGTCCGCCCGTCCGGCTCCAAGCTGTATCGCGTCGTGTCCGAAGAAAGCTCCTCCCCATCCGGGCCAACGATATCAGCGGGGGCAACACCCATGGCCTCCAGCGCACCGTCAATCTCGCTGTTGACAATGAGGGATTTCTGCTCTGTCGTCAGGTACAGGTTCGATGCCCCGGGGAAATGCCGCTCCGGCGGGTTCGGAGACAGGCGGCGCCGGCCGTCCGTGCCCACGAACGTCTCCCCGTACCGCTCGCGGATGGTACGGGCGGCCATGTTCTTCGATACGTCCATGTCCCCCGTGAGTTCGTACCCCCGCGACACAGCATCCTCGTATTCCCGGCGCACTGATCCAGGAATGTCAGCTTCGCCCAGCCCACCTCCGATGAACTGGGACGACGGGAACAGCAAGCGCACCTCGTCATCGGTGTCCAGTTCCTTGAGCGGGCTGTCCGCGCTCCGCAGCACCTCCCGCCGCTGTTCGATCGTCCGCTGATCCGGCGCCGTTCGCAGGACGAGCGACGCGGCCTGATCGTAAGGCACCCCCATGAGTTCGACATAGGACGACACCGCCTTGACGCGGTCCCCCGCGCCAGTGCTGGCGCCTTGCGTGAACGTCCGAATGCGGTCGTGGATTTGGGCCGCCTGGGCCACCAGGGCCGGGTCGTCCACGCGCTCCGCGTTGGTGACGACCCGCTGGATCGGGGTCGGGACGAACCCGGAGCGCATGGAAAACTCCGCTACCGCGTCCACGATCCGGTCGGTGTCGTCCGGGTCGGTGACAAGCTGGTCCTTCAGCGCGCCCCACGCCAAGTCGGCCTCGCGTTGGCTGTCCGATCCGGTCCCGCTGTTGTAATTCTGCAACGCCAGGACCGTGTCCTCAGTCTCCGACGCCAGCGCGCGGCGGCGGGCGTTGATCTGTTTGACGAACGACACTCGCTCGTCCTGCCGATCCGCCCCAAGCTGGCCCTGCTCCTGCATGGCGTCCACGGTCTTCCGCAGCGCGTCCAGTTCCGGGAGGGACCCCGCGTCGGAGATGGCGGTCTCCAGATCGGCCAGTTCCACCTCCTGCCGGCCCTCCGCGATCGCAGAACGCCGCTGCCCCACCAGCTTCGTCAGCGCGACGCGGGTGGACTGCCGCCCCTCGAATAGACCTTGGCTGTCGGCCTCCTGGAGCCGGGTGCCCAGGGCGTCCAACTCGTCCGGACTGTCGGCCTCCAGAATGTCAAGCTGTAGGTCCGCCAAGACGCGGGCCTCGCCCACGCTCTGGTTTTGCTCCCGCTGCCGGCGGATGGCCTGGAACATGGATACCCGGGCGCCCTCCCGCCCCGAGAACATGCCGGCGCGGTGCGCCTGCTCCACGCGGCTCTCGATGGCGTCCAGGGCCTCTTGGCTGTTCGCGTCCATCAAGTCGATCTGGATATCGGCAAGGGTCGACGCCGTGGCCCGCAGGTACTCCTGCCGCTGGCGGGCCTCCACCGATCGAATGTGCCGCTTGATCTTCAGGATGCCATCCGGCCCCAGCACCTCGGCATTCTGCTCAACGATACGCGTGGCGGCGCGCAAGTCGCCGTTCTCCGCATACCCGACCGCCTCCGCGTTGATCGCTTGCTCCGCGAAGTCCATCGCCAGTTCCCGCTGGACTTCCGGACTGATCGACGCGTTGTATCGCTCGGCCGCCGCACGGTGCTCCGCCAGATAGACATCCGCACCGGCAGGGTCCTGCATAATCTGGGCGAGCGTGCCGTTCACGGCCTGCTCACGCTGCCGCAAGCTCTCCCGCTCCAGCGCCTTGCGCCGGTTCTCCGCCGCGTCGGCCATGAGGCCGGCGGAACGCGCTTTCAGGACAGAGGACAGCCGCTCTTGCTCCATGGCCGTCTCAATCCCGGCCGAAGAAACGGCCTCTTGACTGACTTCCGACAGGATCGTGTTGGCCTGTGTCTCGTAATTCGAGGCCAAGGGGTCGAGTTCCGCCAGCGACGTCTCGGCCTTCTGGCGGAACTCGGCCTCGGCCGTCAGAGACCGCAGCTTGTCCTTCTGAACCGTTTGCTGGTGCATCTGCATCGCCACGGACTTCAGATTGGACGCGATGGCATCGAATGAGATCGGGTTCGGCTGGGGCACCGTGGGGTTCACGAGCGTCGAGCGCGCCCGGCCGGCCCCCAACCCCGATCCCGTAGGAGTTACACGTGGCATGGCTTAACCTCCCGTGGTGGCACGCCCCTTATAGAGGGAGTACCCTTGATATGCGGTCCCGGCCGCGTTCGAAATGCCGGAGACGATCCCGGAGACGAGCGCCGCGTCGCCCGCCGCGCTCGTGTTCTTCGCCCTCGCCCGGAGACTGGTGCTCGCCGTGTGGGTGTCGTCCTTGACCCGGCTCTCTTGCGCCGCGTAGTACGCTTCCTGGGACTTCTGGAGCGACAGGGGTGTGCCGGACGACAGGTCCCCGCCCGACGCCGCGAGCGCGGCCCGCGTGCGGGCCAGTTTTTGCCGGCGTTCCTTCTCCAGGTCCCGGAGTTCCCGCTGCCCCGCCTTGACTTCCTGCTGGGCCTGGGCCTTCAGGTAATCGGCTTGCTGGTTCGCCTGGGCCTGCGCCTGAAACCCGGACGCGATCCCGCCCACAAGCTGGAGCCCCGCCGAAACAGCGAGAACCGTGATAGGGTCGTGGAAGCGGATCATGCCCTGAACCTCCATGTCTCGTAATGCGGGTCCGGCCCGCCCGCCGGGTGGACCCCGTGCCCATCCGGCTCAAACCCCAGTTTGCCGGCCCAGCGACTGGCCTCCAGGTGTGTGCGGTCAATGTGGGCCACCACGTCCCCGCGCTCTGCCGCGTGTTGCTCCAGGACCGTGCGGACCTTCCGCGTGATCGGGAGCATGAACCGACGAAGATCAGGCGCCAGAATAGCCCAAGCGGAGCCGTTGTACAAGATACCGCAGGCGGCCACCGGGACCCCATATGCGGTCCACGCCGTCCAGGAGTACCGCCCGACAAGCAAACGCTCCAACCTCGCGTGGCCTATCTCCTGGAACATCTCGTACACGGCTGTGTGCCTGGGCTGAACTTCCAGCAGATCAAGATCAGATAGTTCGAAGGGGGCGAAAGTAATCATCGTTCGGTACTCTCCGCTCGGGGCATAATGCACAGAACTGTGCAAGGAAGGGGTTGGTCATTCAAGAAGTAAACAGTGGGCTCGTTTGTCCACCCGCCCTCAAGCGACACTTCCTTATCCCCTGTCCACAAGGGCGGGGGGCTGTCCATCCGATCCGATCCGTCCCGGAAGAGAACTTCCGAGAACTTCGTCGGCCGGGGGCCTAGGCCGATCTTGAGGCCAAGCGTGTTGTGGAGCCGCATGACGATGCGCGAGATGCGCGCCTTTTGCCCCTGATCCGTCCCCAGGCGCCCGCCGCCGATGAAGCGTTGTGTCTCCCCGTAGAACATGAACGGGAGCCCGACGTGCACGAGGGACGCGCTCCGGGCCAACGAGATAGACCCGTCCTCAACCACACGATCCGGGTGCACCGCGCCATCCGCGAGGATGGACACCGTGCTGCCCTCCAGATGGTCCAGGCCGGACAGTTCCGACACCTCTTTGCGAACCGTCCCGCCAATGACATATTTGTCGTATCCTGACGTATCGACCCCGGAAAGCTCGAACGTGTTGGTCGTCGCCGTCGCCACAGTGAACGTCCGGCGGTTCACCTGTGTCATCCCCACCACGTCTCGGATACGGACCTTGTCCCCGTTCGACAGGCCGTGCCCGTTGGAGGTAACGACGCCCGGATTGGCCCTCGTGATGTTGGTGATGGGGAGTGGGCTGTCCAACGTCAGGCCGCTGTCGACGAAGAACGCACTTTCCAGCGCCGACAGGCGCTCGTTGTCCGTCGACGCCACGTTGACGTCCGGCTGATACGTCCGTTCCATGAACTCGACATATTGCCGTGTCTCGTTCTCAATCGTCCGGAACACGATCAACCACAGTTGGTCGGACGTCCCGGTCGGATTGGGGATCACAGCCGCCGACGCGACCCCCGCCGGGCGGGTCAAGAATTCCCCGCCGATCGTGTGCCTGTGCGCGCCCATGACCTTCTGATCCCGCTCAATCGTCCACCCCACGAGCCCCCCATCGTTCATCACGCACCAGACCACACTGTCCGGGTCCTGTTGGTACGCCATTTGCCGCACGCCCGCCGACAGAATATGCTCCGCCAGGATCGACACGTCCGCCGCCACGTAGTCGTCCGCGTCCAGGGTGTACCGAAGCTCGCGGAGCTTGCGGCCATTGCGCTGCACGAAGATCGTTTGCGTGTCCAGGTCGATCGGCCGGATGTAGTCGGACCCTCGGTTCGTTTTCGGTCTCGCCACGACGTTTAGCGGGGTCAGGTAGTCGTCCGCCCCGGGGGTGATGAAGAACTCATCCCCAGTCGTCCCGACCGTCAGGCGGTCGGACGCGGACGACATCCACCGAATGACGTTGACGCGGCCGGACACGAGCCGGCGTGAGATGGACTTGTCCTCATTCTCCGCGTCCTCCGCGTCAGGGTCCCGACGTTCGAAATTGTTGAAGTCGTCCGACACGCTCATGACGATACGATCCGGCTGAGAGGGGGACCCCCCGTACACCAGCCGGCCCTCATGAAACGTCACCGCGTAGGCACCTTCCGTGTTGGCGAACATGCCGAGCGCCCAATCGGGCGTGGCCGACACAGCGCCAGTTCCGTCCCCCGCGACATCCACACTCGTGCTGCTATTGACGCCCGTGATCAGCGCCCACTGATAATTCGCCCCGTTCTCGACCCAGACCACACGACCTAGGTCGCCGGCGGTGAAGAGCGGCCCGGAGGATGTCACCGTGTCCGACGCCCCTCCCCCAGGGGCGTTGTACGTCAACGAAAACGTCGCGTCCAAGTTCTGGGGTTGAAGCGGCGCGCGGTTCTTCCGCCAAGACACCTTCGCCAGGGAGAACGACGTGGGGGACGTCCGGGTCAAGACATACGGATGATGGCTCGGGTGGACGACCCACAGCACGTCCGCGTTCTGGGCGAACTGGAGGTCGAACACCTCCTCGTGCGAAAAGGGCGTCGACACCTCAACGGGGCTCCCGCCGTCCTCCAGACGACCCTCGTTCGCGTAAAACCGAACGTATTCGTGCCCCCACTCCAGCACATATGCCTGAGTTGTCGAGAACTGGAACGGCATGAGCCGGGTGTTATGGGTCGGGGTTTTCACACTCGCGACGAAGCGCGTTCCCGATCGGCGGATGAACCCGCCGTGGGGCATCACAACACCGTTGTTGCTCTGGCGCAAAGATTGGAAATACTGGTCCAGATCATCGCGCCCCTCCAGACGCGGAGAAATCTCGCCAGCGACGAAGTTGTTTTTGATTGGGTTGAAGCGTGCCATGCCTTAAGCTCCCAAAACAGGCCCAAGCCCCGGCCCATTTTGGGTGCGCCGGCTGTCGAGCCATTCGCTTGATTGAATGATCTCCGGCTGACCTTCGATCGCGTCCGCGAACCGGGCCTCCCGAATGGACTGATAGAACGACTGCCGCGCCTGCTCCGCAATCTGGGGGCCACCGCTCAGGGCGTACCCCAGTTCCCAGGCCAGGAACCAGGACAAGCTCTCGGTAAACATGGGGTCAAACTGGTTCGGGTCGATCACGTCCTCCAGGTAGAAAATCCGAAGCGTGTCTTCGTCCGCCAGAATGTACCGCCCCTCAACCTTGAACGGGGTCCGGGTCGACGTGTAGTTGTTCTGGGGTTCGTTCTCGTCATACAGGCCGATGACCTTGATGGCGTTGTACGGGAGCAAGAATTTGTGGTTGAACCCGAAAGACGGCGCGCTCGCTTCGGGGGCGAGCGAAGTCCGGCGGATCGCGAAGTTCCACCGATAGGACCGCAGAAGCTGCCGGCGCTTGATCGGGTACTGCCGCTTGGCGAACCGGGCTTGCTTTCGGTCTTCGTCCATGGAGACGATCGTGTCCTCCCCGATCTTGACGAAGGCGCTGTTGCAGATTTCGACTTCAGAAGTGGCCATAGTCCGAACTCCGATAGGGACGTGGGGGCTTCCGCCCCCACCCCATTACTCGACGCGGGAGCCCGACGTCGGAAGACCGGACGGCGCGTCAATCAAGCTGAACTGATACTTGAGGTGCCGGGCGATAGCATCCAGTGCCTCAAGTACATCGTAAGGATAGGCCAGCGTATCGTCAATAACGACGTTCACCACGTTACTGCCGGCCAGTTCTTCGGTAGTGTTCAGCGCCGTCACGGTGTACGTGTTCCGCTTCAACGGCGCCGCCCCAAAGACCTTGGTAGCCATTCGTCCCTCCCGTTAGTCGGTCGCGTACAGGGCCACGACTTCGATATCCTTGTCGTCCGCCGGGTTCGCGCCCGCCAGAGTGGCCGTGAGAACCGTGTCGGCCGTCAGGACGGACATATCCTCGGACGCCTTCACCGAGTTCGTCGCCGCCGCAACCGAGTAGGCCGTGACGAACCGATCCGCCGTCGTGCCATCACCGAGCGACAGGGTAACGCTAGACCCCATCGCGCCGGTGTTGATGATGAACCCGAGCGGGCGCGCGCCGGCCGGAAGTTCGAAGAACTGGACAGTGTCGTCCTCGGCCAGGGTCTGCTCGCCGCCCTCCAGCTTGCCATAGCACAGGCGCACGCGCCCATGAATGTCGGACGGGGCAAGGAACGTCTCGGGCGCCGGGACCGTTGCGTCCGGGGCCGTGACGTAGGTGTACTCTACACTCTTGTGATTGGGCATTGGTCTGTTCCTCCAAGTAGATCGTCAGGGACCGGAAGGTAGGGGGCCGAAGCCCCCTCCCGTTAGCTGTGGTCCACCTGAATTTCGACGACGCGCTCCTCCTCAAGGCGAACAGCGGCGGCAGACATCCACGAGTAAAGCTGCCACATGTACCGCTTGTCCGGCCGCAGGTCGGCGCGGGTGGCCGGTTCCGCCGCGATGCCGAGAACAGCCGCGCCCGGCGTCCAGGCGATGCACTTGCTAATGCCAGTGGACACCAGCGGCAGGCGGTTCGTCCGGATGAACTCGAAGCCCATGAACGACGTGATCTTGCCCGCCTGGAGCGCCATCACGGTCGTGTAGTCGGCATTCGTCAGCTTGTCCTCATTCAGGAGATCGGTGATAGCCTTCGGATTGACCGCGAGGTAACGGGTGATCCCGTCCTCCACCTCGTCAATCTCCATCTTTTCACGGGCCTCCAGGAGCTTGGCCAGGGTGAACCCGACGCCGCCGTGGACGATCTCCTGCCCGGACGGAAGCGCCACACTGGAACCCCCGCGCTGGCCTGCCACCGCCGTGCCCACCAGGGCCTCCAGGATGATGGTGTCCAGCGTTCGGCCGATGACGCCCGCGTGACGGCGCACGTAGGCCCCCTTCGGGTCCGCCAGCATCTTCACCTGATCGACCTTATCCAGGTACGTCGCCTCGTCATAGGTGAGCGGGTACAACCACCGACGGGAATGCGGGATTTCGCGCGCTTCGGTGTCGCTGTGCCGGGACGTGATACGGTTCATCGTGGACGTGCTGTCCGAGTTGACCGACCCGACCCGATCGCGCGAGGCACCCTCGCCCGTAACCTCCATTTCGTCCACCGTACCCCGGAACTTGGAGTAGCCCTGTTCGAGCAGGAGGACAAGGTTCGCGTTGAACTGGTCCACGTAGGACTGTTCGATTGTCGAGATAACCGCCATTGGTTTTTCCTCCGGATTGCGTGGTTCCTAATCACGCCTATCCTCCGGATCGGGTGTCCCGGATCGGGTATCCCTCTCGGGGCCGAAAGGTGGGGCCGTCCATAGGGTTCGCGTGCTGTCAATCTACAGGGGGCCGAAGCCCCCTGTCAACCATAAATCTGACCCTAATTGCGCCCCGCGCGGGCTTCCGCCTTGCGGGCCTCCGCGAACAGGACCTGTGCCTTCTCCGCGCGGGCGCGTGCCTCGCGCGGGGAGATGCCGGGCTCGTGCGCGGAGCGGTTCGCCTCCTCGGCCTTGGCGCGGATCGCGGCCGGGGTCTGGTTGCCCGGCGTCCCGAAATCCGGCGTCCCCGTGGCCCGGAGCGCGTCGCGCATCCCGTCCTCACGAAGAAGCCCACCGATCTTCAGGAGCCCGCGCGCCAGCGCCGGGTGGGTCCCGAGGCCAGCCTCATTGATCGCGTCGCGGAATTCCTTGCCGCCGAGCGCTTCCACCGCCGAGTTCAGGGTCTGGACGTTCTGATCGAACGCGTCGCCCCACTCGCGCTGTAGCACCTCCAGGTTCTGCGCGTGTTGCGTGTCGGCCTGGAACTGCTGGGCCTCGGCTTCCTTGGACGCGACGCCCGCGTACCACTGGAACAGTTCGTTGGCTTGCTTCGGCAGGATGCCCAGATCAAACGCCGTCTTGGTGAACGCCTGGGCCAGTTCGGTATCCGCAGGCACGCCCTCCGGGGGCTCCAGCTTGTACCCGTCCTGGTCCTTGGGCAGCCCCAGCTTGGTCAGGGCCTCGCGGAGGCCCGTGCCATCGTCGTCCTGCCCCGGGACCTGGAACGTGCGGGAGGCGTCCCGCGCACCGCCAATGAGCTTCTGGGCATTCTGGTACCCGCGCGCCAGTTCCTCCACGCTCGCGTACTTGGACGCTGTGCCGTGCAGGTCCTCCGGCAGGCCCGCGTACCACGGCGCATCCTGCTGGCCGCCGGCCTGCTGCTGCCCACCATCCTGCTGGCCGCCGGTGTCCTGGGGGTTCTCGGTTCCGCCGGTTTCGTCGAAGAACCGGATGGAGGGGTATCGGGTGTCAGTCATGGATTGCGTCCTCCTGGGCTTTCAGTTCGTCAAGATCGGCCTCAATCATCCGGCCGATGTGAATGAGCGCGGCCCGGCCGCCCTCGTTGAAAATCATCCGGTTCGGGTCCCCATTATCGGGGAACGTGGACCGGTGGGTAAACCCGAACCGCCGCGCTAGGTCCGCGAGCACGAGTTGCCCGTCTTGCCCGTGGAACACGGACTGATACGCCGCCGCAATGCGGCTTTGGCTACACGTCGTCATTACCGCCCTCCCGGTTTCGGTTGCGCCGCCTGGACCTTGGCGCCGGCCTCCACGGCCTGGATCAAGGTCTGGAACTGCTCGGCCTGTTGCTGCTGCTCCATCCGGGCCTTCCGAAGCTCCCTGATCTTCTGCGGGCTCCGCATGATGGACATCGGCGCGCCGGACGCCCCGTGGACCACCTTCGCCACCTCATCCGGGTCGAACGCGTCGAAGACCCCCGGGTCGATCTGTGCCCACGGAAGCAAGCCCTCAATGATCCGCAGGACCCCCAGGCCCTCCATCTGCAACTGGGACCCGGTCAGCGGCGAGACGTACTCGGCCACCAACGGCACCCCGTCCAGCACGGGCGGCGGGGGCGGGAACCTGCCCCCACGGTTCATGAGGCCGAAGATACGGGCCAGGAGGCGGGAGAACAGTTCGTTCTGGAGCCGCACCAGCATGGGCGTCAGCGCCCGGTTCCGCTCGTCCACTTCCTGAAGGACCTGTGTCGCGGTTTTCACCGGACTGTCCGGGGTCTGAAACAGGTGGACGAAGAAGCCGGACTTGATGGCCTCCTGCTCATTCCGCAGAATGGCCTCTCCTACTTCAATACGAGACGCCCCCGGCGGGATCATGGGGTCGATCCGGGCATCGCCCTCGGTGAACGTGATGGCGCCAGGGAACAGCCGGACGGGGCTCACGAGCGATCCGTCCGTGATCCGCAGCGGCGGGTCCACCAGCTTCTCGGCCCCGCGCAACAGGGTTTCCTTGACCCGATTGGCCATCCGAACGTTCGGCATGACGTTCATCGCGGGGCCACGGCCCATTCGCTCACCGGTCACCACGCTCCAGCGCGGGACCTGATACGGGAACTCGTTGAACCCCGACACGGACAGTACCCGCTTGGGCGTCTCGGTGCACCACACGGACGCGAACGGCCGGTTCGCCAAGTCCTTGTGGTCGCCCATCTCTTTGCCCAGGTCGTACTTGCTGCCCACGGGGAACACCGCGTGAACGAACTTGAACTTCCGGGTCGGGTCCCGGCATTCCATGATCGTCCGGCCCAGGTCCTGATCCGGGAAGAACGCCTTCGCCTGCACCGCGTTCAGTTCGAGGGTCCGGAACACTGCGTTGACCTGCCCGTCCGCGTCCGTGTCCCACACCACTTCCTTGAGGTGGAACGCTCGAATGCGGATATGCCCCTCGTCCGACACGTCCTCATAGAGACACCCGGAGCCGAACGCCCCCAGGTCCAGATAGAGGGTGTGCAGATGGGAATACAGGTCCACCCGGGTCGACGCCATCTCAGTCCAGATCAGCTTGGCGACGTCCTCCAACCACTTCCGCACACTGGCGTCCTGGTCCATATACGGGTCGGCCCCGGCAGACGGGGCGATCCGGAGCTTGAACCACAGGTTCGCGGGGTTGTTCATGAGAGAATGGATCGAACTCGCGAAGATGTAGAGCGCCCATGTCGCGGTGCTGTCCAGCACCATACGGTTCCGCTCCACACCCTCGGTCACCTCTTCGCGGAAGATGGCCCGGTTCGGCAGAACGTGCCGCGCGATGTCCTGGACGTAACTCTCCCATGTGCCCCGGTCGGTGCGTAGGTCGTTCTCGCGCCGACAGATCGCAACCGCGAGGGGATCGGCCGTCGTTTCCGGATCGTTCCCTGTGGTGGACGCCATGGATTAACCTCCCAACAGGGACCGACGTGCGGTGTTCACGCCACCAAGCCCCCCGGACGGATTTTGCGTCAGCAGCGTGGACCTCCGGCCCTGACGGGCGGCGGCCGACGCACGGGCACGTCGCGCCGCCTCTTCGCGCGCGTCGGCCTCGTTTTCCGTGTCTTGCTCCGGCGTGGTGATTTGGCGGATGATCTTGGTTCCGCCTCCGCCCCCAAACATGGAGCCCACGGCCTTGATGGGGTTGTGAAACTCATGCATCGAACTGGCCTCCTACCTGCCGTTTTTCCTTGCGTGCATTGTGCAGCGCCCAGAAGCGAGCTTGAGCCCGATCGTCTCGCTTGTCAAGAGGCAAGAAGCCGGGGCTCATCGGATCGTCCGCCGGGTCTGGGCGCCCGTTCGCCGCCACCGTACCCGGCCGCAAGTACGTGATCTTGCCCGCGTTCTTGAGCGGCCGTACGGGCTTGAGATCGCCACTCATCGGATCACCCCCTCCAAGAGCGCCCACACGGTCCTCCGGTAGGTCTTGTTCTCCTGGAGCCCCATCTTCGCCAGCCGGAGCACGTCCGGCCTCATGTTGATCAGGAGACGGTGCGCCCACTGGCCCCGGGTGAGAAGGTCCCAAAAGACAAGGTCCCGGTACCCCACAAGCTCCGTGTAAACCGCAGCGGCCTCCGCCCGTTGAGGCTGGGACCCCGTGGCCACCGTGACCGACAGGTCCCGGAAAAACTTGCAGTGAAACCAATGGCCAAGCTCATGAACCATCACGCCTAATGGAGTAACCCTCTCCTCCGGGAGGAAGATCGTGACGCCCTCGCGGCCGTCTTCCTCCATGGTGTACAGCCCGCAAAACGGCCGATCGCGCTTCGGGTCCACGACGATGCTGTCCCGCCCCACGTCGTGCCAGACGTCAAGGGCCTCCTCGTCCAACGCGCCGAAAAGCCGGCAGCCAAGGTCATACATAAGCTCCTCGGTATTTTCCATGGGGGTCCTCCTCAGTAAACGCCAGCGGCGGCCTGCTCGAATGTCGCGCCAGAGAATAGGGACTTGCTCACCCCCATCGCTCCTGTGCGCATAGCATCCGCTCCGTGAGAGGCCCAGTCGTGAACGGGGTTCTGTTTCATAATCTGTAGCCTCTCATCAAAGTCTCGCCGATACAGGGCCAGCCTGTCAAGCCCCTCCGCGCACCGGACGCTGTCGAACTCCGACCGGGGCAAGATCGCGTGGACGGCCGCGAGCCCGTCGGGCAGCGGATGCTTGGGCACCGTCGTCACGCGAATGCCCAGGGTCTCCAGCACCGACCGCCGGGTCTTGCCGGTCCCAAGCTCCCCGTTCTCCACGTCATGGGGGAAGTACATCTTCCCATAGCGATACCCCTTGTCCGCCAGAACGCTCGCGTAGTGCTCGAACCCGGCCCCGGTCGCCTCGTAGTAGTCGATAAACCGGAGGCCATCGCCCTGGACCTGGAAGAACCAGATCGCCGTGGCGTCGTCCCACCCCAGGTCCCACGCGGTGTGCACCGGGACGAACTTGAGCCAATGGACCCGCTTGATCCGGCCCTGCGCCCGCGCCTCCTCGATATCCTGGGCGAAGATGGCCCCCTCCACGGCCGCGTCGAACGAGCACTCCATCTCTTGATCGTACTTCGCCTGTGTCATGCCGGGCTTGCGCCGGTGCTTCCGCAGTTCCTTCGCGTTCAAGACCCCGGTCTCCGACGCCTTCAGGAGCGAAGCGAAATACTCCTGGTCTTCATCGTGGATTTCCTCCTGGAACCCCGTATCCGGGTTCACCATCCGCACCGGCTCCCCATTGGACCAAGTCATGGCGTGCTGGAACATGGTGTACGCGTGGTTCCGGCCGAAGGGCGTGAAGATGAAATCCGCCCACTGGTTCGGCAGCCCCGCGTCATCCAGCCCCCGCCGGTTCTCGTCCAGGAGCATGGGAGAGACCTGCTCGGACCAGACCGACGGCGGGATTTGCGCGAATTCGTCGAACACGACCCCGTCCAGGTACAGGCCGCGAATTCGCTGTTTGGGGCTGTCCACCCCGTACAGCCGAATGCGGCTTGTTGTCCCGGCCCATGTGGGCAAGTAGACCGCCAGTTCCGACCGATCGACCCAATCCCGCTCCTTCACCCCAAGGTGCTCATAGACTTTACAGGCGTAGTCATAGAGGTACGCCCACGCAATGTCCTTCGCCTGGGCATAAGTGGGGGCCATGTAAGCGAAGCGCCCGCGCTCGAACGGGCAATGGATCGCGCGGAACATGAGCTTGCGGATTTTCATGACCGTCTTGCCAAAACGACGGTGCATCACCTCGTAATTGTACCTTCGCTCGTTCTGTTCGAGCCAATCCTGTAGCGGGCGGGGCGTGTACCCGATCACCGCGTCAATATCCTCCGGCGGGGAGGGGACCGCCTCGCGGTCGGCCTCCTCGTCTTCCTTGAGATATTGGTCGATCTTGCTCAATAGGCCGGCCACGGGGGTCCTCCACGGTCACAGGGACGTCCAGGGCAGTCTACGCGGGGTCGGAGACAGATGTCAATTCCGTTTTTCGGCAGAATTTCACGGTCACAGGATTTTTTGGCCCACGGTTCAGGGGCCAATTTCAGTTTTCGGCAGAATTTTCGGAATACGTCAGTTTTTCGCGCGTCAGATATGCTTGCCAATTTCCATTCCGCAGGATTTTCTGAGGACCCAGGTTTTTCGCGCGTCAGATATGCTTGCCAATTTCCATTCCGCAGGATTTTCTGAGGTGGTTTCTTGTTGCGGGGGTCCTCTGGACCATACACCGGGGGTCCCTACAGTTCCGGCATACCCCTCCACAAACAATTCTATATAGAGTAGCTTCGCTACAAGTATTGAGTAGGGCAGCGTTGCTGCCCTACTGGCCCCGCGCGCGGGCCTACCATGCCCGGACCAGGGCGGACCATGGTGAACGCGGGTGACGCGCGCAACACGGGGAGGGGGAGGCCATCGCCCCAATGTTTCACGTGAAACAACGGTGACGTGGGCAGACCCGGAGACCGTGGGCATGGTCGAGCGCGCCCATGTTTCACGTGAAACACCCGATCACGGCGGGTCGGGTGACACTTTCGCACGCGGGCAAACGTCGAAAACGGGACTTGATCGTTAAACCAAGCACCGAGACATAGACCCACCCAACCAGCATATGAACGCTTTCGGGTGAGCGTCCAAGAGAAAGGTCAACACCCCTGCCCTAAATGATGGGGGAGTGCGCGGGGCCGGCCCACGGAAATGCGAAGGGCTCGTAAATAGTATGTAGCCAAAGCAAAAGGGGAAGGCCGAAGCCTTCCCCTCTGGTGTTTCACGTGAAACAGGGTCTAGTCGTCATGTTCCGGAGAATAGACCGGATCGGGCTCAAACTCGGGATACAGGGCCTTGATATCCTCAGGGCTCGCCACCTCTGTGCACCTGAATTCCCTCCGACGCACGGCGAGGCGGTGCGCTTCGAACCTCTTGCCCCGCAAGGCGCGCTTGCGTGCGTCGGGCTTTCCACGGCTGTTCCGGATCGTGCGGCCCATGGCTCAACCCTCCTCGCGCGCAAATGGGCCATCATACAGAACCTCAAGCGGCCCGCCCTCGCCCTTCCAGGGTGTCCGCAAGACGCGCACAAAGTCGCGCCCGTCTTCCGACACATAGGGCTCTACGCGAACCGCGCCCGACCAAGACGCCAGGGTAACGTGGGCGCTCGACCCTTGCACGCGGCGCGTGACGTCCTGCGAATTGCTCTTCCCGCCGTTCATGGTCATATAGAAACGCGACATGATAAAAACTCCTCTGGTGTTGTGTTAGACGCTGCGCGGGGCAATCCGCGAGACCATTTCCGACAGGGCACCGCGTCGTTCGGTGAAACCATAGTGCCCAATGACGCAAATCCGGCCGCGCTTAAACACGCGTTCCGCCGCGTCCGGGTCGGCCTTCGGGCAAGGCTTCGGGGAAAGGCAGTACGTCACAAAATCTGGACGCGGCCCCATGCGCTCGACGGTCACGAATTCATCGCCCCGCTCGGGATCGGAGACATAACCGCAAACTTCATACGCAAACGGAAGGTCCAGTTTCAAGGTGAGCATGGCTTTAGCTCCTCGGGGTTCGGTCGGACCTGAATGGCCCCGACCTTCAAAAATGATCCTATACCGTCTTTCCCGGGCTCGCAAGCCCATCTTTCACCATCTGGGCATAGCGCGCGCCGACGGTCGCCAGTTCGGCCCAAACGCGAGTGTCGCGGCGCACGGCGCGTGATCTCCCATTGACGTCCCGCCCTTCCGCGTCCAAAAGGCCCCCCTCCGCGTCAAACCATGCGGAATATCGCATCACGGTTCCATGCGGGTTAATTCGGTGAAGAACGAAGCCCTTCCGCCCTTCGTCGAACAAGTGCAAGGTAGGCATAGCACTAACTCCCTGGGGTCCGGTGGGGCCGAATGGCCCCACCCATGTTTCACGTGAAACGATCACTCGCCAAGCGCGTCCTCGTACGCTTCACGGCTGGTTTCGAAGGGGCCGATAGGCTCCCCGTCGGGCAGGCAACCGGGGAATTCGGCTTGCCAGTACCACCCTTCGGGCATCACGTCTTCGGTGCCAGGGAAGAGGAACAACGCGCCTTCCGTATGCCAGAAGACCCTGAACGACCCATAAAACTGGTGTTGCTCGTCACCCCGGAAATTGTGATACCCGTTCATGTCGTTCGCCGTCGGTTCCGGAAATTCCCCGGCATCCATAGCCGATTGAAACTCAGAGGCCAGTTCATGGGCGAACCACTCGACCGCGAACCAAACGAGACTGCCCGCCGTAATGTCTTCCATGTTGCTCAACGCACCCTCGCCCGTGGCGTCGCGATACTCGCGGAGGGACTGTTCGATCGCATCCCACCAGGGGTCAATCTTGGCGCGGATATCGCTGTTATAGATAAGACCGGAAGGCGCGGCGCCATCGGCGCACGAACACGTCTCAAGGATCAACGCGGCGTCCCGTGCCGTCTCGGGTTCGCTATCCCGGACCCACTCGGCCAAGACTGCCACGATCGGGTTTTCGCTGCCCTCTTTCTGGGAAAACCAAGTCTGAAACCGCATGGCACTAACTCCTCGGGGTTCGGTCGGACCTGAATGGCCCCGACCTTCAAAAATGATCCTATACCCGGTTTTTCGGGATTGCAATCCCCAAAATTCGCGTTCATGCTGATTTCAGGCTTACCTGGGCGCGTGACATTTTGGACATAGGCACCGTTGCCAAGATGTCACCGCGTCCACCAAGAGCGAAAGGACGTCACCCGAACGCCCCGCGAACAGGAAGGGCGCACAATGCAAGCGGCTGTCTCCCGTGCGGAGACCGGCCCGGCATTGTGCGCCCTTTTTCGTTCTGGGGCCGCGCGGGAAAAATAGGGCAGGACCTCTGCCCTATCTCAGGCGGACCCCTAGATGCTTTCGCTGATATCGCCATGCTCGATTTTTCGGGCCTACCACATGTCCTCGATAGCGTCTCTGGCCTCCCTCTCCGCCTCAACCTCACGGATGGCCCGTTCGTCCCCCTCGGTCGTCAGGTGCTGTTCCTGCACGGGCTTTCCGAACCTGTTGATCCCTTCCTTGATGACGAACTTGCGCTTGACGTAGTTGTTCATGCGCGGGGGCTCGCGGTCACCACCAGCATCCCCCAAGGGGTGATCCTCCTCCACGTCCTTGCCGGCCTTCGCCAGCATCTTCTCCGCCAGGAACAACTCGGCCAGGGCCTTCGACCCGGTGGCCATGGCTGTGATGTCGCTCATGGGCCGGAGCCCCATGGTCGCCTCCACCATGACCCGCTCCAGCCCCCGCCTTATGGACCGCACCGATCGGAACCGGAACCGACTGGCCTCCTCTATCCGATGATCCTCGCCCACGGAACTCAGATCGCGCGCCCGATCATGCTTGCTTGCAGCTTTCAAACTCCCGGCCATGTGTGCCTCCCTTCATGTATGCACTAACACACCAACACCATACCACTGGGCAACTCTACGGGGAACCCCCATTTCTGCCGGTACACCCCCCTCCCCCCTAAAGGGGAGAGGGGGTGTACACCGTGCAGAAACGCTAACAATATCAATGGCCCAAGGCCCATGAACCCGAAAAACACATGATACATCAAGGACTTAGCACTGTGGGCAGACTGTGGGCAATGTGGGCAGTGCCTGCCCACAGTGGCAAAAAGTCCAATGATTTCAATGTGTGGGCAGATTGTGGGCAGAGGTGTGGGCAGAGGTGTGGGCAGTGGGTCCGCTAGGTGCCCACACGGGCAAAAAGTCCAATGATTTCAACGTGTGGGCAGATTGTGGGCAGATTGTGGGCAGTGTGGGCACTCCCCGGTCCATTAGGACATTCTCATGTTCCTCACTACATGGAAGTCCTACATACTCAAATTACAAGGATTTTCAGCCCCCGATCCTATAGAGGACAGTTGTCATTCAAGGGTTTTCGGCGGCGATCGGACGGCGCCCTCCCGCTCCCTCAAGGGAACACGCGGGATCACTCCGGTTGCTGTTGCCGCCGGGGGCGGCGTCACGGGCTTGGAGAACAGGGCAGCACGGCGCCGCTGACCCGGGCGTTCCATGGGCTTCATCTCCGCGTAGGGCCGCAGCACGTCCCGCCACGCCGTGTCCCGGAGGAATTCCAGGATCGGGCTGTGGTTCTCCCCCAGGGTCTCCGACACCATCTTGGCGAGGGAGTACGGGGTCATGGTTGCTTCTGGATCACGCTCGAATTTCTGCTCCAGCACGCCGATGGCCGCCTGCCCCCAGCGCTCTTGCCGGTCGCTCATCTTGCGGGTGGCCTCCCGGGCCACAGTGGCCTCGTGGGCGGCGGCCAGGGTGTCCAGGTCCTTCTGGGGCGCGGGGGCGCCCTCGGCCCTCTGGGGCCTCTGGAGGACGAGAGACGGGCCGGCCTTGACGGTCTGAAGGACCATCGGGATTTCCCATTCGTCGACGTCTTTCATCTTGGTGTTCTTGAGGATGCACTTCTGGTCTCCGTCCTTCCGCGCGAGGAACATGGCGTCCATGGCGCCGGGGAAGACGGTGGAGCCGCGCATGTCTTCCTTGCCTTTGGGGGAGTGGTGGACAAGCACGACGGTGCACTCCAGGAGGGACTGCAACTGGTGGAGCCGGGACATGAACAGCGTGGCGTCGGCTGTCGAGTTCTCGTCCAGGCCGGCCATGCATCCCGCCAAGGTGTCGAGAATGACGAGCGTGGGCTTGATCGCGTGCAGTTCTTCTGCGAACTGGCGCAGGGCGGTATCGTCGGAGAACGCGGGCAAGTCCCGGATCGGATAGAACGTGTCCCGCAGGTCCGCCAGCGGGGTGTCGGTGTGCTGGCGCCATGCCTGGAGACGCCGCCGGAGGCCCAGGCGGCCCTCGGACGTCGCGTAGACCACGCGGCCCTGTGTCGTGTCGTGACCGTGCCAGGGCGTTCCGGTGGCGACGGACAGGGCCATGCCGAGCACGGCGAAGGTCTTGTAGGACCCGGGCTGTCCGTAGATCATCGCCGTGGACTGGGCCGGCAGGGTGCGAGAAATGAGCATCGGGGGCTCCTCCTCGCTCTCCAGGGCGTCCAGGGAGATGGGCTTGAACCGGGACGACGGGTCCAGTCCGGAGCGCTGGGCAAGGCGGGCCATCTCGTCCAGGGCCTCAGTGTCCAGGGCCTTCTCTCCGGCGGCGCGGCGAGCGTACCTGTGGACGTTGTCCGCGATCCTCTGGAGTTCGTCCGGGTGCCACGGGGGCTCGCAGGCGTCATTCCAGCCGGACAGGTCCAGCGCGTCGACGATCTCGTGCGGGGACAGGCCCATGTCCCGGAGGACAGCCGACGTGCGGAACGTGAAGTCATTCCCGCCCTGCCCCTCCCGCGCGATCCGGCCCTTCTCCACTTCCTGCCGAAGGTAGGTGAGCGCCTTCTTGAACGATGACAGGGTGTCCCATTCGACCTTCGCCTCTTCATCCCGGGTCCGCTCGGTCGGTGCCCCGATACGATCGGCCAGCCATTTGGGGAGATGTTCGATCGGGGCGTCCTGTGCAGCGGCATAGACCCCGGCGGACTGCCCCTCGCGAGCGTCCAGGCGGGAGCCCGGGGCCAGCACATAGCCCCCATCCGAGCGCACGTCCACGCCGGGAACCATGGCGGCCCGGTTGCGGGTC
>Ga0207419_1000282_pt1 | contig 43126 bp, 39 predicted proteins | sample ElkSloMetagenome_4_FD_184723 | JGI IMG/M metagenome (GOLD analysis project Ga0207419, IMG submission 184723) | Hot spring microbial communities from Elkhorn Slough, Monterey Bay, USA - MD2A (version 2) | ecosystem: Environmental > Aquatic > Marine > Intertidal zone > Estuary: Microbial mat ...
AAGCGGTAACCTGGAGTTTTGGTTTTTTCGTAACCAAGTAGACACCAACAAAAATGAGCATCACCGCCAAGATTTTGGTGAGGTTTAGCGTGTCCTTTCCTGTGGCTAAAGCAAAAAACCCGGCGATGACAGGTTGTAGATAAACAAATATACCTACCGTTGATGCCCGAAGCGACCTAAGTGCCAGAGGGTTTAAAAAATAAGTCCCAAAGGTAGCGCCGGCCACCACGAAGGTTAATAAAAACCAAGAGTAACCGGTAAATGAAGACCAATCTACGGCAAAGGCATCTTCATATCCAAAGGGTACAACAATAAAAATTCCTAAAAGGAATAACCATTTAATAAACGTAAAGGGATGGTATTTTGCCGTTAACCTTTTGACTAAAATAACATAGCCGCTATAGAATAGTGCGTTAAAGAAGATGAAAATATTTCCCAATAAAACGTTGTCTCCGGGTCTGGTGGATTCACCCAGTACAGTCAACAATATACCCCCACAAAAACCTAATAGAACACCTAAGATTTTAAATTTTGTAAGTTTCTCATTTAAAAAAAATGCCGATAGTACTAGGATAAGTATGGGTATAATTGTTGAAATAACAGAGGCATGAATAGGAGTCGTTAATTCGAGGCCATTTAAATAAAAAATCATGTTTATACCTACGCCGAACAGAGCTGCAGCGCACAACCTAAGTAGGTCCTTACGTTCAATCTTTTCAGACTTGTAGAACACCCCAAAGAACCAAAATAAAATTGCTGCACCTACTACCCTAAATACCACCAGGGCATTTGCCGATACAGCACCAGAATTCATTAATTGCTTTGCAATGGTATAGTTGAAACCGTAAAGCACTTGCACCATGAAAAGGGCAATCAAGGCAATGTTTTTACTATTCATCAACGCTTAGTTGAGACTTTGCAGCAGCAACCGTTTTTGCACTGTTACCAATAAATATTTCGTTTCCAAAAACCATTACCGGTCGTTTTAAAAACGTGTAGTGTTCTAAAATGAAATTTTTAAAATCGGTTTCCGTAAGATGTTGGTCTTTTAGTCCTTTTGACTTGTAAAGTTGTGCACGTTTACTAAACAATGCTTCGTATGATCCTGATTTCTCTTTGAGTTCATCTAACTGGTGCTCAGTTAAAAAACGGGACTTTATATCTTGAAGATCAAAACTCTCATCAACATTGAGCTCGTTCAAAATGCGCTTACATGTGGAGCATGAGCTTAGGTAGTATATTTTTTTCATCTTTTGTGTACGCGACGGCGAGAATCTATTTATTTCCAACTAAGAGGGGAATCTTTTTGAATGCACCGCTTATGGGCTAATGAATTCATACGGATAATTAATTTGATAATTATCAGTTCGGTAAAATTACAAATAATTAACATCTCAATTTTGATATAAAGAAAACTTAATTGAACTTTAATTTGGCTAATTTTATTGAAAATTTAAACAGATGAATTGGGCTTTCGATATCTTACTTAAAAACAGGGCATTCTTAAAATCAATGATAGAAAATTATAGTTTGGAGGATTTGAATAAAATACCCAAGGGCTTTAACAATAATATCATCTGGAATGTGGCACACACCATCGCCATTCAACAATCATTGGTTTATAAACTATCGGGTCTGCCACCAGTAATTTTAGAGGATATGATAACTACCTTTAAAAAAGGGACAAAACCCGAGCGTGATTTGAGCCAGGCCGAAGTTGACCAAATAAAAGGCCTATTGTTTTCAACAGTTGAAAAGACCAAGGAGGATTACGAGAATAAAATTTTTAGAAACTATCATACCTATACGGTAACAACAAAAAATACAATCACCAATGTTCTGGAAGCTATTGAATTCAATAATTATCATGAGGGGATTCATCTAGGTTATATTCTAGCTCTTAAAAATGCGCTTTAGGCTTATGGATTTTTACACAATTGCCTCAATCTTAATTGTTATTTCTGCGATTTTTGGTTACATAAACGTTAGGGTTTTTAAACTTCCCTTAACCATTGGCTTAATGCTTATTACCATTATTTTTACGGTAATAGTGCTTGCCATCGCACAATTTGACGACACGCTTCTGCTAACAGAAAAAGCGTTGATTTCTCAAATTGATTTCGAAAACGTTTTACTGGATATTATGCTAAGCTTTCTACTCTTTGCCGGTGCATTGCATACCAATTTTGACCAGCTTAAGGTGCAGCGCTGGCCGGTATTGGTTTTTGCAACTTTGGGCGTACTCACTTCTACATTTTTAGTTGGCACCTTAACTTATTATTTGTTACAGGTATTGGGTCTAAACGTCGCATACATCTATTGTTTGCTATTTGGGGCACTTATATCGCCCACAGACCCTATTGCGGTTTTGGGCATTCTTAAAAAGGCGAATGCCCCTAAAAAATTAGAAACAAAAATTGTTGGGGAATCCTTATTTAATGACGGGGTAGGTGTTGTAGTTTTTCTAACCATTTATTCTATTGCCGCTGCACCCACTGAGGCTGTAGAGATTTCAAGTATTCTTAAATTGTTCGGTAAAGAGGTTATTGGTGGTATTGCGCTTGGTTTGGTTTTGGGATATGTTACGTATAAATTAATGCAATCCATTAACGATTACGAAGTAGAGGTTATTATCACAATTGCCACTGTAATGGGCGGTAGTTTGTTGGCTCATCATTGGCACCTATCGGCACCTTTAGCAATGGTTACGGCTGGTTTGATGGTGGGTAATGATACTGTTAGGAACTCATCAATGTCTGAGATTACCGAAACTTATGTTGATAAATTCTGGGAGCTAGTAGATGTGCTTCTTAATACGGTTTTATTTGTTTTGATAGGAATGGAAATGCTGGTGCTTACCTTTAATACCAGTTATATTTTGGCAGGATTAATCGCAGTGCCTCTTGTATTACTGAGCCGATATATGTCGCTTTGGTTGCCGGTAAAAGCATTTTCAAAAAAATTGGAATTTGTAGCACACACCAACGTCATTATGACTTGGGGTGGATTACGCGGAGGCATTTCTATTGCTTTGGCATTAAGTTTAACCCAAGACATGAATCGTGAATTGTTTTTAGTAATTACCTACATTATCGTTGTCTTTTCTATAATTGGGCAAGGGTTAACCGTAGAGCCAATAATTAAGCGTTTGTCTCGAGCGGTGGACGAAAAATGAGAATGTTATTGTCTTTAATGCAATTTACACCATTGCATTAGTTTTGATGGTCGCCTTTAGAGGATATAATTCTATGCGGTTTAGTTGTTTCATAAGTGTTTAAAACAAATGGCGTTGAGCTAATGTCTGGCATCCAAAGAATGGTCAATAATACAATTACTGGTTTAGTATCAACTCCTTAAATAATCTATCTATTATTTAAAGGCGTTTAAACCAGTAATATCCAGCCCGGTTATTAACAAGTGGATATCGTGCGTGCCTTCATAAGTAACTACGCTCTCTAGATTCATCATATGTCGCATGACACTGTATTCGCCGGTAATTCCCATACCACCAAGAATCTGCCTTGCTTCTCGTGCAACTTTTAAAGCCATATCAACGTTGTTGCGCTTTGCCATGGAAATTTGGGCCGAAGTTGCTATACCTTCATTTTTGAGTTGGCCTAGGCGATGGGCAAGGAGTTGTGCTTTAGTGATTTCAGTAATCATTTCAGCGAGCTTTTTCTGCTGTAGCTGAAAGGCTCCGATAGGTTTGCCAAATTGCTCGCGCTCCTTACTGTATCGTAATGCGGTATCATAACAATCCATAGCCGCACCAATTGCGCCCCAAGAGATGCCAAAACGTGCAGAATCCAGACAGCCTAACGGTGCGCCGAGTCCAGACTTATTAGGGAGTAGGTTCTCTTTTGGTACTTTTACGTTTTGAAATATCAATTCTCCAGTTGCACTTGCCCTTAGAGACCATTTGTTATGTGTTTCTGGGGTTGAGAAGCCCTCCATATCACGTTCAACGATAAGTCCATGAATACGACCTTGCTCATTTTTAGCCCAAACCACGGCAACATTACAAAAGGGCGAATTTGAAATCCATAATTTGGCCCCATTCAATAGGTAGTGGTCTCCCTTATCCTTAAAGTTGGTGGTCATCCCTCCAGGATTTGAACCGTGGTCCGGTTCTGTTAAACCAAAGGAGCCCATCCATTCACCTGAGGCTAATTTTGGCAGATATTTTTTACGTTGCTCTTCATTGCCATATTTCCATATAGGATACATGACTAAAGAGGATTGCACCGATGCCGTACTTCTTACCCCTGAATCGCCTCGCTCAATTTCTTGCATAATTAACCCGTACGATATCTGGTCAAGACCGGCACCGCCGTATTCTTCTGGTATATATGGTCCAAAAGCACCGATTTCTGCTAAACCGTTTATGATTTGCTTGGGAAATTCAGCTTTTTGGGCATACTCCTCAATAATTGGTGAGACATCGCGTTTTACCCATTCTCGGGCGGCCTCCCTCACAAGCTTGTGCTCATCGGATAATAAATCATCTATATTATAATAATCTGGTGCTTCAAATAAATCTGGTCGCATACTGCAATGTATTTTGTTCGCCAAAGTTAACGAAATCGTTTTCAGTTGACAATTAAAATAGCGCACTAAGACTTGTTTGGTTTTCTCGAATTAGGGCTAAACATTAATTAGGACAGCTTAAATCCAATCAACTTTTTTTCCTTAATAGGTAGGCATAGGGTTCCATTTTTGTTGTGTGCTCAAATATAACCTTCAAAACACCTATTAAAGGTAGTGCAATGACTGCACCAATCAATCCCCATAAGCTTGAAAAGAATATGATACCAAAAATGGTGATAAATGGACTTAAATCTATTTCATCACCAATAATCCATGGCGTTAATAAATAGTTTTCAATTAACTGGGCTGCGGCTAAAACACCAATTACAATAAACGCGGGAGTACTGCCCTCGTATAGGTAAGATAGAATTACAGCTACTCCGCCTCCAATGAGGTTTCCAACATAAGGTATAATGGAGAATAAAGCTGCAAAAATTGCTAAAAACAATGCATAAGGTACAGAGCCTATTAAAAAACCGCCATAATAGATTACAAATAGAAATACCATTATTTTACCTTTTCCAACGAAATAATTACGGATGGTTGCGGCAGATTTTACCAGAACTGTATTAATGGCCTTTTTATTGGAAAAAAGCTTTCGAAAAAACTTTATAAACTGATTCTTTTGAGCTAGAAAAAGAATGATGTAAATAAAAATAATCAACAATTTTGACAAGAAATTCATGAAAGATGTAGCAAAGGCTTTCGTAAGGCTTTCAATTTTATTGATTAAATTCTCATTACCTTCAACGTAGTTTTTGTAATTCCAATTAAGCTTGTCTTTACTCCATTGGGAAAGTGAATTTAGTTTTTTGATGGATTTTTCCTTAATTGTAGGCCAGTCTTCGGTAATATTTCCTACCTGTGAACTTATAAGCCAAAAGAGCAAGGTGAATATAATAAGCATAATTAACACAGAAAGTGTTATTGACAACCATGAAGGTGAGCCCAGATTATTAAATTTTTTAACTGGAATATCTAGTATAATGGCTACTACAGCACCCACAACAAGCGGGACAATAAGAGCTTTGCCATAATACAATAAGGCAAAAATCCCACCGATGATCAAAAGCGTCTTTACTAAACTACTCGCAGAAATGTTTATGTTTTGGCTAGTCAAGATTCATGTTTTAAATGTTATCTAATTTTGAGCTAGTGTTAAAATTAAAAAACCTAACCACTTTAAACAGAGAACGCTTTAAAGTTTTTAATTTCATATTTTATTTTCTTGACTCTATTGAATGTTGTATTTACATTGAATTTTATATTCACATGTTAAGATAGAAATCCTGAGTGAGGTCTATATAATCTTTTGTAAAAACGTGACGGCTAGTTTCTATCGCCAATTCGGTAAGTTTGGGCGTAACGTTATCAAAAGCAAAATTCATCATTGTTCGCTTTACTTTTGACCTAATATTTCCCCTAACGTGGCATATGACTTTGGGGTAAAGCCCAAATGCTACAGCGATATCCCTGAATTTTTTTTCTTCAGTAAAAGGAATGATTATTGAAAACTCACCAGCCTTCTCCAATAGAATTGAGACGCACTTGATAAGACTTGAAAAGGGCATTGCATCTTGAAATCTGGCTCTATCCCTTTCTTGGGATTTTGTTTTGTTATGTTCAGGGTAAAACGGCGGATTACAAATAATCAAATCATATTTTCCTTCTATCTCATTAGTGAATTCCTCAAGGGAACCGTGATAGCAAAAAAGGCGGTCGCTCCAGCTGGATTCTTCAAAATTTTCCACACACTGCTCAAAAGCCCTGTGCTCCATTTCCAAAGCATCTAATATTTCAGCACTGCTGCGCTGCGCCAACATTAGAGATAATATTCCCGTGCCAGCGCCAATATCCAAAATAGATTTGGGATGATGTGAAAGTGATGCCCAGGCTCCCAATAAAACACTATCTGTACCCAACTTCATGGCGCAGCGGTCTTGTTGAACTGAAAATTGTTTGAACCTAAATGGTTTGGACATACACTTGAAAGCGTTAACCAGTGTGGTAGGAATTAATCGCGATTGTCGTTAGGTGAACCTAAATAAAGATCAATCAAACCTTCTGGCGTTTTTACGTAAATCGTTCTATTGGGTTTATCAACTTTAAGAATAAACTCGTCGTTCATAGGTATCAGGATTTCGATACCGTTCTTATCAATTTCAAATAGGGCTTGGGCGGTCGAGTCGTTTACTGCTTTTATTATACCGATATTTCCATGAGTATCATCCTCTACCTTGAAACCTATAATCTCGTGATAATAGAATTTGTCGTCATCTAATTCTGGCAAGAATTGCAAAGGGAGATACAGAGCACATTTCAATAAGGCATCAGCATCTTGTTCGTTATTTACATCCTCAAATTTAATTCGTAATAATTCTGATTTGTGAAACTGGGACGATTCAATAAAAAAGGGTACCAGATGGCTTCTTAGTTCAACTAAAACAGAATCCATCTGTTCGTAAAGCTCGGGCTCATCGGTATCTAATTTTGCCAGAAGCTCACCTTTGTAGCTGTATTTTTTTACAATCTTTCCCAGAAAAAAACAATCTTTTTTTTGCATAAAGCAGCACGATTAGAAATGTTACCTGTTGAATGAAATTTTAAATCGTTTGAGTTGTATTGTCCGTACTTGCGCTCATTAGAGATTTATTTTGATATTTAGTGGTCATGTAGTTAATGAAATACCAACATTGGCGGGGTATAAAAAAACCCAGAACAATAGTTCCGGGTCTTAAATGTATAAAAAATAAATTTCTTATTCTCCCTGGCTTTTTGTCTCAGTTTCATCAGCCGCTGGCTCTTCGGCAGGTGTTTCTGCTTCTTCAGTGACCTCCTCATCTTCAACCTCAGGAGTTGCTGCTGCAATCCTGGCCTCGTTAACTGCCTTTTCAGCCTTGAGTGCTTCGGCTTTTGCCTTTGCTTCAGCTTCAGAAAGTCCGTCTGCTTTAGCTTGTATCTTAGCTTCTTTTTCTTCTAGCCAAGCATTGAATTTTTCGTCTGCTTTCTCCTGTGTAATTGCTCCTTTATTCACTCCAATGGCTAAATGATTTTTTAGTAAAGCCCCCTTGTAAGATAAAATAGCTCTAGCAGTATCGGTTGGTTGTGCACCATTCTGAAGCCAATTTACGGCACCATCAACATTTAAATCGATAGCTGCCGGATTGACATTTGGGTTATAAGTACCCAATTTTTCAAGGTACCTACCGTTTCTCTTTGATCTAGAATCTGCGGCAACAATCCAATAGAATGGTTTACCTTTTTTACCGTATCTCTGTAATCTAATTTTTACTGGCATTTTTAATTAATTTATGGGGTTCCCGACCCCTGTTATTAATGAGGGGGCAAAGATAGAATAAATTTTTATTTAGCATAGTAACCTATTCGGTAAATTTATGTTTTTTATAAAAAAAAGACTATTAAAAATCAAGTTGTTACAGCTAAAATAGAAATTCAAACTTTACTAAAAGGGATTTATTTGGATACATCGCATCTAAATTACGTTAAATGACCATAAATCTTTGTTAAAGATGTTAAGCCATTTGTCTTTAGTATCAGTCATAAGTATATTATATCTGGATGTTAAACAATAAGCATCTTAAAACAAATTATTGAAATTTAAATGTTAAGGATTATGAAGTATTCAGAAGAAATTTCAAATAAATTAAATGAATTGTTAGAAAAGAACGTTGATGCTGAAAAGGGCTATAAAAATGCAATTGACAATGTAAGTGACGATAGGTTGCAGATGTTCTTTAAAAGAAGAGCAGATGAGCGTAGTATGTTTGCAGAAGAGCTAAAAAAAGAAATTAACCAGTACGAGGAAACTCCAAATGATTCTGGTAGTTTTTCTGGTTCAGCCCATCGCAGTTGGATGAATTTAAAATCGTTATTTAGCGCAAATAATGAAGAAGCCATTTTAGAGGAAGCCATTCGCGGCGAGGAAGCAAGTTTGGAGGATTATAATGAATTAATGCAAGAGCGGAATTTACCGCCGAGTATCGATTCGTTATTATTGAGACAAAAAAATGCGATCCAGTCAGCTATCAACTCTGAAAAAGCAAAATTAGAATTGGCGAGTTAGTAATTGTATCAACCAATTCTTAAAATCAGCCCATACGGGCTGATTTTTTTTGTTCAAAACTCATCAAAACATCATTTTCACAACACATAAAATGGCTGTAATTTTATATCCTATTTTCATACATCATCGAGCAATAGCGTTAACACCAACAATTTTAAATTAACACCTGCTTTTATACTATTTTGCGAAATGGCCCGCCATAGCCGTATAAAGGTGTTCAAGGAGTAAATAAAAGGCTTATGTACTTAATATTCGACACCGAAACCACGGGATTGCCTAAACGCTGGGATGCGCCAATAACTGATACCGATAATTGGCCGAGGTGCATACAAATTGCATGGCAATTACACGACGAGATGGGCAACTGTGTGGACCATCAAGATTACTTAGTGCAGCCAGATGGTTTTAATATACCTTACGATGCTGAAAAAATCCATGGCATTTCTACGGAATTGGCTCAAGAGCAAGGTGTGCCGCTGCAGGAAGTGCTCGAAAAATTTAATCTAGCCCTCGGTAAGACAAAATTTGTTGTCGGGCAGAATGTCGGTTTCGACCTAAATATTATGGGCGCTGAGTTTGTTCGTAAGGCGGTAGAGAACCCCCTTCAGGAACTGCCGGTTCTCGATACCTGTACCGAGCATACAGCAGGACTCTGTAAAATACCCGGTGGACGTGGTGGTAAGTTTAAGTTACCTACATTGACCGAACTTCACGAGTTTTTATTCAATGCGCCATTTGCCGAAGCCCACAACGCAACTGCCGATGTCGAGGCTACGACACGTTGTTTTTTGGAGTTAGTTCGCCGCAAGGAATATACCAAGGAGCAACTGGACGTTCAGCCAGAATACTTTGAGCGTTTCAAAGAGAAGAATCCAGAGCCGATACAACTTATTGGGTTAAAGCACATCAATCTTAAAAAGGAGAGTGCTAAAATAAATGCTAGACTCCAGAAATCACAGGAGAAGGATATTTCTGAAGCAGAAATAAGGGAAAATATTGCCGATTTAAAGGATCTCGATTTTGTGCATCTGCACAATCATTCCCAATTTTCGGTGTTGCAATCTACCATTAGTATTGCAGATTTGGTTGCTGTTGCTGCAGAGCACAAAATGCCTGCCGTCGCCCTGACCGACCATGCTAATATGATGGGGGCGTTTCATTTCGTGAAAGCGGTCGGAAATCACAACAAAGCAGTTCAAGCCAGACAAAAGGAAGCTGAAGAAAATGGCGAAGCTTTTGACGAACAGGAAATCAAACCGATTATTGGCTGCGAGTTTTTCGTCTGTGAAAACCATTTGGATAAAAGCCGAAAGGATAACGGGTATCAAATTGTTCTGATTGCCAAGAACAAAAACGGCTATCACAATTTAGCAAAACTATCTTCACACGCCTTTGTAGATGGCTTTTACTACTTGCCCCGTATTGATAAAGCATTAATCCAGCGGTATAAGGAAGACTTAATCGTACTAACGGGTAACCTCTACGGCGAAGTGCCAAGTAAGGTATTGAATGTCGGCGAAAATCAGGCTGAAGATGCTCTCTTATGGTGGAAGCAGGAATTTGGCGATGATCTCTACATTGAGCTGATGCGGCACAATCAGGAGGATGAAAATCGAGTGAATCCCGTACTGATTGATTTTGCTAAGAAACACGAGGTAAAATTGGTGGCTACTAATAATACGTATTATTGTAAAAAAGAAGATGCCAACGCCCACGATATCCTACTCTGTGTAAAAGACGGCGAGAAACAGGCAACGCCAATTGGACGCGGTAGGGGTTACCGTTATGGATTGCCTAACCGGGAATACTATTTCAAATCTTCTGAAGAGATGAAATCCCTGTTTAAGGATGTCCCAGAAGCAATTATTAATATAAGGGAAGTAGTTGATAAAATTGAACCATTTGAATTGGCTCGCGATGTCCTGCTTCCTGCTTTTGATATTCCTGAGAAGTTTAAGGATGATGCCGATTTAGCCGATGGTGGAAAGCGCGGTGAGAACGCCTATTTAAGACATCTTACCTACGAAGGGGCAAAAAAACGCTACGGTGAGGAATTATCCCCAGAAATTAAAGAACGCCTTGATTTCGAATTAAGCGTCATTGAAAATACCGGCTACCCAGGTTACTTCTTGATTGTTGAGGATTTTATTCGTGAGGCTAGAGAAATGAATGTTTCAGTGGGGCCCGGTCGAGGTTCGGCAGCAGGTTCCGTGGTGGCTTATTGTCTGTGGATTACAAACATCGACCCGCTCAAATACGATTTGCTTTTTGAGCGTTTTTTGAATCCAGACCGGGTGAGTATGCCCGATATCGATATCGACTTTGATGATGAAGGTAGGAGCAGGGTAATGGATTACGTCATTGAAAAATATGGTGCCAATCAAGTAGCTCAAATTATAACCTACGGAACCATGGCGGCAAAATCCTCAATTCGAGATACGGCGAGGGTGTTGGATTTACCTCTTTTTGAGGCCGATAGGATTGCCAAGTTAATTCCAACCATGTCCAAGCTAAACAAGATTTTTGGACTATCGGAAAAGCAGCTTGGTCAAAAATTCCGTCAAGAGGATTTAGAAAAGGTAAACCAACTTTTAAACATATCTGAAGGTGACGGATTGGACGCAGAAACCGTAAATCTTGCTAGAACGCTCGAGGGTTCAGTGAGAAATACCGGCATTCATGCTTGCGGAGTGATTATTACGCCAGACGATATTACCAAATTCGTTCCCGTTTCTGTAGCAAAGGATTCAGATTTATACGTTACCCAATTTGATAACTCGGTTGTAGAGGATGCTGGTTTACTAAAAATGGATTTTCTCGGTTTAAAAACCTTGACCTTGATTAAGGACACAGTGGAGATTGTTAAGGCAAAACATGACATATTACTTGACCCCGATAGTTTTCCCTTGGATGACCAAAAAACCTATGAGTTGTTTCAAAAAGGGGAAACCGTTGGCGTTTTCCAGTACGAATCCCCTGGAATGCAAAAGCACCTTAAGGATTTAAAGCCAACCGTATTTGAGGACTTGATTGCAATGAACGCGCTTTATCGACCAGGACCTATGGAGTACATCCCGAGTTTTGTTCGCAGAAAGCACGGTGAGGAGGAAATTGATTACGACCTCCCCGCGATGGAGGAATTTCTCAAGGAAACTTACGGGATTACGGTTTATCAAGAGCAGGTTATGCTACTGTCCCAAAAGCTGGCAAACTTTAGTAAGGGTGAGGCCGATGTGTTGCGTAAAGCCATGGGTAAGAAACAAATTGCCGTTTTGGCAAAAATGAAACCCAAATTTTTGGAACAAGCTTCGGGCAATGGTCATGATGTTGAAAAGCTGGAAAAAATCTGGAAAGATTGGGAAGCCTTTGCCAGTTATGCCTTTAACAAGTCGCATTCCACCTGTTATGCTTGGATAGCTTATCAAACCGCATACCTAAAAGCCCACTATCCTGCGGAATATATGGCGGCGGTACTTTCTAATAACATGAACGATATTAAGCAGGTAACTTTCTTTATGGAAGAATGCAAACGCATGCGATTGGATGTTTTAGGTCCCGATGTTAATGAGTCTTATTATAAATTTTCGGTTAACAAAGATGGTGCGGTTCGTTTTGGTATGGGTGCGATTAAAGGCGTTGGTCACGGTGCCGTAAAGACCATTGTTCAAAACAGGAAAAAGGATGGGCATTATGCCTCCATTTTTGATTTGGCCAAACGTATAGATTTAAGGGCAGCAAATAAAAAGGCGATTGAGAACCTAGCTGTGGCGGGAGGGTTTGACGGATTTGGAGAGACTCATCGCGCTCAGTATTTTCACAACGAGGGAGATGGCATTACCTTTCTTGAAAAGGCTATTAAATACGGCGCCAAGTACCAAGAAAATGAAAATTCGGCACAGGTTAGTTTATTTGGTGCCGCCAGTGATGTACAGATTGCCGAACCTGAAGTCCCTCCCTGTGAGGAATGGGGTACAATGGAAAAGTTAGCCCAGGAGAAAGAAGTCGTTGGGGTCTATATTTCGGGGCATCCCTTGGACGATTTTAAAACCGAAATGAAAACATTCTGTAATGCCACGCTAGCCATGTTCAATAGCTTGGAAACCTACGTCAATAGAGAATTGACTTTTGGAGGTGTTGTTACCGATATCCAGCACCGCGTTAGCAAGCAAGGCAAGGGTTGGGCGGCCTTTACGGTAGAGGATTACACCGATAGCTTTGAGTTCAGGATATTTGGTGAGGAGTACTTAAAGTTTCGTCATTTTTTGGTGAAGAACAGTTTTGTTTACGTCAAGGCTTTTGTAAGGGAAGGTTGGATTAATCGTGAAACTGGTAAGCGCGGCGAGCCTAGAATACAGTTCAATACCTTTCAGCTGCTTCACGACGTGATGGAAACCTACGCCAAGAAAATCTCGGTACAATTGAATATCAAGGATTTACAAGAAAATCGTATTTCAGTATTGCAAAATGTTTTTAAAACACATAGCGGTAACCATGCGCTTCATTTTATAGTTTACGATCATGACGATAAAATAAAGTTGACCATGCCCAGCCGAAAGCAGAAAGTTAAGATTTCGCAGGGTCTTTTAGACGAATTACAGACAAACGATATAAAATTTAAGTTAAATTAAATGTATCTAAGAAGGTAAATTTTCAGGTATTGGTTTTGCTCTTTGTAATTGTTTAAAAAAAGGATTTATAATTGTCGATGCACGTGAATACACCCTTTTATTTTGCTGATAAATACCTCGATAACCAAATCAAATACCCCTACTGTAAGGTTTCGATTTATTTTTGACTAATTTTGTATTTAAAATAAAAGTCGAACGATATATACACAATATAATTATGGCATTAGAAATAACAGATGCGAATTTTGAAGAAACAGTTTTAAAGAGTGATAAACCTGTAATGGTAGATTTTTGGGCAGCGTGGTGCGGGCCTTGTAGAATGGTTGGTCCAATCATTGATGAAATCAGTAAGGAATATGATGGTAAGGCCGTTGTAGGTAAGGTTGATGTTGATGCAAACCAAGAATTCGCAGCAAAATATGGAGTTAGAAATATACCAACGGTTTTGGTTTTCCAAAATGGTGAGGTTGTGGGACGTCAAGTAGGCGTAGCGCCTAAAAATTCGTACACGGAAGCAATTGATTCCTTATTATAGGTAACTAGTAAATATGGCCGGATAAGTTTTTTTGAATATTAAGGCATACTTTTTCTATGGAGGGGTCTAAATTTACCAAAGAAATTTTAGGAGAGGCTTAAAGTAATCGTAAAAGGTTTGTCAATATGGCAAACCTTTTTTTATTTTTAGACAAATTAAAGATATATGAGTAAGCAAGCAAAAGCACAAGATATAATAGATAGTAAGCTTTTAGATGAGCGCAAGGTTTTTTTATGGGGAATGGTGGAAGATAAATCTGCTAAACACGTTATTGATAGACTGCTTTATCTCGATGCCCTAGAAACTAAAGACATCCATTTGTACATCAACAGCCCGGGTGGTTACGTAACTTCGGGATTCTCTATGTACGATTGCATTAAATCATTAAAAAGCGACGTATCAACAATTTGCACAGGATTAGCAGCGTCTATGGGGTCAATTTTACTTTCGGTAGGGACTAAAGGAAAACGCTTTATACAGCCACATGCCCAAGTTATGATTCATCAGCCCAGTGGCGGAGCACGCGGGCCTGCCAGTGATATCGAAATTTCGGCACAACAAATTTTAAAGACTAAAGAATTGAGTGCAAAAATTTTAGCTGAAAATTGCAATCAGGATCTTGAAAAAATTATGAAAGATTTTAATCGCGACCATTGGATGGATGCTGAGGAATCTTTAGCTTATGGGATTGTGGATTCAATCATCTAAATTGAATAAAGGAAATAGAATAAAGAACCAAGACTCTAAATGGTCATAAATTTAATTCTTTTCAAGAATTAACAATTAAGTTTTGGTTCTTAAGTCTAACAGCGAAGCGGTCTTGAGTCTTTTTGATGGATATAAGAGCAGAACTAAATAAAACCAGCGGTTTTAAAAACCTTGAACTTCTTGCCAAGCAAGTGGTTGAGGGTTTTATTGCTGGGATGCATAAGAGTCCGTTTCACGGGTTTTCTGCTGAATTTGCTGAGCATAAAATCTACAATCAGGGTGAGAGCACCAGGCATATTGATTGGAAGCTTTACGCTAAAACCGATAAGCTTTATACCAAACGCTATGACGACGAAACCAACTTACGCTGCCATTTAATTTTGGATAACAGTAGTTCGATGCACTACCCAGAATTGAAGAACTTTACAGTAGGGGCTTTAAATAAGATTGCCTTTTCGGCATTGGCCTCGGCAGCTTTGATGACCATTTTAAAGAAACAACGAGACGCTGTGGGAATGAGCATCTACAGCGATGCTTACGATTATTATGCTCCTGAAAAAGGAAGTGAGCGGCACCACCAAATGTTATTGGCCGAACTCAATAAAATGATTGCCAACAAGGCTGAGAATAAAAAAACCGAAACCTACACGTATTTACATCAAATAGCTCAAAAAATCCACAGGCGTTCACTTATTTTCTTTTTTACAGATATGTTTCAGACCGAAACCGATGACGTAAAATTATTTGAAGCATTGAGACATCTAAAATACAATAAGCACGAGGTTGTACTTTTTCACGTAATCGATATGGAAAAAGAATTAAAATTTGATTTTGATAACACCCCAAAGCGATTTATAGATAAGGAAACTGGAGAATATATCAATTTGTATCCTGAAACGATACAGGAGAATTACGCCTTAGAGGTTGCCGATTATTTCAAGGCGATACGGTTAAAATGTGCCCAGTATCAAATCAAATACGTCGAGGCAGATATTAATAAGAATTTTGATAAAATCCTCACAACTTATATGGTAGAACGTCAAAAATTTGCCTGATACAAAAGCCTTGAAATGTCTCTTGAAAAAAAGTTTAAAATATTTGCCGAATTAAAAATACGGCGTATATTTGCCCCTGCTTGCCTCAGGCAGGCTCGCATTCCAAAAAATTATTTGGAGCAACGGTCTGGTAGTTCAGTTGGTTAGAATGTCGCCCTGTCACGGCGAAGGTCGCGGGTTCGAGTCCCGTCCAGACCGCAACCTAAGAAGTTGTGTTGTCCTGAATTAAACCTCAGGATGTGTGGAAACCCACTAATGATGGGTAATTCAATGAGAAGCTTTCCTTTTTTCTTTATCAGAAAATCGGGATGCTTTTTTGTTTTAGAATAGTTTTAAAATTTGACGAACCGCTTAGAAAATTATTCTTTTGCATGCTGTACTATATTTCCTTCTAAGACCCTCTTAAATCTTTTCGCATAGCATTAGAAGCGTCGATTATACGCACACTTATTTGTGTAGAAGAATAGATTTTTGTTGAGTTTCAATTTATTTTGCAATAGATGATAAGTCATTCTAATTCACAGCATGACTAAAATTTTATGTTTGCGAACTGCTCGATCAAAATAAATAAATAACTATCTTTAGTTCTTTCTGAGGTAAAAGTTTACTATTTAAATTATTAGTCGTGAAAAATGCATTTAAAAATGTAAAAGAAATTATTGATTGGTTAAATGACTGGTGGCGACAAAAATGCGCTAAAAAAGACCAAGAAATGCTGTCCCGATTTATGAAGGAAAATGAATCTGGTCAACTTTCAGATGAAGTCAATACCTGGTGGATGAATAGGTATTAGAATAATCGCTAATAAATCATTTAAATTTAATGAAATACCAGAGGCTGTTATGCGTTTAAAAGCCACTATGATTAATCTGAATTAGTGTCATCCCATATTATAAAGCGTATTTACCCTTGGCATACGTCTTGATTTCAATCGCACCTTCTCAAAGAATATTAAAAATTAATAAGGAACCTTAGTAATTAGCTCTTTGCTAGACTAGATGTTGGACCTTTTGAAAGCTCATTGATAGTGAGTATTCCAATGAGAAGCTTTCCTTTGTTCACCCGAGGCTTCGGGATGAAAATCGGGATGCTTTTTTGTTTGGCATTAGTTTGCATTCTAAAATAATTTAATGGAGTAAAGACCTTATTTAGGTACTGCCCACAGAGGGATGCCCTCTTTATTAAGTTGCTTAAGAGATATGCCGTTTAACCAAATATTTTATCGCATTTAAGGATATAGGTTTTACTAAATAATCTGAAACGCACTCAAAATCCATTGCTCTTTCTATTTCAGCTTTATCTGTTGAAGAGGATTGAATGACTATTTTAATGCCTTGTGTTGCATGTTTGTCTAAAGTAGAGAATGCCTCGAGAAACTTCCAACCGTTCATTTCGGGCATGTTTATATCCAAAAGGATTAATTGGGGTAGAGGAAAATCTGGATGCCCTAAGTTTTGCAATGCTTGCTTTATATACGATATTGCAACGCGCCCGTTCAAGGCAGTTTTTATATTTTTATTGAATCCGGCATGTTTAAAATACCTTTTTGATATGGCGTTGAAAATGGTATCGTCATCAACAAGTAATATACAACGGCTCTTTTTATCGATATGGTATTCAAGCTTTTTTTCCATATGAAAGAAGCGCGAAGAAGCGTCGGTTAATTAGGATAACGTCAAAAAATTGACTAACCTAAAGATAGGTTAAAATTCTGTCTTTTTTACAATTTTATTGATAATTGTATCTAATTCTTTCCCTGACGTTTTTATGCTATTTAATAGTAATTCCTGGTCCTTATCGATTTTATCCTTTGGTAGTTCTATGGAATCAATGGCGCCCAAAATACGAGCAAGAGGCGCTCTTACTTCGTGAGATTGAGACCACGCAATGTTTTTTAATTTTTGGTTTCTTTGTTCCAATGTTTCTGAATAGCTGGTAAGCTGAGCGTTAAGTTGGTTTAATTTGATTTCGTCAATTTTTCTTTTGGTGATATCTTTGGCCACAGAATAGATTAAGCCGCCTCTAAAAGCTGGTGTAGCTTTCCAGCTTAGCCAAATTATTTTTCCGGTTTTGGTAATGTATCGATTTTCAAAATCGTAGATAGACTTACCATCCTGTAATTTAACTACTTGGTTTAAAGTTAATTCTAAATCATCTGGATGAACAAAACTCGTAATTGGTTTAGATAATAATTCGTGTTCTGTGTACTCTAGAATTTTTAGTGTGGCAGGATTAACCTTACGGAAATAATGATTTTTATCACTTATGGTAATTATGTCTGGTGCAAAATTAAAAGCGCTGTTAAATTCAATCTCTAAATTTTTTCTTTTAATCTCTTGAGCAAGAAACACCCCAAGTTCATTGAAATTTAGATTGGAATTTATTGATTTATTCAATTTAGGTGCATTAAGTAAGAATAAGATTCCTACGGTTTCTTCATTGATTATGAGGGGCAAGGTAAATCCACGCTTTAAACTTGAGGCTTTGGCAATTTTACCTCTAACAAAATTGGACTCATTTTGCATGTTGTCCCAGTACTTAACTTTTTTTTCATTTACTGTTTGGGTTACTAAATTGTTCCCGAATTTGAGATGTTTAATTTTATTTGATTCCTTAAACTGTTTACCATAAGGGTCGGTGAACGTATTGGTTAACAAATGATATTCGTTATTAACTGAATTTGGTATCCATATCTCTGCGTAAGAATAATCAATCAAATTAGTGATGTCTTTTAACGTTTTGGTCAAAGCGGTTTTTAACGTTTTTTGCTCTGTGAAATGAGCGCTAATTTTATTGAGTAGATGCTGGTAGTTAACTTTGCACATTTGCTTAGTAACGTCTCTTTCAATGGCAATGTAATGTGTATAGCCCCCTTTGCCGTCTGCTACAGGATTTACCGTAAAATTTAACCAAAATGGGTCTCCATTTTTTTTATAGTTTATTGTGGTAACCTCATAGGATTGCCATTTTCTAATTGCTTTACCAAGTTTACTTAATTCGGTGTAATTTGATTGTGGGCCTTGAAGGATTCTTGGTGTTTTGCCAATAATCTCACTCGCTTTATAGCCGGTCATTTTTGTAAAGGCCTCGTTTACATATACAACTTTTGGACCGGGTTCATCCAAGGGCTCTGCTTCGGTTATCAAAACAGCATCGTTTGTATTTGTAATTACACTTTTAAAGAGATTGAGATTTTGCCGTTCCTTGATTGATTTAGTGACGTCCTGAATTATGCCGTAAGCATAATGTAAATTTTGGTTTAAATCCTTGAAAATATGCCCTTCATCTTGAACGGTAATTAACTCATCGTTTTCATTTTTTATTTTGTAGGTGATTTTAAACTCCTTGCCTTGTTCAATTAACTCTAGTTTTGACCTTTGAACTTTTTCTTTATCATTTTTATGGACCTGTTTTATATAGGAGTTAAAACTACTGTCATTATCGCCTTTAAATAAAACATTGTAGCTGTTGGAAAACTCAAATCGATTGGTTGTAAAATCGTAGATCCAGCTTCCTATTTTGGCATGCTTCTGGATTTCACCTAGGTGATTTTGGTTTATCAACAATGATTCTTCAAACTTTTTCCTAAATGTTATATCTATATGACATCCCAGCATTACTAAGGCCTCATCTAACTCACTGCGTTTTGTAACAAAACCAGAAGAATTAATCCAAACATAGTGCCCTAACTTATGTTTCATTTTAAAAGAAATATTAAAAAGCTTTATTTCCTTATTTAAGCACGCATCTATATACATCTTTGCGTCTAGAATATCCTCCTTATGAACCATATCAGTCCAAGATTCTATGGTCAAGGTGCCTAATTCTTCTTTGGTATAACCACAAATTTCGGCAAATCGATGATTGATATCAATAGTATTTTTCTTTATATCCCAAAGCCAGGTTCCAGCTCCAGTGGATTCTAAGCTTTGGGTTAGATGTTGCTTTTCGGTCTCTAAAGCTTCAATTTTAACCTTATAATTATTTAAAATTTTCTCATTTGAATATATTTTGGCGATTAACTCGAGTGAAGCAAATAGGCTTTTTAATTTTAGCTTATCAAAGCTCTGCTCATGATCATATATGACGTAGATGATTCCCTTCAAATCGCTTTTTTCGTCCATCAACGGAAGGCCAGTGAAAGCTTTTATTCCAGCAGTTGTGGGACTGAATTTTTCTAGAGACTTTACACTACCTAGATCATTGAAGTGAAGTAGTTTTTTATTTAGTTGAACTTGACTCAGTAAGTGCTTTATACAACTATTGGCCTCATAAACTGATTGCGTAGAGGCTATTAATTTGGTATAGCTTTTGAAATGAAAGGCTTCTGCTGGTGCCTCTAAGGTAACGCTTAGAAAATTAAAATAATCGTTTAAATTAAACCCCATATCATCCATTTTTCTGGTTTATCAAGATGAATACCTTAATATTAAATAGCAAAAAAAAAATTAATTCTAATCAGTAAATGTGCAACATTATTAAGAAAAGTTCGTAATAATTTTTAAAATAAACCTATTAAAATAGAAAAAATCTATGTTTTTCATTAAGTTGATTGATTTTAAAAATGATTTATGAGTAGCCATACTTAAAAGCATTTTGATAATTAGTGGGATTATATCTGTAATGTGATTATCAAGCTTATTCGTAAATTGTAAATTACTTAAGATTTGCTTAGTACCTATATGTTTTGAATCTAAGCTCTACGATGAAGATAGCGGGTTTACAGAATTAATCACATCGTTTATAGGTTTTTTAGATGTTTTCGGGCTGAAAGGAATAATGCAAAATGGTTTAATAGTTTCTACAAGTTCTATTAACTATAGTTCAAAATGATTTGAATAAATTCATAAAACCTCTGGTAGCAGTCGGCTTAGCTTACTTATGGCTTATATGTGAGCTTATTTGTTTTTGATAGGCTCATATGGAAAGGCTGTTTTTTCAAAATAAATGAACCAGTTGTAAGAATTATAAACGAATCTAAAGTAGTGGGCTTTTTAATTTTATTCTATAATTATAATTCGATAGCATAGATAAATTTTAGCTATCAATACAATACTTAAGTCGAATTGTATTAATGATTGATTCAAAACCATCTATAACGGTCGTGGCTAAACGCAGTGCGGGATTAAAATGCACTTCACCATCTGTTCGCAGTGATGCTTGTTTATATTCAAATCTTTCAAATTTAGCACTTCAGTCCTCATCGCGTAAAGCCGTTGTTGGCATTAGTATTTTTAGATTTTCTCTTCATACATTTTAATTATTCTCAAAATGTTTTCAGTGCCCATATTATTTTGGTCAATGAACTTAACTATTTCTGGGTCATTTTTAACAAGTTTTTTTAATTTTTTTCTCAAGTTATTTACAACAATGGTCGCACTATAATTGTTGCCTTCTTCGTCAAAAAACTCATTAACTGTTCTTTCCATATAGCTATTCAGATAATAGAATTTGTACCACTTCACCTTATTTGAGTAGATTACCTCTACTAAGGTTTTAAATTGTCCTATTTTTACAAAATTTCTTTTTTTTGAGTCCGGGCCCATGAATATTAATTCATTTATGTCACGCGCTTTTATTTTCAACTTGGCCCCGTCTTCGTCATAGAATTTAAGTTTTTCATTAAAACTTGTTATTTCAAGTAAATCTTTATTAAAAACGTTCGTTTTTACAAAAAGCATTCCCATTAAAGTATCCCCGCTTTTTAGTCTAATTTCAGCTGGAAATTCCCTCTGAGCCATCGCACCGTAACTCCAAAAAAATAGAATTGATATAATTAATAACCTATTCATAATCTGTAAATTATGTTGCTGCCAACTAAAGGCTAAATTGATACTACAATACACAAAAAACAGTTATGAAGAGCGAGTTAAAGATAGGGGACATGGGCGTAACGCATTAACTCAACCAATGGTCTTTTTGAGGTGTGTTTTATAATTTGTATTTGGTTGTTTTTATTTTTTTAGCATTACCGTCCTAGTCACCGTATTAAAAGGTCCTGGGATTAAGTTTCCAGCATCGTCAATAAGCTCAAGTTTTATAGTTACTTCACCCATTGGTAAGCCTTTTACCACATGCGGCGCCCACTGCGTTATGATAAACTCCTCTTCATTTATCGTAGCACGAACTTTATTGCCGTTTTCAGCGAGTTGGGTATTCAAGACAAAAAAGTCTAACAGTAAATTTTCGGTATCTTCACCCGAATACTCACCTTTGGGCCGGCTATAGATTAGAGTTGGGGCATCCATATCCAGTTCTTGGGTGGTCTCATCACCCACTTGTAATTTTTTTACAACAACGGAGTTGTCATTCTTGACGGATTCATGGTACGAACGGCTCAAAAATGCTACGAGATGGTGTGTGCCATCTGGAATCTCTTTTTTGAACTCGGCCTCATAGTGTGCTGAGTAAGGCTGGTTGTTCAAGATAAAATGGATGTGCTGTCCCTTAGCTGAATTGGCAAGTAATTCATTGTTTGGACCTTGGGTCTGGGCACCTAGCTCATAATTATTAACGGTAAATGTAAAATCAACCTCATCTCCATTACTAATTGTTTCAGTTGCAGGCTTATTTAATTCAAGTACGGCCTCGGCGTAAGTGGGCGAACCTTGTAACTTTTCTAGCGTTATTTTATTGGCGTTTACCGTTTCTTTGGCTGGTTCATTTTCGGTTTCGTTAGTTTTTTTCTTATCCTCTTTACAGGATGTTGCCATTACTAATAATGTGATAATTGCAATAATTGGCTTAAAAGCGTATCGTTTCATTTGTGACTGTATTTTCAAGGTGATTAAATGCGACTCTCAAATTTAAAAAAGGATGCTAATTTGAATTTTACATACCAAGTTAAAACTAAAATCGGGTCTATTTTCCAAATTGGTCGTTATTCCGATTAAGATTATAAAAATACACATTTTTGGCAAATGTTCAGGTTGTTATATTTTGTGGTAGTTAATGTTCAAACGTTTACTTACAATTTGCTTAAATGCATTGTTTTATTACCAATTATCATTTAAAACCCCCTTTTTTTGTTTTATATAAAAATAAAATGCGTATTCCCAGATAGTCTAAAGCAACAAGAGTTTAAAATGGCATAGCAGCTTTGCTTACAACTTTTATAAAAAGTGATGGTTTAATTGGTTAACGGTTTATAATGTTATATTTACCGATATAATGATTGCTTTTATACATGCTACATTTGGCGCCCTATCGTATCATTGCAATACTCACATATACATCAATTTTACTACCTATCTTTTTCGTGTTCCATTGGTAATTAAATTACAATAAGGGTAAACTGACCCATAATTCTGATTCTTATAGTTCACAATTAACACCTCTTATTTTTAATTATGGTCCCATTAATATAAACTCTGAATAAATCCAATGCCTTCAAAACCATATGTTTTTAGAAGGTTTAAAAAGAGGTCAATTCGTTGAAGTGTTTATTTTATTGTTAAAAAACCTACATTTTTTGAATAAAAATTGCATTTCATCGAAAATATGAGCAATTATTTTGAAAAATTATATTTAGGAACTATGTTGCAACTCAGCGAGTCCCTATATTCTGCTCGCTTCTCTTAATTAATCCATTTTGTTTAGGTGCCATTGCGCCGTTTGTTCCCTCAGATAGTTTTGGGCTAATTCGCATGCTCTAAAATTAATTATTCATTATCCCTCTTATTGAGTTGTAAAATCTTAAATAAGAATTGACATAATTAAACTAAACCAATAACCTAAAGCAAAACAAAATGAGAGTTTTAAAAATTACTTTTTTATTATTAGCAGTATTATTCTTAACCGTTTCTGGACAGAGCAGTGAGGTTGTTGTTGAGAATATACCTGAACAGCCAACCTACAAAACCCATAAGCAGTATGATTTAATTGCTCATACTAAAAAGAGGATTAAACTTCGTGGCCAAGGTTAATTAAATTTAAAATAATAATATAGAACTAAGACATCATTAATTATGATGTCTTTTTTTATTTTGCATCATTAAGTTTATAATAAATTAAATTTGCTAAAATATTTAAATATTCTTTTAGATGTTGTGAGAGATTGTTTTTTAATATATGCATTGTTAGCCGTTTCTCAAATATTTGGTCAGAATAATGAGTATAAAGAAAGAGATTCGCTTTACGAATTATCTCAAAAAAGTGACCTTGACATTTCAAAAAAAATTTTATATGCAAAACTAGCCCTTAAAATTTCTGAGGGAGAGAATGTAGATTCGTTGATTATCAAAGATCTTCAAAATATTTCTTTGTTGTATTATAGATCTTCAAAATTTACTCAATCACGAAAATATAGCAATAGACAATTAAATTTTGCAGCCGAAATTGAAGATACATTATCAATGGCAATTTCTAATTTCAATCTTGCTAGCTCATATTATGCAGAATTAAAAAACGATAGCTCCTATTATCATTTCTCAAAAGCTCTTAAATTATATTCAGCCTTAAACCGTAAAGAAGAAATTGCTCAGAGCCTATACTACATAGCAGATTTACAAGATACCGAACAAGATTTTGTTGGAAGCGAGGAAAGCTCTATTAGAGCTTTAAAATTATTTGAAACTTTCCCGCGTACCGAAGATAATTTAGATTATCTGTGGACATTGAACAATCTTTTAGGTATAGTTTCAATGAAGTTAGAAAACCTTGATGAGTCATTAAAATATCATGCTTCAGCTCAGCGAATTGCAAATGAGATGAAAGAAGGTTATTATAATGATATTTTCTCTAAAAACAATATTGCCGTTGTTTATCGTAAGCAAAATAAATTGCAAGACGCCATCGATATTTATAAGGATTTAGCTAAGAAGAAAAACACTTATAACCACTACGATCCAACATTTTACCCACTTGTCTTAGAGAACTTAGCTTATACAAAATTAATGGCAGGAAGGGATGATTTTGAAGAGATGGAGTCCACGTTTCAAGAAGCGTACCGTATCAGTGATAGTTTAGATGACCCGATTACCAAACTTGCGGTAGCAGTTGATTTCTCGAAATTCTATTTAAATCGAAAACAACGGGACTCTTCCTTAAAGTATGCAAGCATATCTTACAATTTATCAAAGGAGGTTTCTGCAAACGAGATTTTACTTGATGCATTAAAAGTACTTTCTGAATTAGAGCCGGGTGAAGCGGGTAAAGCCTATCTTAATGAATATATTTCCTTAAGCGACAGCCTCTTAAGCGTTGAGCGCAATGTGAGAAATAAGTTTGCACGGATAGAATTTGAAACAGATAAGATTTCTGCTGAAAACGAGAAAATGGACCTGCAGCGCAAGTGGTTGTTTGTCGTTGCTGCGGTACTTTTAGTCGCTATGTTGTTGTTGTACGTAATTGTAAATCAACGTGCTAAAAACAAACAGTTGAAATTTGAAAAAGACCAACAAAAAACCAATGAGGAAATTTATAATCTTATGCTTTCACAACAGGATAAGGTTGATGAGGCCCGTGCAAACGAAAAAAAGCGCATTTCCCAGGATATGCATGATGGCATATTAGGCCGTTTATTTGGTACAAGATTAAGTCTGGACAGTCTTAATACTTTAGAGGGAGACGAGGCTATGATGTCTCGAGCGCAATACATTAAGGAGCTTCAGGATATCGAAAACGATATAAGAAAGTTATCTCATGATTTAAGCACCGATTTTGTGTTGGGGTCAAACTTCACAACAATCGTTTCGGAGCTACTTGATAAACAAAGCGCTGCTTACAAACTGGATTATAAATTTGACTACGATGAGCACATTGATTGGGATATCATACCAAATAAGACTAAAATTAGTGTTTATAGAATAATTCAGGAATCACTGCAAAATATCTACAAACACGCGCAGGCACAACATGTGAGAATTGCTTTTCAATTAAATAATGAACATATTTGTTTAGAAGTTTCAGATGATGGTAAGGGTTTTGACGTAAGTCGTAGCCGGAAGGGTATTGGTATAAAGAACATAAATTCCCGTGCCAAGGAATTTAACGGCGAGGTCATCTTTGAATCTGAAAAGGAAAAAGGCACAACCATAAAGATAATTATACCCCAAAAACACTAAGTTAATGCAACATATACGTATATTAATGGTCGATGACCATCCAATAATAATTGAGGGTTATCAAAATACCTTAATGGCGACTAAACGTGATGAGCAGACGCTAGTAATTGACACGGCCAATAACTGCGATTCAGCGCTATTATTGATGCAAAAAGCCGCTAGCGAAAAGCCATATGATGTTTGTTTCTTTGATATTAGTTTGCCACCCTCCTCAAATGGGCAGGTGACCTCTGGTGAGGATTTGGCGAAACTCTGTAGGGAGATCATGCCCAAGGCTAAAATTGTAATATTAACCATGTTTAATGAGTCATTTAGAGTATTGGGTATTTTAAAGGAAATGAACCCAGAGGGCTTCCTTATAAAAAGCGATCTAACCTCAATGGAATTAGCCGAAGCTTTTCAATACATTTTAACCAGCCCGCCCTATTACAGCAGTACCGTGACAAAATACCTTAAAAAGGCTGCGGACTCAAGTGATTACGTTGATGAGGTAAATCGAAAAATATTATACCTTCTATCCAAGGGAACAAAGACAAAAAACTTAACAGAATATATCAATCTCTCAATGAGCGCGATTGAGAAGCGAAAAAAACAATTAAAGGATATATTCAAGGTGCAGGATGGTAAGGATGAGACCTTAATCTTAAAAGCAAAAGAGCAAGGATTGCTTTAAAATGTTAAAGTTTCGGTTTTTGGCATAAATAGCCTACATTATTTTCGGCACGTAGCGCCTGTAAAGCCTATAAACTACGGGAAAACCGTAACAATTTTACGGTTTTCCCGTAATTATATGTCAATCCTAAAATTTATATTTGAATTTTAACAATAATTTAGTCCCTCTAAATAATTTGTTGAATAAATAGCAAGGCAAACCCGACATTTTCTCATTGTGTCGGGTTTTTTTAGTGAGACTCGAATTTCAAAAGCCGCCGAAGGCAGCGCATTGAAATTCGTTAGTCGAACTAACCCCGCAGTTTTCATACGGGGTCTTATTGACTAAGATATAATATTCAGGGCGTCTAACAAGGCGGCGTATTGAAGTTCGTTAGTCGAACTAACCCGGCAGTTTCCATGCTGTTTTTTACGGATTAAGATATAATATTCAGGACGTCTAACAAAGCGGCGTATTGACGTTCGCTAGTCGTACCGCGCTTTTAACTTGCTGAACTAACTTCCGCAGTTTCTATCCTAGATTTTACAGATTTAAGTCCAACATTCAAAGCTTATTTTCAAATTTATAACTAAATAATTAGTTTAAACTAAAAAATTAGTTATATTTGCCTATTCCCCGAATTTATGCAGCTTTTTATAAAATAATCAACACTAACCAAAATAGCATCAAATTATGAAACAACTTACAAAGGCAGAAGAGGAAATTATGCAGATTCTCTGGCAATTGGAGAGGGCAGCAGTAAAAGACATTATTGCAGAATTGCCAGACCCAAAACCAGCTTATAATACGGTTTCTACTATTGTTAGAATATTGGAAAATAAAGGAGTGGTTGATTATGAAAAGCAGGGTAAGGGGCACATCTACTTTCCCATCTTGAAAAAACAGGATTACAGTAATGCCTCCATCAATAACTTAGTCAATAACTATTTTCAAGGATCCTTTAAAAGTATGGTCTCTTTTTTTGTAAAGAAAAATGATATGAATTTAAAGGAAGTGGAATCCATTCTAAAGGAAATTGACTCTAAAGACGATTAATTATGTTACATTATTATCTACAAGTTGTTGCGTTTCAGTTGTTCTTTCTCTTTATTTACGACGTATTTCTAAAAAAGGACACTTTTTTCAACTGGAATAGGGCTTATTTGTTAATTACGTCAACCTTGTCCTTAATTCTTCCCTTTATTAAAATTAAGAGTCTAACCGCCATAACCTCAGAACGTTTTGTTGTAAAATTACCTGAAGTTCTTATTGGAGCAAACCCTAACGCTTTAGACCCTATAATAGCCGATTATGCCGGTATTAACATTCAGCCGGAACCAATGGCTTGGTGGGAAGTGATTATTTATACGGGAATTTTTATCGCTACAATATTCTTTATAATTAAACTCACTAGAATATGGATTTTAGTAAAAACAAACCCCAAGAAATGGCAGAATAATTTACTCATCGTCAAATTGATGAAAACCACATCTGCGTTTTCATTTTTTAATTATGTATTTCTAGGTGAAAAAATAGCACCTCAAGACCGCCAATCTATTTTAGAGCACGAGAAAGTGCACGTTGAGCAAGGTCATACGCTCGACTTGCTATTTTTCGAATTGATGCGAATTGCATTTTGGTTTAATCCATTAGTCTATATGTATCAAAATAGAATAGCTGTGCTACATGAGTATATCGCTGACGCTAAGGCTGTAAAATTTCAAAACAAAAAATTATACTACAACCAGCTCTTAGGCCAGGTCTTCGATAGCAAACAGTTTTCTATAGTAAATCCCTTTTTTAAAAAGTCATTAATTAAAAAACGAATCATTATGTTAAGTCAGGCAAAATCAAAACAACGCAATATTTTTAAATATGTACTATTAATTCCTTTAATTATAGCGATGCTGTTTTATGTATCATGTGAAAAGGAATACTATAATGAAGATGAAATTGATGCGTTAAACTTAAACCAATATAATTATACTATCAATAATCAATCTGGCGAGTTGCCAGAAGCAATTAAAATCAAGCAGAAAGCATTTGACGACTTTTTAGAAGCAAATCCCAATTACCAAGGATGGGCTAAAGTAAATCATGATGACATGTCAATTTCCTATTCTATACACCCAATTGATGAGAACGTCCCAGATGGCTATGAGAAAGTAGTTATTGAAGATGTATTTGGTAGGAATATTTCATTATTTCAAACATCAGATACTATTGAAAAAGAAATTGTTGAGGTTGATGAAATTAAAGTATTGGATTACGAAGGAAACGTTCAAGTACCATTTTCGGTAATTGAAGAAGTCCCAACAGTAGAATCGTGCTTAAAGCACAATTCATCAAATGTAGAGAAAAAGAAATGTACTTCGGATTTCATTAGAAATCATGTGGGAACAAATTTTAACACAAAGATAGCCTCGCAAAACGGCTTAACTGAAATGCAGAGAATAAACGTGATCTTCAAAATTGACACTGATGGAAAAGTAATTGATATTAAATCTCGCGCACCACATCCAGCTTTGAAAGCGGAGGCAACTAGGGTCGTAAAAACACTGCCCCAATTTATACCGGGAAAACACGATGGTAAAACCGTTATTACACCTTACTCTTTGCCAATTTTATTTAAAGTAAATGATTAATTGAATATGGCTAAAAGTAATTGGATTTTAGCGATATATGTCCTTAGTAGTTTTCGGGTTTTAGCTCAAACAAATACTCTTCGGGAAGCCGATAGCCTCTACGCGAATGGTAATTTCAGCAAGGCTATTGAAACTTATAAAACCTACGACTCACCATCAGAAGTGTACGGTAAAATTGCTCGAGCCAATATAGCTATAGGCAATTATAGCGAGGCACTTAATTATTATAAGTTGGACATTCAAGCAGATCCCAATAATGCTGTGATAAAGTATGAGTATGCCAAACTATTGAACAAGACCAAAAATTTTGATGAGGCCATCGCCAAGTTCAATGATTTGATGTCTAGGGATAGCCTTAATCCAAATTATCACTACGAAATGGGTTTAGCTTTAGAAAAGTTGATGGATTCCACTGCTATATTGAGTTTTCGTAAGACGTTTGACTTGGACAATAATCATCAAAAAGCCATTTTCAAGATTGCCAAACACGAACTTATTAAGCGAAATCATGAAGCGTCGCTTGCGCTTATTGACCTTGGCCTGAAGACTTATCCTGAAAATTTGGAACTAATAAGTTTAAAAGCACAGAATTATTACCATCAAGAATACTATAAAGAGGCGAAGCCTTGGTTCTTGCGGCTAATTGAACTTGGGGAGTCATCGCAGTTCATCCACGAAAAACTGAGCATCATTTATGGCGCCTACTCAGAATGGGAAAATGCTATAAAGCATAGAAAAGAAGCATTAAAATTTGACGCATTGGATGCTAATGGTATGTTTGTTCTTGGCACGTATTACGAGGGGATGCAAGATTACGCCAAAGCTGAGGAGCAGTACCTTAAAGCTTTGAAACTTCAGGATAGGCCGTTGGATTACAAATACCAAAAATTAGGCTACGTCTTAAACCGACAAAGCAAACATCAAGAAGCCTAAGCAGCTTTCCAAAAATCACTTAAGGAAAACCCCAATAATGCTTACGTAAGGTTTTCCATCCTTTCAACAAAAGATGCCTACTACGCAGATATTGATGTCAAGATGAAACTTTACGAGGATTATATTGCAAAAGCTCCTGAGAAAGATTACACCGTGGGATTTGCAAGACGCCGACTTCAGGAATTGAAAGCAGAAAAATTTGCTTCAGGGACTGATGAAACAGCCTCAAAAGAATAGAATTGTATTGCCGTTAAACTTTCCAATACTTTCAAAAGTTCCCTTTACATTTATAAATTTACAAACTGAAAAATTGTAAATTTCAGCTTTATTCAATAGAATGCGGCGAGTTTATCCTTTATTTTTTGTGGTTGTTTTTTTCTCCTGCGATTATTTTGAGAAACGAAAAATAAATTCAGAGGAGTTACTGAAAGAGGAATTAAGAACCTTTAACTGGAAAGACGTTGACGAATATCCAACGTTTGACGTCTGTGACGGCACCTCGGAAAAAATGGAACGTCGCCAATGTTTTGAAAACACACTTCATGATTTGGTTAACCAAAATTTAGCCGACAATTTGATAGTGGTCAGTGAGGAGCTGCATGATACCATACGTATTGATTTACTAATCGATAAGTCTGGTAATTTGGAAATTAATGGGATTGCTATTTCAGAAGACACTAAGCGTATTATTCCTGAAATGGACAGTTTAATCCATCGAAGTTTTGAGTCCTTGCCAAAAATATATCCCGCCATAAAACGAAGTCAGCCCGTAAGATCCCAATTTGTACTCCCTATTTTGGTGAGGATTGAGTAAAAGGTTTCTAGTTTCAGGATTAATGATTAAAAAAAATGTTTCGTAATCATTTCTAATAACAAACTTTCATTTCCCTATAAATCTTGCCTGGTTTTTAGTCATGTTTTACAATTGAAATCGATAACCTAAAGTAAAATTCGTTGAAAAATTCCCCCGATTATCTAGATTCGCTGCAACAATTTCGTTGTAGTTAAAGGTGATGAAACCGTTTTCAGAAACCTGAAAATCGAATCCAATCCCGAAGATAAAAGGGACATCAAAATTGGTGTCGTTGATATCCAAAATCACGACTTCGCCATCCTCAATTACCGTTACAGTGGCATCCACAAAATTAAGTGTGGCAAACTTTACGTCTGGAAAAACATATATCTTTTCACTGATTTTAAACCGGTAGCGATAGCCCAGCGAAATTTCTGTAGTAGAATAATCCAAATCGTCGTTGGACAAGACATGCCTGGCTTTCATATAAACCGCCGAGCGGGGCGAAATGTTACGTTCCCTCAATTCTATTTCAGCACCAAATTGCCCAAATATCGAGTTTGTGGTATTGGAGATAAACGGGTTATTTGTGAGGCCAGCAAAGGGCAGCAGCCAAAACTCCACTCTAGAGGTATCTGAAACTTCATATTTGGCATCAACTTTTTTATTGTAGGTATCAATAAACTTCTTCAGGCCAATTCTGGTGAACTTTACTTTTTCCGCCGAAAGATTGGTGTCATTGGTTAAATTCTCCAGCTTGTCCTTATAATCCCCGCCTTTAAGTTCAATGATGGTATTGTTCTCAGTTCTTATAAAATAACGGTAGCTTCGGTCTTCTAATTTATAAAGCAAATCCAGTTTCCCGTTAGCTTCGGTAGTAACATCCAGGGTTTCGCCTTCAACTGTTATTTGTTCTTGTGCAGAAAGCGTAAAAGCTAAGCAAATGCATATCAAAAAAAAGATTGATTGTTTCATCCCAACACGGTTTTTAAGGTGCCACTAATCTAATCAAATTAATATTAATGGGCTATCTTTTATAACTGCGACCTTTCCATTTGTAGTTAGAAAATAGGGAAGCCACCACGATGTAAACAGCAAAAAATGGATAGAATAAGCTTGACCATAAGTAGGAAAGCAATAGGGCTTCCTGCTCAATAAAGCGTGAGGTTTTAAATAGTAGTAAAAAATCAATCGCAACCTTAATCAACCAAAAATAGAGAAGTGTCTTAAGTGTAATAAAACCGGCAAATAAAAGCAGTGGCGAACATACCAAAGCACCGTTCATCATAAAAACCGTGATAGCGATTAATTTACCAAAAAGATTGCCGTACCCACCAGTTTTTGCAGCCCACCTTTTGCGTTGCGCAACCAATAATTTGATTGTCGCTTGAGGTTTTGTCAGTACGAGCACCTTTTCGTTTTTAAGATAATCTACTTTGTGATTTTTAAGTTTCAAAAATTTTTCCAAAAGAAAAATATCGTCCCCACTGGCAACATGATTGTTGTTTTCAAAGCCGTTTACCTTTTTGAAAAGTGCCTTTTTATAGGCAAAATTGGCACCATTGCACATAAAGGGGTTCCCAATGCCGAAAGCCCCTATGGTTGACCCTTGTAAACTTAGTATGTCCAGAGCTTGAAATCGTTTTAAAAACGTAGTTAACTCGTTATATCCAACGGGCATAACTACTGCGTCACAGTCGCGGTGCTGGATGAAGGCATCAAGTACGTCCAGCCAAAATTTGGGAACGTGGCAGTCTGCATCGGTAGTTACAATCCAATCAAATTTTGAGGAGTCAACCGCTAAGGTTATCGCATCTTTTTTAGGGGAGTTACTTTGCCTCACATTCTGAAGGATTCTAAAGTTGAATTGGGAAGCGCGCTTATGTTTTTTGAAAAAGGAAGTGATTACTGTTTCAGAGTCATCATTAGAAGCGTCGTTGATAAAAAGGAGCTCAAAATGTTCTTTTCTGTAATTCAGGTTCTCAAAAGAGTTGAGAAGTGCCGGTAGATTTTTAGATTCATTTCGAAAGGGTACGACGACAGAAAATTTCCGCTTGGGCTCAACATCAGTCATTTGAAAGGGTGTCACCTTATCAAAACCAAAAACAAAACTCCCTATTAGAGAGACGTACAAAATGGTAATGCCCAAAATTATAAATAGCATATCCTTTATTTTGGAAGTTTAAAATTGAGTACAAAATAGCTTCCCAAAATTGAGGGAAACGCGACATTGAGCAACCACATTAAAGTTACAACAGACAAAACAACAATTGAATTCAATCCTGACAGCGTAAATAAATACACGGCGATACTTCCTTTTATAATTACATCAAATATCAAGATAGACGGAATGACCGAAGCCAACAGGTACATGGTACTTATGGTCATCATACTTTCCATGTAATTGGTACTGGAGCCAAGTAGTTTCAACAAAATATAGAATTGAAATGAAAACACAAGGTATCGCATTATTGAAAGGCCAATGCCTTTAAGGTAAATTTGCCGATTGATTTGTTTATAAAAGCCCTTTAATTTCTGTAGTGATAAGCCTTTTGATTTCTGGCCAACTGAAATCAATCTCACAAAGAGCCCCTTGATTTCAACTTTCCGCAGTTTTAAAATAAGCAGTGACATCATTATTAAAGCACAAACAATAGCGGTAAGTTTATAAGGGTTGATGTTAAAAACTTCGGTTTGGTGATGTTGTTGAAATAATATCAGACCAAAAACACCAAAAATTACGGTGGTACTCATCTGCATCATATTGCCCAAAAAGTTCAAGGCAACAATAGGTTTTCGATTCTTGGCCCTGTAATAAATGGCCTTTGCGCCGTATTCCCCAATGCGATTGGGGGTAATGATCGAGGCGGTTAAGGCTCCCAAACTCTGTTCTGCTGCAGATACTAGATTGATTTTTAAAGTAGAGCCAACTAAGATTTTCCACTTCACGATTTCCAAAAACCAGTTTAAAGCCGAAAGAAAAACCAAAAAAAGGACGGTTTTAGCCGAAAACAATTGATTTTGTTTCGAAAATTGAATGAATTCTGAGATGTCCAATCCTGAATTCTCAACCAATTTTAAATAAATGGCGTAAAATGCAAAGACCACAATCGCCATTTTGAGCATCTCAAAAAAGAATTGTTTAGCTTTGTCTGAAAGCGATAATATAACCACGTTGCAAAATAATTTAATTACCCATGACCCCAAAAAATAGAGGATATAAAAAACTGTTTTTACTAGCGTATTTTTTGCTTTCACTACAAGGGTTTTCACAAAAGAAGACCAATATCTGGAAAGCTCAAGTTGCTTTGGGAATCAATATGCCGTCCCAATCTGGTTTTGTAACTGGTTTTGAATCCAAAACCATTAATTTCCCTACGGTTCGCTTAGGGGTGCAAAACATGTTTAAAAGGCAAATGGGAGCAAAATTGGATTTTGGGTTTAACCGTTTCTCAAATTCTGACGCATCATCGCTTGAATTTAAGACCAACTATACCAGAATCAACGCACAGTTTGTATATGACCCTACCGAATCGATACCGTTTCTCCCCATGCGGATGGGTGTAGTTGCCCACGCAGGCCCTGGGTATTCATTTATAACGCCGCTAGGTAATTTTGGCGATAACAACCTTGGGTTTTTCAACCTAATGGCTGGTACAGAATTTCATTATGCGCTCTCCCAGCGTGCCTCCCTTTACACCGATATATCCTATATTTTAGGCTTTGCTGGGGACTTTGAACCTCCAACTGAAGGTTTTGGCGCCTTTAACGGTAACCTCTTAACCCTAACCTTCGGCATAACATTTTCGCTGAGCGGTTGTCAATACTGCCCCAATGGCTACTGAAAAAATCATACTGGGCATCGACCCTGGCACCACTATTATGGGTTTTGGTCTCATAAAAATTGTTGGTAAAAAGATGGAGTTTTTGCAACTTAACGAACTCGACCTTAAAAAACACAGTGATCACTACCTTAAGCTGAAATTGATATTTGAAAGAACCGTTGAGCTTATAGACACCCACCACCCTGACGAAATTGCCATTGAGGCTCCTTTTTTTGGAAAGAACGTACAAAGTATGCTAAAGCTGGGTAGGGCACAGGGTGTCGCCATGGCAGCGGGACTATCGCGCGAGGTCCCAATAACTGAGTATTCCCCAAAAAAAATTAAGATGGCTATAACCGGCAACGGTAATGCCAGTAAGGAACAGGTTGCCAAAATGCTCCAAAGTTTGCTAAACCTTAAAACCTTACCCAAAAACCTCGATGCCACCGACGGTCTTGCCGCCGCAGTCTGCCATTTTTATAATGAAGGCCGGGTTGAGGTAGGTAAGAAGTATTCAAGTTGGGCCGATTACGTTAAAAAGAGCCCAGCTCCCTCCGACTCCGCCAAAAAGGGGGAGGGCTAAAATGTGAGTGTCATACCCTAAGATTAAAATTAAAATTAGTCATGAAATTAGACCCACATCCGAGTAAGAGTTTATCCCCTTCGGGGAGGTTAAGAGGGGCTTCTGAGGGCTGCGGCCTTTACATCCACATCCCCTTTTGCAAACAGGCTTGCCATTACTGTGATTTCCATTTTTCTACATCATTGAAGCATCGTGGCTCAATGGTTTCTGCGCTAGCAAAAGAAATCGAATTACGAAAGGATGAACTTGGAGATATTACTGTTGAAACCATTTATTTTGGTGGTGGTACGCCTTCCTTATTGTCCCCTAACGAACTAAAGTTTTTAATTGATGCCGTTTATCAAAACTTTAAAGTTTCCAAAGCACCCGAAATTACCTTAGAGGCTAATCCCGATGATTTGATTGTAAAAAAAGAGTCGTTAGTGTCACCTCGAGCAACGCCGAGAGGTCTCATTGGCAGCTCAAGTTCAGCTCAAATCAACACTATCTTCCAATCTTACAAATCTGTCGGCATCAACCGACTTTCAATTGGGGTACAATCTTTTTTTGAGAAAGACTTAAAATTGATGAATCGCGCCCATAATGCTGAAGAGGCTGAAAAATGTATTAAGGAAGCTATTACATATTTTGATAATATTTCAATCGATTTAATTTACGGAATTCCGGGAATGAGCAACGAACGGTGGAAGCAGAATATTGAAAAAGCGCTAAGTTTTGGTATCCCGCACATTTCGAGTTACGCACTTACGGTAGAACCCAAGACAGCCTTAAAAACCTTTATTGAAAAGGGAATTGTTCAGGATGTTGACGATGAGCAAGCTCAAGAACAATTTCTGATTTTGATAGAGACGTTGGAGTCAGAAAACTACATTCACTACGAACTTTCAAATTTTGGGAAAAAGGACTATTTCAGCAGGAATAATTCGGCATATTGGCAGGGAAAACCTTATTTGGGTATTGGGCCTTCGGCACATTCTTTCAGCGGAAAGATTCGCAGTTGGAACATTAGGAACAATGTGAAATACATTAAAGCAATTGAGGGCGGCACATTTCCCTCCCTCTCCGGCAGGCAGACTATCGAAAAAGAAGTTCTAAGTCCAACTGACCGGTACAACGAATACATCATGACGGGACTGAGAACAATTTGGGGGGTATCTCTCAAAAAGGTTGAAACAGATTTTGGTTTACAGTACAAAAAATACCTTTTGCAACAAGCCGAGCCACTTATAAATGAACATTTATTGTATATTGATGAAGGCAAGCTACTGATCGCTAAGAAATCAAAATTTTTGAGCGACGGTATTGCATCAAAACTCTTTAAACTGAATTTATCTTGATTGCTACGATTCACTATAACTCTAAAAATTACGCTATTGATTTTACCAAGCCGTTGGATATTTCCATCCCCATGCGGCCTGCGAAAAATAATGTAAACGCTTGGTATATTGATGAGCCGAAGATGTTCCCCGAAACTTTAAACGGCGACGTCATTAGTGTAGAAAAGGGGGCTTCGGTCAATTTCAATGCGATTCATTTTAATCCCCATGCCCACGGCACACATACCGAATGTGTAGGGCATATTTCTAAAAAAGTACATTCGGTAAATAAAAATTTAAAACAGTATTTCTTTCTGGCAGAAGTGATTTCGGTCGCTCCCGAAGTGTATATGAAAGATAGTATGATTTCAGAAAAACAACTGAAATTCGCACTTGGCAATAAAAAACGGGATGCCTTGGTGATTAGAACATTGCCTAATCTTTCAGAAAAAAAATCCCGACAATATTCGCATACCAACTGGACCTATTTAAAAGAGGAGGCGGTGGACTACCTTGTAAAAAAAGGGATAAAACACTTGTTAATAGATTTGCCCAGCGTTGACCGGGAGGAGGATGGCGGCGAATTACGTAGCCATAAAGCGTTCTGGAATTTTGAAGGTAACATTAGAAAACATTGCACAATAACTGAATTCATTTACGTACCAAATCATGTTGAGGATGGCACCTACTTTTTAAATCTGCAAATTGCCCCGTTTGAGAATGATGCCTCCCCAAGCAAACCGATTTTATATGAAATTTTAGAAGGGAAGTGATGCCCTCATGAAAACGCATTTAAAATCCATAGTAAATACGAAGTAATGGAAACTTTCTTTATCATAATCATCAGTATTTTGATTACCTTGGCCATTGTTACCTTGGTTAAGCAATATAGGCAAAAACAAAAGGTCAATGCCCAGTCTGTAATTTTATTGGACAAAATCAAAAAGGTCTGTAAATTTATTTCGGTAGAAGGGGACTTTGCTGAAATCTACCACTACGAAGACATTAAGACTAGGTTCTTAAAACTGGTGTCTAGCCGAAAAAAGGCATTAGTGGTTATAAAGGCCAAGGCGCACGTGGGGTTTGATTTATCCAAGATTCAATTGAGCGCAGATATTGATACTAAGACCGTGAGATTATTTGAATTTCCTGAACCTGAAGTGTTAAGCATAGAAACCGATTTGAACTACTACGACAAGCGCGACGGCATGTTCAACAGATTTGAAGCTTCAGATTTAACAAGTCTGCACAATGATGCCAAGCTACACATAATGAACAAGGTGCCAGAAAGCGGTCTGTTCAACATAGCAAAAAAAGAAGCACTAGAATCGGTTAAGCTTATTGAGGGCATGGTTGAGACCATTGGGTGGCGCTTGGATTATGCCGCACTGGAGGCCCCCGAGCCCCTCCTAACCTCCCCAAAGGCGAGAAATGCTTACTCGTATGGGCGGGAAGATGGCAATTAAAAAAGACTCCCATTTTCACGCGAGCCAAAGATGTATATAGAAAACTACAGAAATTATTGTTTGAGTAAAAAGGGGGTGACTGAAACCTTTCCCTTTGATAATGATACTTTGGTGTTTAAGGTGATGGGGAAGATGTTCGCATTGTATCCTTTAGAAAAATGGGAGCGGGGCGAAGCCTCGGTAAATTTAAAGTGTGACCCAGAGTATGCCATTGAACTTCGGGAACAGTATGAAAGTATTGTTGCAGGATGGCACATGAGTAAAAAACATTGGAACACCGCGTATTTAAATAATGACGAATTGCCACATAGATTGGTTTTAGAGCTAATTGACCATAGCTACGACTTAGTGGTTAGCAGGCTTACGAAAAAGCTAAGAGCGAAGTTGGATTTAATGTGAAATAGGTTCCATATTAAAACTTATCAACTAAAAGTTTATGGGTACAACTCTCTTCTCCCGTCTAACTTGGGGTGAAGGAGGGTTGAGTTTGCTACAGAGGAGGGGGTCAAAGTCCGCCCTCGCCGGCAGGTGAGGTGATTGAAAGACTAATGTTTATAATTTGACGATATTTTCAATATTCAATCCTTGCGTCTTTAAACGCTTACATGACTTTCAAATCCGTTCTCCCAATGAGAAACAATCAGGATGAGCGTTGTTAAACTTAATAAGCGTTTAGTCCTCCCCCGGGGAGTTAGAGCGGGCTTATTTCTTTTTAAAAAACCCACCAAACCCCAGTGGAATCATAAAAACCAAAAATAAGTACTTCCCAGTGATGATTCCGAAAATGGTGATGGCCGCTAAAATGATGTAAAGTATGATTTGATATTCCCTTTTCATAACGCTAAATTAAAATCACGACACTTTTAGAATGCGCTCTTTATCTGACTTTTCGCCCATATATTACCAAAAATCGTTCAATTTTACAATTAATCGGAAAAGTAATGGCAACATCAAATTAATTTCAGAAATTTAGCTTATAAAATAATAGCCCTTAGATGGTTAGAGTCGTAACCCCAAATTCGAGAATTATGTCTTTAGAAATTAAAAACGCGAACAACTTCGTAAAGGTAAAAGGAAGCCTGAACAAAAAAAACGTTCATGTATTCAAAAAGGAATTTACTGCTGTATTGGAAATCTTCAACGCCATCACGCTAAGTTTAGAGGACTTGGTTGGTGTTGATAGATACGGTTTAAAAGCCATTGATCAATTACAACATGAGGCCATCGCTAAAAACAAGCGGTTGTCGATTATAGGTATTGGCAACACTACGCTCTACAATCACTTTAAGCGTACAGAGAAAGTGGCATAAAAACACCATTTGCAATTTCGATGTTGTTAATTACTGATTTTTTATTAGTCTCTTCATAGACTGAATTGGATCCAGGACCAACGCTTCGGGATTATTATTTGGAATTTATGTTAGCAAGACATATCCGCAACAATCTTCCATTCGCCATCAATCATTTTAAAAATAATCATAAACACCCCACTGGCATCCCCAGCGGTTCGGGTTAGATGATACTCGCCCATAACCCAATAGTTGTCATGTTCTATTCTTGAAATATCCTTAATTACAAAATGTAGCGTTCCACTTTCAGTTTTACTTGGATACGTTTTTTTATAGTTAGCCAAGGTATTGTCCCACCCGTAGGTTAGACCTCGACCACCGAAAAACTTTAAGGAATCACTGTTCCAGTAGCCCTGCATAAACCCTTTGAGGTCGTGATTGTTCCAAGCATTTTCTTGGGCTTGCATGACTTTTAAGATTTGGGATTTGTCGGTTTCTATAGATTGTGTTGAGGTCTCCTGGGCGTGGGTTAAGATTGAGAATATTGTAAAGGCGAGGATGTGGATGGGGGTTTTCATGATAAGAATTTTTAAATCATGGTTGAAATATACAATGGATTTGGGGATTTGCTTATATTTAGATATGCGTAATATTACGTATATTCGGTTGTTGTACGCAAGCTGAAAAACGAGCCACCACACGTTCAAGCACATTTTATTTTACTCGTGCCTCACAAAATAAAAAGAGCTTTCACTTCCCCACCACCACCCTAAAATAACCTGAGAAATAGCAAATATTATTCCGAACAAGTTAATATATTTGCGTGAAACACAAAGAAATTGGCAAAAGTGGAAATCAACAGGATTAAAGTAGCTCTAGCTGAAACCAGAAGAAAAAACAAATGGTTAGCCGAACAAATTGGAAAAGATGAATCAACCATTTCTCAATGGTGCACAAATGCTAGACAACCTTCACTTGAAAACCTTTTAAGAATAGCTGATGTACTTGATATTGATATTAGAGAATTATTAAACTCAACTAAAGAAGCAAGCTAAATGAGCAACCCTAAAACATACATTGACTTATTCTCTGGTTGCGGAGGACTTTCTCTTGGATTGCATAATGCAGGATGGAAAGGAGCATTTGCAATTGAAAAAAGTGTAGATGCTTTTAAAACTCTAGAACATAATTTGATTAAGAAGAAAAAGCATTTTGAATGGCCAAATTGGTTGGAGCAAAAGAACCACGACATCAATGAAGTACTTGAAAACAATTCAGAAGACCTAATTAATTTAAGAGATAAAATCGATTTAGTAGCTGGAGGACCACCTTGTCAAGGTTTTTCAATGGCTGGACGAAGAATTGAAAATGATTCTAGAAATGATTTAATTAACTCTTACATCAAATTCATTAAATATGTAAGGCCTAAATTGATATTTTTTGAAAACGTCAAAGGTTTTACTTTAGGCTTCAAAAACAATGAGAAAAAAGGAAAGGCTTACTCAAAATATGTTGTTGAAGAATTAGAAAGCTTAGGATATAGTGTAAAAGGTCAATTGATTGACTTTTCAAAGTTTGGCGTTCCACAAAAAAGAACAAGATTTATTCTTGTAGGTATTCAAAATGATTTTTTAAACCAAAGTCCAAATCTAAACAAGGACAGTTTTTTTAAAGGTATCGAAAACAATAAAGAATCATTTTTAATAAGTAAAAATTTATCAATCAATCCAAGTTTAGAAAATGCTATTTCAGACTTGCTTCAAGCAAACGGAGAAATTGAATCAGAAACGCCTAACTTTAAAGAAGGTGTATACGGAGAACCAGTATCAAAATACCAAAAATACATTCGTAAGTATAAGAGAAAAAACAGTAGAGTTGATAGTCATAGATTTGCTAATCATACGGAAACAATCAAAAACAGATTTAAAATTGCCTTAGATGAAAAATTAACTAGTGCTACTTATCGAGAAAGATTTCAACTTAAAAAAAGTAGTACAAAAATTTTAGACGTAAGTAAACCTACACCAACTATAACAACTTTACCTGACGATTATATACATTATTGTGAACCAAGGATAATGACTGTTCGTGAATACGCAAGAATTCAATCATTCCCAGATACGTACGAGTTCAAAGGTAAGTACACAACTGGAGGTAAAAGAAGGACACAAGAAGTGCCAAGATATTCACAAATTGGAAATGCAATCCCACCTTTATTTGGGGAACAAGCAGGTTTAATTTTAAAACAACTTATTTCTTAATGCAGAAAAAGCCTTTACAATTCAAGATAAGTTCTGCATTAAAGAATATTATTGGTAGCGACTTAATTAGTGATGACTTCATCGCTGTTTTCGAGTTAGTCAAAAATTCTTATGATGCTCATGCTACAAAAGTTGAAATAACATTTGAAGATATTTATTCCGACAATGCCAAGATCTTAATAAAAGATAATGGTAAAGGAATGAACTATGATGACTTGATTAATAAATGGCTTTTTGTAGCTTATTCAGCAAAAAAAGAAGGAACAGAGGAAGACAGTTATGATTATCGTGATAAAATAAAAGTACAAAGGGCTTATGCTGGAGCTAAAGGAATTGGTAGATTTTCTTGTGATAGACTTGGAGAAGAGTTATATCTTGAAACAATTAAGGATGAGAAAAATCCAAAAGTTGAAACTTTACTTACAGAATGGGATAAGTTCGAAGGCAATCTAAAAGAAGAGTTTGTAAACATTAGTGTTCTTCACGAAACTATTCCTAAAAGCAACTATGATATAGAACACGGAACTGTTCTGGAAATCTCTAATTTAAAAAGTGATTGGGATAAAGATAAATTCCTTAGCCTAAAGGATGCACTTGCTAAACTCATCAATCCAAATACCAAAATTGAAGGTGATGAATTTACAATAGAATTAATAGTTCCTGACGAGATTGAAAACGACAAAAAAGAAAGCGACTATCAAAATACAGTTAATGGAGAAATTCAAAATCTCATTTTTGAAACTCTAGAAATCAAAACGACTAAGATTGTCAGTTCAATTTATAATGGTGAAATAACAACAGATTTAACAGAAGGTGGAAAATTAGTTTACAGGATAACTGAATCTAACACCTATGAAAACTTAAATAATGTCGATATTCAAATTTATCATTTGAATCGGTCTGCAAAGGCTACGTTCACCAGAAGAATGGGAACTCAACCTATTGAATATGGCCACATATTTGTCTATAAAAACGGGTTACGAATTTATCCTTATGGAGAAAGAGGCGAAGACCCTTTCAAAATGGATAATAGAAAGACACAAGGTTATAGCAGATATCTAGGTACAAGAGATGTTTTAGGCTACATATCAATTTCAGAGCCTAATGACGCATTAAAGGAAACCTCAAGTAGAGGTGATGGATTAATTAAAACAAAGGCGTATTTTGAACTAGTCGATTGGGTTTATTCATCTATACGGAAACTTGAGAAGTATATAATTGATATAACTGACTGGGGAAATGAATTATCGAACGAAGATTACATAAAACTTGATAATAAAAGTCAACAAGAGGCAATTGAAAAACTAATTGAAAGCCTTACTAAATCAAAAAATATTATATCCTTTGAAGTCGCACCTGAGATTTTTGAGATAATTGATAAGAAGCAAGAAAAATCAACAAAGAATACTTTAACCAAAATCAAAAAACAGCTTCAAAGCGATGAATATGATAAAGATGCTATTGTAGAAAGTATCTCAAAAATTGAAAAAAATCTTGACGACTTAAAGAAAACAACTGAAGAAGCAGGTGAAGAAGCTCTCGACACTCTCATCAAAAATGAGGAGTTAGAAACTAATTTAGAAACTGAAAAGAAAAAAGGTGCTTTTCAAGGTGCTTTAATCGGAACCGATAAGGAAAGAATCGTTGGATTGCAACATCAGATTTACCATTCGTCAAGTAGAGTAACAAGAAACTTAAAATTA
>Ga0207419_1000283_pt1 | contig 43125 bp, 37 predicted proteins | sample ElkSloMetagenome_4_FD_184723 | JGI IMG/M metagenome (GOLD analysis project Ga0207419, IMG submission 184723) | Hot spring microbial communities from Elkhorn Slough, Monterey Bay, USA - MD2A (version 2) | ecosystem: Environmental > Aquatic > Marine > Intertidal zone > Estuary: Microbial mat ...
CATTGTCGTGGGCGACGACCACGGTCCCGCGCTCGGCCAGATTCTCGTTGCCGCCCGTGTGGTCGCCGTGCCAGTGGGTGTTCAGGACGAAGCGGATCGGCTGATTCGTGATCGATGACACTGCCGCCAGGATTCGATCCGTGAGGGGCGCGTACTGATCGTCGATGAGAAAGGCGCCATCGTCGGTGACAACCAGGCCAATGTTTCCGCCGCGGCCGGTCAGCATGTAGACCGACTCGCGCAGTTCGATGACTTCGATCTCGACATCGGCCATTTCCTGGGCTGGCAGAGCAGCGATCAGGGACAGGCTCAGGGTGAGGGCGGCCAGCGCCGACAGGGCGTATCTCATTTGCTTCTCTCCGGAAGATAAACGCCCAGTATGCCAGCACTGCCCCGTCAGTGCCCCCGCCCACAGCACGCTCGGGCACAATAGGGAGATGGTTCATTCAACTGATTCAAGCACCTCGGCGCGCCCTGCGCTCGGCAGCCGCGCGCTCTTCCCCGACCTCCAAACCCGGGTCTACCTCAACCACGCCTCCCTCTCACCGCCGAGCGTGCCGGTGATTCAGGCCGTTCAGCGCAGTCTGCACGGCTATTCGACCCAGGGCATGGCCTGGTACGTGGAGGAAATGGAGTGCCGCGACCGCCTCCGCGCCCAGCTGGCCGGGTTGATCGGAGGCCGCGCCGAGGACCTGGGGCTGGTGGCGAACACCTCGGCCGGGGTCCTCGCCGCGGCGTTATGCATCGACTGGCAGCGCGGTGATCGCATCGTGCTGTTCGAGGGCGAATTCCCGACAAACATCACGCCCTGGCAGCAGGCGGCTCGTCGCGAGGGCCTTGAGATCGTCTGGCAGCGGGCGGAGGATTTCAGAACCGATCGAGACACAGCTCTCGAGCGCCTCGAGGATCAGTTGAAGGGCGGGGTCCGCCTGGTCGCCGTCAGTGCAGTCCAGTTCACGACCGGTCAGCGTATGCCTCTCGAAGCCATCGGAGCGCTTTGTAATCGCTACGGAGCTGAACTTTTCGTCGACGGTATCCAGGCTCTGGGGGTCGTGCCCGTCGACGCGCCTGGCCTGGGCATCCACTACTTTACCGCTGGATCTCACAAGTGGCTCATGGGACCAGAGGGCGTCGGCTGCCTGTGGGTCGATCCGGCCGTGGCCGAACGCCTTCAGCCCAACGTAGCCGGCTGGCTCAGCCATCGCGACGCCTTCGCCTTTCTCACGAACGGGCCCGGACACCTGCTCTACGACCGGGAATTCCTATCCGGCGCTCGCATGGTCGAGGCCGGCACTTTCAACTCGCTCGGTGCTGCCGGCCTCGAAGCCAGCGTCGGCCTGATCGAAGAAATTGGCGTGGCCGCCTTGTTCGAACACGTGCAGCGCTGGCACGACCGAATCGAGCCAGGCCTGATCGAGCGAGGCTTCGAGTCGGCGCGAATGGAGCCAGACGACGGCCGATCGGGCTCGCTCTGCCTGCGTCCGCCTGAGGATCAGAGCGCTCCCGATTGGGCCCGCGCGCTGGCCGAGCATGGCGTCAGCGTTTCCAGTCCCGACGGCTGGCTGCGGCTCTCGCCAAGCTGGCCCAACGCCTTAAGCGAAACCGAGACCTTATTGGAGGTTGTCGATCGAATCCTGCAAGACGGCCCGGACGCGTCGCCTTGAGGTTTCGATGCGCTCTCAAATGGGCTACCGGGTCTCAATGGCGCGAGCCTTTCCACGTTCCCCCGTAGCGGTAATAGCCGTCCGAGGCGTGCCGTGCCCTGCAGTCGGGACAGACGAAAACCCAGGTTTTTCCTGGCTCGATCTGGATGCGATACATCACCTCACCCAGCTTCTCGCAGCTGTGACAACGCTTTTTTTTCATCGGATTTCAGACTCATAACGGCACCATTTCAATTCTGATTCAGCTCGCTCCGCGCAGGCGGGAACGCTGACGCCGCACGCCCAGTCCGGCGCAAGTGGCGCAGCTGATCGAAGCAGCCAAGCGGCGGCATCAACGTCGATCAGCGTCCCTCGCGCCCGAGGGCATCCATCCTGCTTAGCAGCTGCTCAATGGCTCTGGGCTGGGGGTGTGAGGCCGAAGACAGGAAGGTGAATTTCACCGGTTTGAAGCCACAAAAACCCAGTATCTGACCCTTGAGCTGGCGCCGAACGGCGTCGCCGTAGGCAAACCACAGGAAGCTGCGGGGCGTATCGGAGGTGATGACCACGCGCGCCGAACGGCCCTGGAGCAGCGGTGCCGGCAGCCCGAGACGGGTCGTTCGCTCAGTGGTGAACGTGCGGCCGTTGACGAACACCCGGTCGATCCAGCCTTTGAGCTTGGCCGGAAACCCACCCCACCACAGGGGGAACGCGAGCACGAAATGAGTACACCACTCGAGGTTGTCGAGGGACTGCTCGAGCACCGGCTCCAGCGGCTTGGCGTTGGCATAGCCCGCCTTGCCGCGATCCGGATCGAAGCGCAGCTCGTTGAGCTGGGAAAGGCGCACATCGTGGCCCGCCTCACGCGCCGCTGCGGCGTAGCGATCCACGGCCTGGCGGGTAATCGAGCTTGGGCCGGGATGGCCATTGAGGATGAAAATACGCTCGGACATGATCGCTCTGAAATCCTGGAGCGGTCATTGTATTGAAGCCGATAGAGAAATGGCAGGCGCTGTTGAGAACCCCCCGATCTGGCTCGTCTGTTCTCGCAGCCTGCCTGCGTGAATTTTTACCCACGCACTCGACTGTGACAGACTGACGGGCTCGAACCCACTCCTAAGGACCTCCCCATGGCGGGTGCCAGCCTTCTCAGCCTCCTCGACGACATCGCGACTTTGCTCGACGACGTCTCCGTGATGACCAAGGTGGCCGCGAAAAAGACCGCCACGCTCGTCGCGGACGATCTCGCCGTCAACGCCCAGCAGGTCACGGGCATTTCCGCGAAGCGGGAGCTCGCCGTTATCTGGGCCGTTGCCAAGGGCGCGACCTTAAACAAGCTCATCCTGATCCCGGCCGCGCTTCTGATCAGCGCCTTCATTCCCTGGGCCATCGTTCCGCTGCTGATGCTTGGCGGCGCCTTCCTCTGCTACGAAGGCGCCCACAAGGTGCATCAGAAGCTGTTCGAGCGCGAGGTCGAGCAAGAGGAAAAGCGGCGACTGAAGGAGGCCTTTCGCGACCCCGAAATCGATCTGGTCGATTACGAAAAAGACAAGATCCGCGGCGCCATTCGAACGGACTTCATCCTCTCCGCAGAGATTATCGTGATCGCCCTGGGATCCGTGACCGCCGCGGCGCTGAGCGTTCAGCTCGGCGTCCTGATCGCCGTCAGCGCGCTCGTGGTGGTGGTCGTCTATGGACTTGTCGCCGGCATCGTCAAGATCGACGATCTGGGCATTCGCCTGTCGGCGCGGGGTGGCGCGATCGGCCGCATCGGTGAGGCGCTCATCAGCGCGTCACCGGTCATCATGAAGGGCCTCGGCGTCGTCGGTACGCTCGCGATGTTTTTAGTGGGTGGAGGGATTTTTTCGCACAACATTCCCTCGATCGAATCGCTTTTCAAGGACGCAGCGCAATGGGCCGGATCGCTGAGCTCGGTGGCCGCGCTGACGCTCGACGGGCTGCTCGGCGTCGTGATCGGGGCTCTTCTCGTCACGGCGGCGCTTGCGCTTCGCCGGCTGTTCGGAGGCACCCTGTCATCATCCTCGGAACGCCGCCATTGACCCCCGCAGGGCACCTCGGGATAACTCTGGTCGAGGCCTCGCCATCCCCGGTCTATGGCTTGATTCTGGCTTCGCTCGAGGCCATTTAAAGCGCTAACCCAACTTGCAAGGACACCGCGATGAAAATTCTGATGGTACTGACCTCCCACGACAAGCTCGGCGACACGGGCGAGAAAACGGGCTTCTGGCTTGAGGAGTTCGCCGCGCCCTATTACGCCTTCGTCGACGCGGGTGCGGAAGTGACCCTGGCGTCTCCCAAAGGCGGCCAGCCACCGCTCGATCCGACCAGCGAGGGTGACGAACATCTGACCGAAGCGACCGAACGGTTTCGCCAGGACGACGCCGCGCAGTCACATCTCGCGCAGTCAGTGCCCCTGGCGGAAGTGACCGCCGGGGACTTCGATGCCGTTTTCTTCCCCGGCGGTCATGGTCCGCTCTGGGATCTGACCACCGACTCCACATCCATTCGCCTCATCCGCGACTTCGCGGAGTCAGGCAAGCCTGTCGGCGCCGTTTGCCATGCGCCCGCCGCCCTGACCGAAGTCAAAAAATCCGACGGAGGCTATCTGCTGGCCGGGAAGCGCGTGACCGGCTTCACCAATTCCGAAGAAGCGGCCGTCGGCTTGACCGACACGGTGCCCTTCCTGCTCGAGACTCGCCTTTCGCAGCGAAGCGGTCTATTCCGCCGCGGTGACGACTGGGCCCCGCACATCGAAGTCGACGGCCAGCTGGTCACTGGTCAGAATCCGGCATCTTCCGCGCCGGCGGCGGTCGCGCTGCTGAAACTGCTCAGCTAGCTCTCTGAATTACTCTGCGCGTTGCGCGTTTCCGTCGGGACGCGTCCGATCAGAGTTATTGGAGGTTCATCAGGGCTTGGTCACGCCTCTGCCCTTCCTGCGATGGGCTAGACTAAAGCGCATTGAAGGCAGTGACTGAAACTAGGAGCGTGCGCGTGGAAACGAAATATCTGGTCGGTATCGACGGTAGCCAGTGTGGTGAACGCGCCATCGACTATGTCATCGAGCGAGCTCGGGAAAACGGCGGCGCCATCCTGGTGGCCCACGTGATCGAGTGGTCGCCCTATGCTTTCAGCACGCCGGAGGAAAACGAGCACCGACATCAGCGGCGAGAACAGGAACTGACGCGAGCTCGCGACGGTGTGTTGGCGCCGGTGGTCGAACGCGTTCGCGAGGCCGGCGTCGAGGCCGACGGACTGGCTGCCCACGGACACGTGGCCAAGACCCTCGTGCGCCTGGCGAAAGACAACGACGTCACCTGCATCGTGCTCGGCCGCAAGGGATCGAGCCGCCTCGCGCAATTTTTCGGCAGCGTTGCCAGCCACGTCGTGCAGATCACGGACCGACCGGTCACGGTCGTGCCCTAGTTTCCATATCCTGCCCTCCGGATATCGAGCAGCGACGCGTGGAACAATTTCAAGCTCAGAAACAATAAGGACAGACACCCCATGATCCGACTCCGCTCACTGGCGCCCCGGCGCGCCGCCACGGGCACAGGCGGGGTGATTCCGTCTTTCGCTGCCCTCTCCGTGCTCGCCTTTCTGCCGGTGACCGTCGTTCAGGCCCAGGACAGCCTCGATGAGCGCATCGACAGCATGGTCCGTCCGGCGGCCGACTGGGTGTCGTCGATCATCTTCTATCCCCTCCCCATCGCAGGTGTGGGTGTCCCCTTCGTCCTACTCTGGCTGGTGCTCGCCGCCATCGTATTCACGCTTTATTTCCGCTTCATCAATGTCCGAGCGCTCAAGCACGGCTTCCGCCTCCTACGCGGCGACTACGATGACCCAAATGCCGCCGGTGAGGTCACGCACTTCCAGGCCCTGACCACGGCGCTGTCGGGCACTGTCGGTCTGGGCAACATTGCCGGGGTCGCCATTGCCGTCTCGCTCGGCGGCCCCGGGGCAACGTTCTGGATGATTCTGGCCGGTCTTTTCGGCATGTCGTCCAAGTTCGTCGAGTGCACTCTAGGCGTTAAATATCGGAACGAGTACGCGGATGGCACCGTTTCCGGCGGGCCCATGTACTATCTGAGCAAGGGCCTGGCCGAGCGCGGGCCGAGTCTTGCCAAGCTGGGCAAGGTCCTCGCCGTGCTGTTCGCGATTTTCTGCATCGGCGGATCCTTCGGCGGCGGCAACATGTTCCAGGCCAACCAGAGCTTCGCTCAGGTCGTCAACGTCACGGGCGGTGAGTCGAGCTGGCTCTTCGGCAAGGGCTGGCTCTTCGGCCTGGCCCTTGCCGCAGCGGTCGGGCTGGTGATCATTGGCGGCATCCGCAGCATTGCACGAGTCACTTCTCGCGTCGTGCCTTTCATGGCAACGATCTACATCCTCGCCGGCTTGACGATCATCTTCGGTAATCTGGGCGCGGTGCCGGCGGCCTTCGGCGCCATCCTCTCCGGCGCCTTTTCGCCGACGGGTGTGGCCGGCGGCTTCATCGGCGTACTGATCCTCGGTGTGCAGCGTGCGGCCTTCTCGAACGAAGCGGGCGTCGGATCAGCCGCGATCGCGCACAGCGCCGTCATGACCAAACGCCCGGTAACGGAGGGAATCGTGGCGCTCTACGAGCCCTTTGTCGACACGGTCGTGGTGTGCACGATCACCGCTCTTGTGATCATCATCACCGGCACCTGGAATCCGGACGTGGATCCGTCAGCCGGTGTTCAGCTGACGTCCTCGGCCTTCGCCTCGTCGATCTCCTGGTTTCCGTGGGTCCTGACCCTTGCCGTGGTGCTTTTCGCGTTTTCCACCATGATTTCATGGTCCTACTACGGCCTGAAGTCATGGACCTACCTCTTCGGCGAGAGCCAGGCGAGTGAGATGGTCTTCAAGATCCTGTTCCTCCTGTTCGTGGTCATCGGGGCCTCCATGCAGCTCGGCGCGGTCATCGGATTTTCCGATGCGATGATCTTTGCCATGGCCTTTCCCAACCTGCTCGGATGCTACTTCCTCCTGCCCGTGGTCAAGCGGGAGCTGGATACCTACTGGAATGACCTGAAATCCGGGCGTCTGGTGTCTCACCGCGAGCGGGTGAAGGACTGAGGCGAGGCAGCGGCATCTGTTCGGCTCTGGGCTCTGGGCTCTGCTAGGCTCGAATTGAATCAACGTTCAGGAGAGGTCTGCCATGCCTGCTCACGAGAAGATCAACTATGTCGAGTTTCCCGCCCGTGACCCAGCGGGCAGCAAGCAATTTTTTTCCGAGGCGTTCGGTTGGACCTTTACGGACTACGGTCCAGACTACTGCTCCTTTTCAGATCAGGGCCTGGACGGCGGTTTTTTTCGCTCCGATCGGGTCTCGACGTCAGACGGCGGCAGTGCGCTGATCGTTTTCTACTCCGCCGAGCTCGAGGCGACGCTGGAAAAGGTAAAGGCTGCGGGCGGTGCGATTGTCCAGCCGATCTTCGACTTTCCCGGAGGCCGGCGCTTTCACTTTGCAGACCCCAGCGGCAACGAATTTGCAGTTTGGTCGGAGGCGCCGGCAGAGCATGGCTGATGCCGGCCTTTTCAACGAGCTGGAGCTGGAGGACCATCCGGAAGGAGGCCGCTATCGCCGACTCTTCGAGTCTGAAAACAGGGTGACCACCCAGTCAGGCACCCTTCGATCGTCGCTGACCCACATTCATTACGCGCTGGGACCCGACGAATACAGCCGCTTTCATCGAATCGATTCAGACGAGATCTGGCACCTGTATCAGGGAGCTGGCGTGCGACTCCACCTCTGGCATCCGAACGACAGGACCGTGCGATGCATCGAACTGATGGCAAGCGAGCAGCGCTTCTGTTACGTCGTTGAGGCCGGCACCTGGCAGGCTGCCGAACCCGTCGCAGGCGCCGTGCTACTTGGATGCACCGTGGCCCCGGGTTTCAAGTGGCAAGGCTTCGAGATGATTGAGACTCAGCATGAGGCGGCGTCTCGCCTGCTGAGTCTCGCCCCGGAGCTTGGCCACTTCATCAGTACCCGCTGACGCGGGCGATCAGGCGTCGTCCGGCGTCGCGATCTTGAAGCCCATGCCCTGAACCGTATGCAGGAGCTTGGCCTCGAACGGTCGGTCGATGCCCTTTCGCAAGTTGTACATGTGCGAGCGCAGGGTGTCGGAGTCGGGCAAGAGGTCTCCCCAGAGTTCGTTCTCCAGCTGCTCGCGACTGACCAATCGGGGCGACTCGCGCATCAGGACCTTCAGAATTCGGACGGAGGTCGGCGAAAGATTGACGCGCTGACCGTCGCGCTCGACGCGCATGGTGCGAGGATCGAAAACGAGGTCTCCGACGCGCATGGCGCCATCCGACATTTCCCCTCGAGCTCGACGGATTAGCGCTCGGATGCGAACGGCAAGCTCTTCCATTTCGAAGGGCTTGACCAGATAATCATCGGCGCCCGCATCGAAACCGGCCACTTTGTCGTCGAGCTGATCGCGAGCCGTCAGCATGAGGATGGGCGTTCCGTCGCCACGCTCGCGAAGACGCTCGCAGACCCGGATCCCGTCGATCTTCGGCAGCATCAGGTCGAGAACGATGATGTCGTAGGGATTTTCCTCGAGGAGATTGAGAGCGATGGCCCCGTCTGCGGCGAAATCCATTGCAAACCCGAGGGATTCGAGATAATCCCCGATGCTGGCCGCTAGATCATCGTGATCTTCCACCAGGAGAACTGTCGCATTACCTTCCGCTTCGCTCATGTCACCTCACCTTGAATAAACAACCTTCACATTTGTGACGGAGTCTAGGCGCAACTTGTCAACAGTGAATGAAGAAGGCGGGGATGCGTTGCTTTGGTCGGGGTAACGGGACCCGAAACGAGGCCCCGAACCAACACGCCGAACTAGGGAACCTCTGAATCAAAAAGGCCAACTTAACGATTACCGCTTCATGTAGTTGAAGAATTCGTCGTTGGTTTTCGTGACCTTGAGCTTGTCGAGCATGAATTCAATCGCCTGCGCTTCGTCCATGGGCTGCAGGATACGCCGGAGAATCCAGGTTTTCTGGAGCTGGTTCTCGTCGACCATTTTCTCCTCGCGGCGCGTGCCGGAGCGATTGATATCGATCGCCGGGTAGACGCGCTTTTCGGCAATACGTCGATTGAGGTGGACCTCCATGTTGCCCGTGCCCTTGAACTCTTCGTAGATCACCTCGTCCATCTTCGAGCCCGTATCGACGAGCGCCGTAGCAATGATGGTCAGGCTGGCACCGCCCTCGATATTGCGCGCAGCGCCGAAAAATCGTTTCGGCCGCTGGAGGGCATTGGCATCGACACCACCAGTCAGCACCTTGCCCGATGAGGGCACGACCGTGTTGTAGGCCCTCGCCAGTCGCGTGATTGAATCAAGCAGGATAATGACATCTTTGCGGTGCTCGACAAGACGCTTTGCCCGCTCGATGACCATGTCGGCCACCTGCACGTGACGCGTCGCGGGCTCGTCGAAGGTTGAGGAAATCACTTCCGCATCGACGCTGCGCTGCATTTCCGTGACTTCCTCCGGACGCTCGTCGATCAACAGGATGATCATGTGAGCCTCGGGGTTGTTCGCCCGGATCGCCGTTGCGATGTGCTGCAGCATCATCGTTTTACCGGCTTTCGGCGGACTGACGACGAGACCGCGCTGGCCCTTGCCGATCGGCGCGATCAAATCGATGATGCGTCCCGTGATGTCTTCCGTCGAACCGTTACCGCGCTCGAGGGCAAGCTGCTCCCGCGGAAATTCCGGGGTCAGGTTTTCGAACAGGATCTTGTTCTTCGAGGCCTCGGGTTTATCGTAATTGAGCTCTTCGACCTTGAGCAGCGCGAAGTAGCGTTCCGACTGCTTGGGCGGCCGGATCTTGCCCGAAATATAGTCCCCGGTTCGCAGATTGAACCGACGGATCTGCGAGGGCGACACATAGATATCGTCCGGACCGGCCATGTAGGACGCTTCCGAAGACCGTAAGAAGCCGAAGCCGTCCTGGAGGATTTCCAGAACGCCGTCACCGTAGATCGGATCTTTATTCTTTGCCTTGGCCTTGAGGATGGCGAAGATCACATCCTGCTTGCGAGATCGACCCATGTTCTCGATGCCGAGCTCTTCGGCCATCTCGATCAGGTCCTTGGCGGTTTTTTTCTTGAGTTCAGTCAGGTTCATGAACGTGTGTTCCAGGTTTGCACACACGGATTTCCTGGGCAAACGGAGGGTTTGCCGGCCGGGAAACCCGGACTATGGGAGGCAATGTTGTAAGAGGTATCAGCCCAATCAGCAGGGCGTAATCGTATAAGGAATCCAGGCGGGCCCCCGCCTGCAATATTGCTAAGTTAGCACCAAAGCTCGGAAGAGTCCAGTGTGGTTAGGCCAATTTGAAGCGCGGGCCGAAGGGCCGGCCCGCACCGAATCCGAGCGCTAGATGGATTCTTCGACAAAGGCCTTCAGCGCCGACTTGGTCAGGGCGCCGACCTTGGTCGCCTGCGGCTCGCCGTTTCCGAAAACCATCAGGGTCGGGATGCCGCGAATCTTGTACTTGGCGGTAATTTGTTGATTTTCATCGATATTGACTTTCGCGATGGTCAGTTTGCCGTCATATTCGTCGGCAACTTCGTGCAGGATCGGGTCAATCATCTTGCAGGGGCCACACCATTCTGCCCAGTAGTCGACCAGCACGGGGCCATCGGCATTCAACACGACTTCTTCAAAATCACTGTCGGAGACATGAACAATATTGTCACTCACTAAAACCTCTCCTTAAAAAATCACTGTGGGTTTGCGGGACACCCGGTGGCGGGTGGAGATGACCGGTTTCCTGCGACACACCGAATCTAAGGCGGTAAGTCAAGCGTTTTGGCCTAGGGTTGGTGGTAGCGGGCAATCCCTCTGGATTCCCCCTATACTACCCGATGCAACCTGAGGACTGTCATCCGTCGATCATTCCCAAAGATCATGGCAGTCCGGCCCAAATTCAAGGACATGCCAAAGCTGTGACCGAAAAACCGTCGTCTGAAGTCGTTCTGACCGACACTCGCTTCGAGGATTTCGACCTCGCCCCGACTATTCTGAAAGGCTTGAACGAAGCCGGCTTCACCCAATGCACTCCGATCCAGGCTGAAACCCTTCCTCTGGCCCTCGCCGGCAAGGATGTGGCTGGCCAGGCTAGGACCGGAACCGGTAAAACCGCCGCCTTTCTTCTCGCGATCTTCAAGCAGCTGCTCTCCGCTGATTCAAAGGGTGCTGGACCGAATCCACGCGCTATCGCGATCGCGCCGACGCGCGAACTGGCCATCCAGATCCACCACGATGCCGAGCTGCTAGGCAAGCACACGGGCCTGCGCTTCCTCCTCGCCTACGGGGGTGTCGATTACGTCAAACAGCGCGACAAGATTTCCGATGGCGTCGACGTCCTGATCGGCACCCCGGGGAGGCTCATCGACTATCTGAAGCAGGACATCTACAGCCTCAAGCACATCGAGGTCGCGGTCCTAGACGAGGCCGACCGGATGTTCGATCTCGGCTTCATCACCGACATTCGATTTCTGTTCCGGCGCATGACGCCGGTTGGCAAGCGCCAGACGCTGATGTTTTCGGCGACGTTTCCTCTCAAAGTGACAGAGCTCGCCTACGAGCACATGAACGAGGTCGAGACCGTCCGCATCGAAGAGGAGCAGATGACGACGGACCGGGTCACTCAGGTGGTTTACTACCCTGCCAATCGGGAAAAGCTGCCCCTGCTCGTCTCGCTTCTTGGGGACAGCAAGGATGACCACACGATTGTTTTCGTCAATACTCGCCACGCCGCCGATCGCGTGGCGCGCGTTCTGAAGGCGAACGGCTTCAACGCCGCGATGTTGGCCGGCAACGTGCCTCAGGTCAAACGCCAGAAGCTCCTGAAGCGGTTTCACGACGGCGAGCTCGACATTTTGGTGGCGACCGACGTCGCCGCTCGAGGCCTGCATATTCCGGACGTCAGCCACGTTTTCAACTATGACCTGCCTCAGGATGCCGCCGATTACGTTCATCGCATCGGGCGAACGGCGCGCCTCGGCGCAACGGGCGACGCGATCAGCTTTGCCTGCGAGGATTACGCCTTCCACCTCCCAGAGGTCGAGGAGTACATCGACATCAGCCTACCGGTTATCCAGCATGATCCAGACGCGCTGCCGACCCTCGAGTCGCCGCCGCCGCGAAAGAAGACGTCGCGAGCGAAAAGCGGTGGCGGCGGTGGCGGCGGCCGAAGGCGCAGTCGCAACCGGCGTTCGTCATAGACTTCCCGGCGCTCCTGACGCAGGCCTATCGGGCATCGATGCGTCCAGCCTGTGCTAACCTCGGCGTAGCTATGGAGCGCGTCGAACAGCCCCTGAAATCGCAATGAATTCAATGGTTCAATCCGCCCTGTCAGGCCGTGCGGCCATTGCAACCAGCGGCCTGATGCTCGTGCTGGGCCTTTGGCTGCTGTTGCGCATGATCTGGCTGATCCTCGGCGGTCCAACGGTGCCCGCTGCACCGGTTCCTCCAATCCCGACGATGTCCCAGGCGGCCCCGAGCCAGGGCGAATTCCGCTGGCAGCTCTTCGGCCAGTCCACGAGCCGCGCGACACCGGTCACCGAGGTCACGGCGATCAGCCGCACGCCCTTGAAGCTCGTCGGCGTGGTCAGCGGCAGTGACGGCTACGCGATGATCTCCGACAGCCAGAATGGTGAGCTTGTCTACCGCGTCGACGACGAACTGCCCGACGGCAGCCGCCTGGTCGCAATCGAGCCCAGCCAGGTCATCCTGTCGTCCGACGGTCAGAACGAAATCCTTGCGCTGGATCCGTCTCAGGCACGGCGTACCACCCTGCCCCGGACCAGGCCCCGCTCGACGAGGCAGAATCCAATGGTCTCAGCCCCGATCACCGGCCTTCGAGGCTTTCAGGCACCGGCGGGCATCAGCATCGCGTCCATGCCCGAGCTGACTCGCAGCAGCGGATTCGATCTAAGCAACATGGCGACCAGTATTTCTGTCATGCCGGTCAGCAGCGGCGGATTTCGCGTTCGACCCGGTCGCGATGCCCAGCTGTTTACCCAGCTCGGTCTCCAGGTCAACGATGTCGTAACCGCTGTCAACGGCCGGCCGCTGACCTCCGAGGCTCAGCTTCAGGGCGTCTTTGGCGACATACTGTCAAGCGGCGACCTCGCCATTACCGTCAACCGCCAGGGCCGCGAGATGGTCCTGCGCCCTGAAATCGATCAGATTGTCCGGAGCCTGCAAAATCAATGATTTCTCGCATTTTCCTCTCCCTGACTCTGTGCCTGGCCGTCTCGGCTAATGGCCAGACCGTCGCCGCCCAGACCGATCAGTCGACCGACAACGGTCACGTCCTGAATTTCAACGACGCGGAAATTCGCTCGCTCATCTCTGCCGTCGCCGACATGACCGGCATGAATATGATCGTCGATCCGCAGGTCAGCGGCCGGGTCACGGTGATTTCCAGCCAGCCCCTCGACTCCGACGAGGTCTACGACATGTTCCTGTCGATTCTTCGCGTGCACGGCTACACGGCCGTCGCCGAGGGCAATGTCGTTCGCATTCTTCCCGACGCCAACGCGCGCCAGGACGGGCGCGTTCCGATCGACGACGGATCAGCCCGAGGCGATCAGCCCGTGACCCGCATCATCGCCCTCGAACATGTCGAGGCCGCGGAAATTTCCCAGCTGCTGCGCAACCTGCTGCCGCAATCGGCCTTTATGACTCATCACGAGGGCTCGAACAGCCTGATCATTTCCGACCGTGCGACCAACGTGCGGCGAATCGAGCAGATCCTGCAGCGCCTCGATGCAGTCACCGATCAGGAAGTTGAGCTGATCGCCCTCAATCACGCCGATGCCGTCGAGGTCGTCGGTCTGATCAATCGCATCTACGCCGATAGTGCCCAGGAATCGGCCGTGGCCGATGAGCGTACGAACTCCATCATTCTCGGCGGCGATCCGAGCAAGCGGCTGCGCCTGCGAACCCTGATCAGCCACCTCGACACACCGCTCGATTCGGAAGGCTCGACCCAAGTCGTCTATCTTCGCTACTCCACCGCCGAGAGTCTCTTGCCCGTCCTCGAAGGCTTGATCCAGAGCGGCGAAGGCGAAGCCCAGAACGTGTTCATCCAGGCCCATGAAGAGACCAACGCGCTCGTGATCACTGCGCCGCCTTCGGCCTTTCGCGGCATCCAGTCCGTGATCAATCAGCTCGATATCCGACGTGCTCAGGTCCAGGTCGAGGCGATCATTGCCGAGATTGCCCTGGACACGAGCCGCGAACTCGGCATCCAGTGGCAATTCTTTTCCGACGGCGAGGAGGGCGCGTTCGGCGGCACCAATTTCGGAGCCGGCGGCAACAACCTCCTCAGCCTGGGCGTATCGGCGGGTGCGGCGACAGAAAACGGGCTCGTGCTGCCTGGTCGAGGCCTCAATCTGGGCTATGTCAGCGGCACGTCCAGCCTGCTCGGCGTCGAGATCCTCGAGATCGGAGCCCTGGCGCGCGCCCTGGCCAGCGACGCCAATACCAATGTCCTGTCCACGCCCTCCATCGTGACGCTGGAAAATCAGGAAGCAAGCATCAATGTCGGTCAGGAAGTGCCCTTCCTGTCGGGCAGTTTCTCGACCCAGGGGATCGCCTCCGGAGACGGTCAGGTCAATCCCTTCCAGACCATCAATCGCGAAGAGATCGGCATCAAGCTCAACGTCACGCCGTACATCAATGAGGGCGACACGATCATTCTCGATCTGAGCCAGGAAGTCTCCACCCTGGCACCGTCCGCAGGCGCGGTGGACTTGATCACCAACAAGCGCACGATTTCAACCCGCGTCATGGTGCCCGACGGGTCGTTGCTGGTCCTCGGCGGACTGATCAGCGAAGACCTCCAGGAATCCACGGAAGCGGTACCCGGCCTGAGCCGCATCCCGCTTATCGGCGAGCTGTTCAAGTATCGCTCGGACTCCAACATCAAGCGCAATCTGATGGTGTTTATCCGCCCGCGGATCCTTCACGACGAAGCGCTGATGAACGACATTACGCGCAGCAAGTACACCTCGATTCGGACTCAGCAGCTGCTTCAGCGCGATCGCGCCTCGTCGATCACCCGCCCCGACGACATGCCCCTGCTGCCCGAACTGGAGGCCTTCCTGCAGACCGCTCCTCGGAGCGAGCCGGATGGACGCTGAATTTCGCCCCGCCTACGGATTTGCCCGCAAGCGCGGCATCGCCGTTGCCGGCGATCACGGCGACGGCGAGGTCCGCCTGGCCGTGCGCGAGCCCGTCGACCTGGCCGCGCTGCAGGAAGTGCGTCGCCGCATCCAGGGTCCGGTGCGCATCGAGCGGCTCCAGGCCATCGAGTTCGATCAGCTGGTCAGCCGCCTGTACGAAGCCGGCGACGACGACGCCCGCCAGGTTGCCGAGGATCTCGGTGATGATCTCGATCTGGCCCGCCTCGCCGAGGATCTGCCTGAACCCGCCGACCTGCTTGAAAGCGAAGACGATGCTCCGATCATTCGTCTGATCAACGGCGTGCTGACCCAGGCGATCAGGGAGCAGGCCTCGGACATCCATCTGGAACCCTTCGAGGACCGCCTCTCGATCCGCTTCCGCGTCGATGGTGTCCTGCGAGAGGTCATGGCCCCGTCTCGGGGTCTGGCCGGATTGATCACCTCCAGGATCAAGGTCATGTCTCGCCTGGATATCGCCGAAAAGCGCGTGCCTCAGGACGGGCGGATCGGTTTGAAGATCGCCGGCCGACCCGTCGATGTTCGCGTCTCCACGCTGCCCTCGAACCACGGCGAGCGCGTGGTCCTGCGCCTGCTCGACAAGCAGGCCGGGCGACTCGATCTGGCTGAGTTGGGGATGGATGAAGCGACGGAACAGCGGATGGCCAGGCTGATCCAGCGTCCCCACGGCATCCTGCTGGTCACGGGTCCGACCGGCTCGGGCAAGTCGACTACGCTGTACTCCTCGCTGCTCCGACTCAACGATCGCAGCCGCAACATCATGACCGTCGAAGATCCAATCGAGTACGACCTCGACGGCATCGGTCAGACTCAGGTCAACGCAAAAGTCGACCTGACCTTCGCCCGAGGACTCCGAGCCATCCTGCGCCAGGACCCCGATGTCGTCATGGTCGGCGAGATTCGCGATCTGGAGACCGCGCGGATTGCGGTTCAGGCCAGCCTCACGGGCCATCTGGTTCTCTCGACCCTGCACACCAACACCGCTGTCGGCGCGATCACCCGCCTCGTCGATATGGGTATCGAGCCCTTCCTTCTGGCCTCCAGCCTGGTCGGCGTTCTGGCCCAGCGCCTGGTGCGCGTGCTCGACCCGGACTGCCGGGAGTCCTACCTGATCACCCAAGACGACCTGGATCGCCTCGGCCTCGGCAGCCACGCGCCGACGACCCTCTACCGGCCCCGCCCGGAGCTCGCCGAGGGCGAGACAGCTTATCGAGGTCGGACCGGCATCTATGAGCTCGTTGCCGTCGATGAGGCACTGCGTCAGGGCATCCACGACGGCGCATCCGAACGACGGCTCGAGGAACTGGCCAGGCAGGACAGTCCGCCGATGCTGGAGGATGGCTGGAACAAGGCCAAGTCCGGCGTCACCTCGCTCGAGGAGGTCCTGCGAGTGACCCAGGCCGCCTGAGTCGTGGCCGCGTTCGAATACCAGGCCATCGCCGAGGACAAGCGCAACAGGCGCGGCATCATCCAGGCCGATACGGCCAGGGCTGCGCGGGCTCAACTCCGAGAAGCCGGTTTGATACCTCTGGAAATTCAGGAGGTCAGGCGAGAATCTCGCCGTGAGTTCTCGCTCAAGAACCATGGCCGTGAACGCGCGCTGCTGCTGCGTCAGCTGGCCACCCTGCTCAAGGCGGGGCTGACGCTCGAAGAGGTTCTCAGCGTCCTGGTCGAGCAGACCGATGCCAGCCAGCAGCGCCGCCAGCTCGGGGCCATACGATCACGCGTGATGGAGGGCCAGAGCCTGTCCGTTGCCATGGGCGAGCACCCAGCCCTGTTTCCCGCCCTCTACAGCGCTTCGGTGGCCGCCGGAGAGCGCGCAGGCCAGGTCGAGGACGTCCTCAGCCGTCTGGCCGACTACGCTGAACAGCGGGATGAAACGTCGCGCAACGTCGGACTGGCCCTGATCTATCCGGCGGTGCTGGCGATTATCGCAATCGGCGTGGTCTGGGGGCTCATCGGCTTCGTCGTGCCCCGCGTGGTTGGCGTCTTCGATACGGCAGGTCAGTCGCTACCCACTGTGACCCAGAGCCTGCTGACGATCTCGAATCTCGTCTCGCAGCACGGACTGTGGCTTGTCCTTGGCTTGCTGGCCCTCGGCGCCGGCATCGGCATTGCTTGGCGACAGCCTGCATCGAAGCTTCGAATCGACCGACTTCTGCTCCTGGCGCCCGGACTGGGCCGCCTTGTCCGGGCCAGCCAGACGGCCAGCTTCACGCGCACGCTCGCGATCCTCAGCACTAGCGCGGTCCCCCTCGTTGAAGCACTGACGGTGGCATCGCGGGTGGTGGGCAATCGCCAGATCCAGGCCGATATCGAGCAGGCCGCCCGTCAGGTCCGCGAGGGGCAGACCCTGACCGCGGCGCTGCACAACGCGGGCTGGCTGCCGCCGCTGGTGCGCCGCCTGATCGCCGGGGGCGAGCGCAGCGGCGAGCTGGCCCCAATGCTCGAGCATGCGGCTGATATCCAGGAGCGGGAGCTGAATTCGGCCACGGCCGTTCTGCTTTCGGTCCTCCAGCCGGCCCTGATTCTCGTCGTCGGCGGCCTGGTGCTCTATATCGTTCTGGCCATCATGCTACCGATCCTGAACATGAGCCAGCTGTTGAGCTGAAGGCTATGGGTGCCGGATGAAGCAGGATAAGGCAGGTGCGCGGAGAGGCAGAGACGCTGAAAAAGGTTTTGATAAGGTGACAATTCGATCGACAAAAATGCAGACTGACTCGGACGGCGTCTGGTTGCACGCATTCAGGCGGCAGCCGTTGAGTGCTTACCAATCCGGGCCTGGGCGCCTGGGGGCAAAGAGCCTGTTTGAACCGACCCGATCGATTCGGGTCGATGGGGACGTCCGAGCATGATCCGATTCGAGCACGTGGCCAAACGCTACCCCGGCGGTATACAGGCGCTCAGCGACGTCAACTTCGAGCTGTCGCAGGGTGAGCTGGCGTTCTTGACCGGGCATTCGGGCGCAGGCAAGTCGACGCTGCTGCGGCTGATCGCCCTGCTCGAGCGCCCCAGCCGGGGTCAGGTCGTCTTCGACGGTCGCAACGTCGGCAAGCTGGCGCGTCGGCACATTCCCTATCTGCGCCGCCGCATCGGCATTATCTTCCAGGATCATCGTCTCCTGTCGGACAAGAAGGTCTTCGATAACGTGGCGCTACCGCTGATGATCGCCGGCATCTCCTATCGGGAGATCAAGCGCCGGGTCCGCGCGGCGCTGGACAAGGTCGGCCTGCTCGAAAAGGAGAACCTCTACCCGCCAATGCTCTCGGGCGGCCAGCAGCAGCGCGTCGGGATTGCCCGTGCGATCATCGGCAAGCCGCCCCTGCTGCTTGCCGACGAACCGACGGGTAATCTCGATCCTGACATGTCCGCCGAGCTGATGAACTACTTCCTCCAGCTCAACGAGGTCGGCGTGACCGTGCTCATTGCAAGCCATGATCTCGATCTGATCCGTCGACTGGGTCGCCGGGTGCTGGTTCTTAAAGCGGGAGCCATGGTCGATGACCTGCCCGCGCGCCAGTCTCTGATGGGCCAGGATCATGGCTAAGGCGCGACGCCACGGCGGCATCGAGGCCCTGCCCGGGGGGGCCGGCGCCCGCGCCTGGGCTCGGCGCCACGCCTATTCTTTCTTGTCGTCCCTGGGCGCCCTGACCCGCCAGCCCATCGCCTCGGCCATGACGCTGATCGTTCTTGCCGTTGCCCTGACCCTGCCCACCGCCCTGCACGTTGCCCTCGACAACGTGCGAGCCGTCACGCAGAGCTGGGAGCGCCTCGACACGCTGTCGGTCTTCCTCGACCAGGAGGTCGATGAGGTCGCTGCCAGGCGAATGGCCTCGCGCCTGACCACCTGGTCGCAGATCGCCGCAGTCGATCCAATCAGCCCCGAGCAAGGTCTCGCCGAGCTCAGCGGCCAGCTGGCGCTGGGCAACGTGTCCGACGACCTCGCGCCCGCTCTGCCGGACCAGGCGCTGCCCTGGGTGCTGGAAATTACTCCGGAGCAATCCGCCGCCATGACGGCCCTGGTCGACCGCCTGCAGCGCGAGGAAGGTGTTTCCTCGGTCGTTGTCGACCTGAAGTGGCTGGAACGACTCGATGCGATGATCGCCGTCCTTGGCCAATTGATCGGCCTGCTCGCCGTGCTCTTCGCGGTGGGCGTGGCCTTCATCATCGCCAACACGATCCGGATGGATATCCAGAACCGCCGCGAAGAGATCGAAGTCATGGCACTGGTCGGTGCCACCCCGCCCTTCATTCGGCGCCCTTTCCTCTACACGGGCCTCTGGTACGGGCTGGTCGGCGGCACGCTGGCCTGGCTGATCGTGCGCTTCGGGCTCGTGGCGCTGAGTGGCCCGGTCGGTGAGCTCAGCGGAAGCTACGACGCCAGCTTTCAGCTTCGTCCGCCGAGCATCGAGATCATCGCGGCGCTGATTCTTGGCTCGGGCCTGTTCGGCGTCCTCGGATCCTGGCTCGTGGTCAATCAGCACCTCAAGCGCATCAACCCTTGAACGCCGCCCGCCAATCGGCGCTTCGAGCGCGGAATCCTGTCCTTAACGATCTGTTGGAAGGGCGTCGGGGAACTCGGCGCGCAGACGCTGCCACTCCATGCGAAACCACGGGGCCGCCCTGGATTCCGGGTCGGCGATGAATTCATCGACTTCTTTCGGGGACAGAAAGCGCCAGCTCGCCACCTCGTTGGGATTGGGTCTGAGCTGATCTGTATCGACCTCGCCGACATAGACCGAACAGTTTTCGTGCTCGCTGCCCAAGTCGAGGTAGTTTGCTTGGTAACAGAACTTGTAGACGAATTCGAGCTCCGCGGACACGCCCAGTTCCTCTTCCATCCGGCGGCGCGTCGCCACCGCCATGCTCTCACCGGCACGCGGATGGGAACAGCAGCTGTTGGCCCAGTACAACGGCCACAGACGTTTGCTGTCGGAGCGCTGCTGAATGAGAAGGCGCCCCGCTGAGTCGAAGAGAAACACGGAAAAGGCGCGGTGCAGGACGCCATCGCCGTCGTGCGCATCGCCCTTCGATGCCGTGCCGATCTGGCGATCATGATGGTCGACGAGAATCAGGGACTCCGAGTCCGACGACACGACACGCGCGGGTCCGGTCTGATCAGGAGCCGCCAATGGTGACCTCCAGGGCATGATAGCCAGCAGCCCGCATGGCACGGGCCACCTCCGCGCTGCTGTCGGGGCACAGGGCGATCATCGATCCACCGCCGCCGCCGCCCGTCAGTTTGGCACCCAGGGCGCCGTGGCTGCGGGCGATCTGGTTGAGTTCTTCCAGCTTCCAGCTTGACACCTGCATGGCGTTGAGGAGCCCCTGGCAGACATTCATCAACTCCCCCATGGTCTCGAGATCGCCGGCCTTGAGGGCCTCGAGCCCCAGCCCCGAGAGGTCGTCGATTTCATCGAAGATCCGCTCGTAGAGGCTGGGATTCTTTTCCCAGGCCTCGCGCACTCGGGTGACGGTCTTCGCCGTCAAGCCCTCGACGCCACTCATGCCGATGACCATCGGCAGAGTTCGGGGCACGTCGATCACCTCTCGCATCGGATTGTCGCCGGCGCGAAACAGCGTGAACTGACCGAAGGTGGCCAGGGTGTTATCCAGGCCCGACGGCGTACCGTGCGCGAATTTTTCGCATTCGTAGGCCAGCGCGTTGATGCGCTCATCGTTCAGCCCGAGTTGATAGTGGATATTCATCGCGCGGATGACGGCCACCGCCATCGCGGCCGAGCCGCCGAGGCCCATCGCTCGTGGGACGTTCGGGAAGATCTCGATACGCATGCCGCGTCCCTTCAGCTCGAGCGTCTCGAGGAGGCTGGCCATCGAGCGGGTGAAAGGAGGCAGATGCTTGGCCTCGAAATCGAGGCGCTGCTCAACGCCCCAGCGCGGAATGATCATCTCGATACCCTCGCGCGTGTCCTCGATACGGGCCTGGATGGCGAGGGGAATGGGCGCGGCGATGGCGCGGCGGCCATAGACCACGGAATGCTCACCGAGCAGGATGATCTTGCCGTGGCCATTACCGAGGTCGCTATGGTCCTTGGCATCGATCAGGCCCATCGAGGGCCCGGGCTCGGCCTGATCGCGGACCTGGGCCATCAGTTCTTCGGCCTTCCAGATCTTGATCTCACCCGAGGCAATCAAGCGATCGACCACCGTATCGAACAACTCGGCGGGCACGCCCGCCGCCGTAGCCACGCTGCGGGCGTGAAGCGTCATATGCCCCTGCTGGATACCCTCGGTAACCAGGGCCTTGAGGGCTGAAAAAGTCTGCGCCAGCCCGACAGCACCCATGACCTCGGCCAGCTCACGGGCCGAATCCACCTGAAGCATGCGCAGGTTGAGCGCCACCGTCGGGTTGGTCTGCAGCGGACCGCCCACGGTACCGACTTTGATCGGGATCTCGAGCTCGCCAAGCAAGTCGCCGTTATCGGCTTTCGACCACTGGGTCAGCGCCGTGTAGCGGCCACCGCGGGCCGCGTAGGCATGGGCGCCGGCCTCGATCGCGCGCCAGTCGTTTCCCGTGGCCAGGGCGACAGCGTCGATGCCGTTCATGATGCCCTTGTTATGCGTCGCGGCGCGGTAGGGATCGACTCGAGCGAAGTCGTTGGCGATGATGATGCCGTCGCGCACCTGCTCGCCGTCGAAACCTCTGCTCGCCAGAAAATCAACGGGGATGCGCACGCGCGAGCGAACGAGCGCGCGATCCGCCAGATTCGAGAGGATGCGCAGAAACACCCGGCCGTCGGCGATGGTCTCGACCAGGGACGCCACGCCCTCGCACATGGTGTTGACCAGATTGGCGCCCATGGCATCACGGGTGTCCACCAGTAAGTGGACCACGACCATATCGCCGCCCGGCCCCTGATTCGGATGGATGAACACTTCCAGATCTTTGGCCCCGCCGCCACGAGCCATCATTTTCGGGTGGAGGCTGTTGGCCAGATTGAGGATCTCATCCTTGCGCTGCAGCAAGGCCGAGCGGGCCCGAGCCGTGTCGGCCACGTCGACGAGCTGAATCTGGCCGATCAGCTGTGGCTCCTGAGACTGGACGCGGAATCCGCCGGCCTGGCGTACCAGCTTCGCGGCGGAGCTCAGCGCCGCCACGATCGACGGCTCTTCGACGACCAGGGGCACCACGTACTCTTTTTCGTTGATCAGGAAATTCAGCCCCAGACCGACGGGCAGCCCCATGACGCCGACAACGTTCTCGATCATCTTGTCGGCCAGATGGACCGATAGGGTATGCCGGCCGGACTGCAGATCCTGGTAATCGTCGGCATCGACGATGCCGCGGTCCCGCACCGTACGGACCCGCTCCGGCACGGTCATTTTGTAGAAGTTGGGAATTCGTGATCGATCCATCGTTTTCGTTCTCCAACTCGCGCTGCCTGGACGCGCTGCTTTGCCAGCCACCCGGGTTTCAGGGCGCCGCCAGCGCCCCTTGATCGAATGGCTGCATCGCCACGCGAGCGATCTGATTCGAGGCCATCCAGGCACGCATCGCATTCATGCTGTCTTCCGATGTCCCAGCGATCAGCGCGAGGTCGCCAACGCCTGCGCCGCTGGGCTTCGCGCTCAAGCCCAGGCGTTCGGCCTGCTGCATGATCGCCATGTGGGTAGCGGGGGTCAGGTCAATATTCATCAAGCTCCCTATTGTACTCATTCCGCGTCCATACGCCCCGATAAGCCTGACCAGGGAATCCGCCTCGTCGTCCTGGAGAGCCTGTTGAGCTTCAGCCATTATCCGACCCGCCAAAGCGTGCCAGTCCGCGGCCTGTTCGGGGCGTTCGCTCTGCCACTGGCGATAGCGGGCGAGGAGCTTCGGCGTCGACGACGCTCGGCCTGTCCAGGCGAAATCGATCAACAGCCCGCTGGGCCAAGGATGAGAACGGGTGGCGACGCCGCCGTGGTCGTTGCTGAACTCGATCAGGCCGCCGTGAATCGAGGTGGCCAGATCGATGCCGCTCCCGTATCCCTGTTGAGCGGCGCGATAGATCGGCAGGACCTCAGCCAACAGCTCATCGCCCGCGAGGACTTCGGGACCTCGAAGCTGCGCTCGGAGCACCTGGTACAGGCCCACGGTGATCGCCGAGCTGGACCCCAGGCCGAGCTTGACGCGCCGCCCGCTGCGGTCGATGTAAAGCTCCGAGGTGTCGATCGACAGGCGAAAGGGCGGAATCTCCGCCGGGTCCAAAAAATCAATAATGCGATCGATCAGGGCCGCGGTCCAGGCGATCTTATCCCAGCCCTCGCAGTCCCTATCCCAGGCCAGGCCGCCGCGATCGCCGACACGGAAGGCCACGGCTTCCTGCAAGACCTGCCGGGCCTCCAGCTGAGAGGCCTCGGCAGCACAGGGGCAGAGAGTCAGCTCGGCGGCGCGATCAACGGCCATAGCGATCGCCGGCAGCCCGTCTGTCACGGCATATTCTCCCAGGAGCACTGCTTTCCCCGGCACGCGCGAGCGCAGCATCATTCGATCACTCGAGCTCCCAGCCCCAGTCCGGTCCGTAAAACATCTTCGACGCCCGGGATTGCCGCCAGCGTCGCGGCCACCCGCTCCTCGCTTTCCGGCAGACAGATCGCCTTGAGCTGGGGCCCCGCATCAACGGTAAAGAAGACGGCGCAGCCCGCCTCTCGAAGTTCGCGGACAGCCTGGATGCAGGCCAGCGTTGCCGGGCTGAAGTAGATGACGCCCGGTCGTGCCGCCATCGCTGAGGCGTGCATGGCCAGAGCGCTGGCCTCCGACGCCTCGGCAAGCGCCTCGAAATCGCGGGACGCGATCGCCGAACGAGCTCGGTCAAGATCTGCGCAGACCTGCTCCACCCAGGCCGGATAAAAGCGCGAGGTGGCGACCGTGTGGTTCATGCCAAGCGTTGAGGGCACTTTCTTCGCCTGCCGACTCGTCACGGCAACCACGACGCGCAGGGGCCAGTGGTCGCACGGTGCCAGCTCCGTCGCAACCGCATCGCTTCCGTCGGCGAGGTCGCCGCGATGCATCTCGACGAAGCCGCCGAAAATCGAGCGCGCCGCTGAACCCGACCCGCGGCGCGCGAATTCGGACAGGCGTGCGGCCGGTAGATCGAGACCGAGGAACTTGTTCAGGGCAACGCCCAGCGCGGCGAAGGCCGATGCCGAAGATGCCAGGCCGGCGGCGGTGGGAAAGGAGTTCTTGCTCTCGATGCGCAGGCCCAGAGTGGTGCCGGCGATCGCCCTGAACAAATCAGCGAAGCGCGAGACCCGCATCGCGTCCTGAGGCGTCCCGTTGATCAGCAGCTGATCGTCGTGCCCACCCCGAAGCGCCCGCACCGATGTTTCCGTGACAAGCTTGTCCAAGGTGATCGAAAGAGAGCCGGTGGCCGGAAGGTTGAGCTCCGTATCGCGTTTGCCCCAGTACTTGACCAGCGCGATGTTCGAGCCGGCGCAAGCGCAGGCGATCGTGCCGGGCGAGGGTGGGTTAGAACGCATGGCTGACTGGACTCGATAAGCGGGATTCGATGATAGCGTGTTCAATCAACGGCGACGGCTCGCGCCGCCCGGAGCCCGGCGGTCCAGTCACCCGGTTGAACCCGATGCCTCAGACCTTCAATCGGCAGCCGGCGATGGGTCGGTGGTCTCAGCGAAGCGCTTGAAGGTCGCGCGAGGAAACTCGACTCGCACCTCGGTGCCGGCGCCCAGCTCCGAGTCGGCGTGCAGGATCCAGCCGAAGCGATCGCACAGGCGTCGAACGATGGCCAGGCCCAGACCGTAGCCCTCATTACTGCGGTCGTGACCGCGGTAGAAGGGTTCGAACATGTGCTCGAGGTCGGATTCGCTCATCCCGCAGCCCGTATCCTTGACCGCAACGCCGCGATGGTCGATGGCCACAGTAACCGTGCCGGCCTCCGTGTAGGTCATCGCGTTGCGGATGAGATTGGTGAAGACAATGGCCAGCACCCGCTCCGGCGCATCGATTTCAAGCAGCCCCTTGGCATCCATACGCGTCTCGATCCGGTCGTTGGGCAAGGCCCGCGAGACGTGATCGAGCGTTTCTGCCAGCATGTCATTGAGAACGACCGAAGACCAAGACAGTTTCGACTCTGATTCACGCGCCAGAATCAACAGCGTCTCGACGAGAGACTCCATATCACGCACCGTGCGCGACATGCGCTCGATCGTGCGCTGGCGCTTGTCCGGATCATCGAAACGCCGCAGCAGGTCGAGATTGGCCTTGACCACGGCCAGGGGCGTGCGCAGTTCGTGACTGGCGTTGCGGGTGAAATTTCGCTCGCGCTGGATAAAGGATTCCATCCGCTCGATAAACTGATTGAAGGCGTTGACGAGCGTGCCCACTTCCGTGTCCGTCGTGTCACCGTGGGCGCCCGGCTGAAATTTCTCGAATTCTCCTGAATCGAAGTCGTAATTCCGCACCGCCTCGGCAAGCTGGACCACCGTCGAAACCGCCCGACGTGACAGAACGTAGCCGAGCCAGGTAAGGAGATAGATCAGGAGCAAGACAGCAGTCAGCGGCGCGATGCCGAAATAGAAGGCCAGCGAGGACACCTGCACTTCGTCGAAGACGAGGAACAGGCGATCCGCGCCACGATCGCTGACATAGACCACCGGTGACGACTCCGGACCCTCGTCGACGCGATGAAATCCTGCGGGCAGATCCTGAAGCCATGCCGGAACACCGGCGAAGGTGCTCTGGCCCGCCATATACCCCCGCAGATTATTGGTGTTCGGGAGTGGAAAAGTCGAATCCTCTCGATAGTGGTCCCAGAAATGATCCGCCTCGCCGATCAGGGCCTCCCGGACCAGGACGTTTTCGACCACCAGGGCTGCGCCGAACACGCCCATGATCGTCGCCACGCTGATCGCCAGCACCTGCAGCACGAAGACGCGGACCAGCTTGGTGTTCAGGCCACCCTTCAAATTAGCGTTCACGAGCGCCCCCGGGATCCGCGGGCTTTCAGAGGACGCGACGGCAGCGCTCCGAGCTGAGTGTTTTCCCTGAACATGGAATCAGCGTCGCCGAAAGCGATAGTGAGCCACGAGCCAGACGTTGCCGTCGTCGTAGCCGAACAGCTCTTCGCAGGCCATGAAGAACATCCGCCATCGCTGCTGCCAGACCGCTGCCTCATCACCATAAATGGTCTGCATGGCCTCGCGGACCTGCTGCTTTCGCGCATCCATATTGTCCAGCCAGGCTCTCGCAGTCTTCGAATAATGCTCACCGGAATAAAGCCTGCGGTTCTCGAGCGCCAGATCATCCTGAAAATGGAGCAGCGTATCCGCCGCAGGCATCAATCCACCGGTAAAGAAGTAGCGCCCCATCCAATTACCCTCGCCCTCCGTTTCGAAGGGATAGGCCAGATAGCGATGACAGAAGATATGGACGAACAGCTTGCCGTCGGGGCGAAGCCAGCCGGAAATTCGCTTGAGAAGCTCACGATAGTTGCGGACGTGCTCGAACATCTCGACGGAGACAACGCGGTCGAAATGCTCGTCGAGCTCGAGCTGGTTGACGTCGCAGGTGATGACCTTGAGATTATCGAGACCGAGGTCGAGGGCGCGTTGTTCGATAAAGCGCCGCTGAGATGCCGAGTTACTGACCGCCGTAATCCGACTGTTCGGATACTGTGAGGCCATCCAGAGCGTCAGCGACCCCCAACCGCAGCCCAGCTCGAGCACGCGCTGCCCGTCAGACAGCTCGGCCTGGTCGCAGCTCGCCTTGAGCATTGCCTCTTCGGCCTCGTCGAGGCTGTCGATGCCGGGCGGATAGTAGGCGCTGGAATATTTCAGGCGCCCGCCAAGGGCGAGCTGATAGAAGGCCGCGGGCACCTCATAATGCTGTTCGTTGGCTGCGTCGGTCTCGATCGCAATGTCCGAGGCCGCCAGTTCGTCCATGAGCGCCTGGGTGCGCCGCCCCCGCGCCGCTGGATCGCGGTCCAGTTCATTTTTCAGCCGCTCTTTCAGCAGCCGGCGAATGCCGAGTCGAATCAGCCAGTCGGGGGCCCAGCCTTTCTCGGCCAGCTCGATGGGAGTCATTGAGATACGGTTCCTTGCGATTTCGTTTCGGATTCCATCCGTTCATGAGCTCGTCGTGCATACCAGAACAGGAAGGGCAGCAGCGCGGCCCAGGACAGGCCCGTCGCTGCAACGACCTGCCAAGCCGGAGCCGCCCATTCGACGGCCCCGAAGCGAGAACCCGCATAGTAGGACATGGGCGAACCCACCCCGCCCAGAATGGCAAGAAGCCAGAGCCGATCCTTGAACGCACTCATCGAGTGGTTGATGACCAGGGCGAGCGCCACCCACAAGAGCATGATCCAGAGCGGGGCAAAGCCCGCAGAGGGCCAGGGCGTAGCGTAGACGAGAAATCCGAACTGCACGAGCAGCGTGTCGAGAATGAAACCGATCATGAGGCAGATCAGCAGCAACCTGAAATCCGTTGGATGACGTCGCTCATCTCGCAGCTGCCAAGCCAGCATGGCGCCAACGACGATCAGACCGAACCAGACCGTCCCGTAGGCCGCGCCGATAACACAGGCGGGCCAGGCCGCCTGAAACAGCCCCTGATTGACCCAGAAATCTCGTTTCATGGCGTGTCCGAGTTCAGCGCTGAGGGCAAGCCTTGAGCCCTCGGAATCGTCGAATCGGCCGTCAAGCCCGTTCCGGCGCGCGGCCGAAAGGCAGGACCGGCCATCAGCAGGTGCGTATCGCTGATCGCACGCTCGCGGAAGCCTCCCTCGCAATAGGCCAGGTAAAATCTCCAGCGCCGGCGGAACACCTCGTCGAAGCCCAATGACTCGATCCGATCCCAGGAATCCTCGAAGCGCGCCCGCCAGTCTTCAAGCGTGCGTGCGTAGCTCGCGCCGAAATCGGCCATTTCGATCAGCCCGAGGCGAGTCGATCGTGACATCGATTGGGTGATTGCACTCACAGAAGGGATAAAGCTGCCCGGGAACACGTAGCGCTTGATGAAATCCACGCTCTTCAGGGCCTTGGCGTAGCGGAAGTCTTCGATCGTGATGGCCTGAATCAGGGCCAGTCCATCGACCTTGAGCAGCTGATCGATCTTGCCGAGGTAGGTATCCAGGAAATCGTGGCCAACAGCTTCGATCATCTCGATTGACACCAGCTTGTCGAACTGGCCTTCGAGGTCGCGATAATCGTCAAGCCGCAGCTCGATACGATCGCCCAGGCCGGCCTCTGCAATCGCTTTGCCGGCAAAATCATGCTGCTCTTTCGAAATCGTCGTTGTGGTCACTCGGCAGCCGTAATGGCGAGCAGCGTGGAGAGCAAAGCCACCCCAGCCCGTGCCGATTTCAACAACGTGATCCTGCGGACCGAGCTGCAGGCGCTGGCAGATTCGATCCAACTTGTTGATCTGAGCCTGCTCCAGCGTATCCCCCTCGGACAGGTAGAGACCGCTTGAGTACATCATCGACGGGTCGAGCCAGGACGCGAAGAATTCGTTGCCAAGATCATAATGGGCCGCAATGTTCCGTCGGCTGCCGTTCAGGCTATTGCGATTGAATCGGTGCCAGATCGCCAGGATTGCCCCGCTGATCCTTGCACCGCCCTCATCGAGCGCATTGAGCGCATCGCGATTGCGGGCAAGCACCTGAATGACAGCCACCAGGTCCGGGCTATCCCAAAGGCCGGCCATATAGGCCTCGGCGGCCCCGACGCTGCCCCCCGTCGCCATCAGGCGCCAGAAGCGCATGTCGTGGACCTCGACCTCCGCTCGCAGGGTCTCACAGGATCCCAGCTTCACCGTGCCGCTGGCGTCCCTGATGGCCAACTGCCCGGTCGTGAGGACGCCGCGCAGGCGCTCGACGACGCGCTGTCGTAAAAATCGGTCTAGGCGGCGGCCCGGGCGGCCATCGACATCGAGGTGAACTCGTTCGCTCGTATCGCTGGTCACGAAGCCTCCTTCCTGGAATCTGGATGCGGATAAAAAGGAATGCGCTTAAGCCACAGCCGAAAAGCCTGCCAGTAAATTCCGAACACGACCTTGGCGGTGAGGGCTGGAAAGCGAAGAGGCATCCAGCGCATGGCGGAGCGGGTCATTGGCTCCAAACCCAACGACATCCCTGACCTGAAGCATTCTTGATCCCTGTCGATCAGTAGCATGTGAACATCAATGCGCTCATCGCTGACCCGGAAGCGCCAGTCGTAACCCAGCTCCATCGGCATGAAGGGCGAGACGTGGAAATCCTTGTCGAAACAGAATCGGTAGTCGGGGCCGCGCTGGTTGCGCGCGTCCAGCACGTAGGCCCGCCGCTCGTTCCAGGGCGTATTGTGAATATCGGCAACGATCGCTGAGAGCGCATCGGCGTCATGGCAGAAGTAGAGCGTCACCGGATTGAAGCACAGGCCCCACTGGCGCAGGTGAGTCAGCATCCGAATCGGCCCCGCCGGGCGGAAACCAAGTTCTGCCACGACCCGTTCACGAACTGCCTCCGCCAGCGTCAGGTGGTGCGGCGAAAGAAAGTCGGCGCGCTTGAGGCTGACCAGGTTCGGACGCCCCAGGCTCCAGAGCCGACAGCGCGAAAAGCTGGCCTCTAGCCGGTCCAGATCGAGCAGACTGAAATAGAGCCGATAGCGAAAGGCATGTTCTCGCGGCAGGCGGCGTCGATGCCAGACCGTGCCTTGAGCGATAGCGTCGGTCATCACGGCGCGGCCGCCAGCGCATCGACCACGCGCTGAGCGCTGCGCGTTCCGTCTTCATGAAACCCCCAGCCCCACCAGGCGCCGCAGAACCACGTTCGCTGCTTGCCGTTGATGTCGTTCCACCGCCTCTGCGCTGCAACGGCCTCGGGCGTGAAAACCGGATGCTGATACTGGCGCTTGACGAGGACTCGGGCCGGGTCGATCAACTCTTCCTGATTGAGCGAAACGATATAGTCGATCTCGCCCGGGATGCCCTGCAGGAGATTCATGTAGTACGACACACGACACTGGTCCACGTCGTGGCGGTCACGCCGGACGTTCCAGCTGGCTCGCGCCGCCGGCCGCGTCGGCAGGACGCTCGAATCCGTGTGCAGAATCGTTTCGTTGTCCTGATAGGGAATCGCCCCAAGCACCTCCCGCTCGACCTGATTGGCGTCATCGAGGAGCGCCAGTGCCTGGTCCGAATGGCAGGCGAGTATGACCTCATCGACCTGCATCTCGTCCTCGTCGGTTTGGATCATGACGTGATTCGGCCGGCGATTGATACGTTTCACGGGAGTGCCGATATGGACATCACCACAGTCCTGCCGGGCTTTTTCGACGTAGGCTCTGGAACCGCCATCAACGGTCTTCCACTGCGGTCGTTGATCGACCTGAAGCATCGTGTGATGGTCCATGAAAGCCAACAGATGACGCATCGGAAAATCGCGGATCTGTCCCATCGGCGCGGACCAGAGCGCGGAGGCCATGGGAAGGAGATGAAGCTCGCCAAAGGCACGGCCCATATCGCTGGCCTCGAGCCAAGCACCCAGGGTCGTTTTATCGTCCAGCGAAGCCAGCAGAGCCGGCGCCGCCTTATAGAAACGAAGAATGTCGCGAACCATGGCCAGGAACGAGGGCCGGAGGAGGTTTCTTTTCTGACAGAACAGCGTCGCGAGTCGAGTCGCGTTGTATTCGATGCCACTGGATCGGTCCGACACGGCAAAGCTCATATCGGACGATTTCCACGCCACCCCGAGGCTCTCGAACCAGGCCGTCAGGAGCGGATAATTCGTCTCGTTGAAAACAATGAAGCCGCTGTCGATGGGCACCGTGCCCTGCTCGGACTCGACCTGCTGCGTGTCCGCATGCCCGCCGAGCCGCGTCTGGGCCTCGAACAGGATGACCTCATGATTTTTCGCCAGGTGCCAGGCGGCGTAGAGTCCCGATACCCCGCCCCCGATGACCGCCAGCCTCACCCGACTGTCTCGACGCGGCGAGCGCGGCGGATCACCTCGGGGACCGGTTTGAGGTCACGAACGAGACCCATCCAGCTCATAATCTTGAGCACGTAAAAGCTGATATCGATCTCCCACCAGTAGAAGCCCTGCCGGGCGGAGCCGGGGAAGTGATGGTGGTTGTTGTGCCACCCCTCGCCCAGCGTCAGCAGCGCCAGGAAGAAGTTATTCCGGCTGTCATCGGACGTGGCATAGCGCCGTCGGCCCCAGACATGCGCGAGCGAGTTGATGGTCAAGGTGACGTGGATCAGGACAACGGTCGAGATGAAATAGCCCCAAACCAGCATCTGCCAGCCACTGGTGCCCAGGTTTGGAAACATCGCATTCAGCCCGACGCCTAGAAAGAACAGAGCCGCGGCGTAGACCACCGGCACGAGAAGGTCGTAGCGATCGAGCAGCCTCAGTTCAGGGAACTCCATCAAATCCGGAATCTGTGAGTGGTCCGTAGGGAAATGCTTGCGCGACAAAAACCAGCCCATATGACTCCAGAGGAATCCATGCCGGGGCGAATGGGGGTCGTCATGCCGATCCGCCGCCTTGTGATGGTGCCGATGGTGCGCCGCCCACCATAGGGGCCCGCGCTGGGTGGACGCCGCGCCGATCAGGGCAAACAGAAATTGAACCGGTCGCGATGTCTTGAACGTCCGGTGAGAAAAATACCGGTGATAAAACGCCGTGATAGCGAACATTCGGATCGCGTAGCTTGCCACCGCGACGAGCACAGCCACCCAGGAAACGCCCACCCAGATGACGGCAGCGCAGGCCAGGTGCAGGCCGATGAATGGAAGGATTCGAGCCCAATCGATGCGCTCGTCGGTCGTCGTCGGCTCAAGCGATTCGGTGTTGAACCACGAGGCGATGCTGTTCTTGATCGACATTCGTTTCCGGTGCGTCTCGAAGGACGCTCATTACACGTCCGAGCGGTGAAACAGAGGTGAAAACAAAGCCACCCTCGGCAGTACCGATTCTAACCCCGATCAGCGGGAATTTTTCCTAGGCCTCCGGGCGGCGTTTGCCGATCGGACCGACGCCCGTTCCGAACGACACTGCCTTGGCGACTTCCACAAGCTGAAGAGGTGTAATGATGAGTCGGAAACAACAGGGTATGAGCGTCCTCGAGCTGATGATCAGCATTGGCCTGACCGCTGTATTAATGGGCCTGGCGGTCCCTTCGATGGGACAGTTGATCGCAACCCAGAGAATTTCCGCGGCCACCAACCAGATGATCGCGCACCTTCAGTACGCCAGGCTTCAGGCCGTGACGCGCAAGCTCGACGTCATTGCCTGTCCAAGCGTCGACCGCCGGGTCTGTTCTGGAAACCGCTGGGACCGGGGATGGATGATCTTCTCTGATAAAAACGGCAATGGTCGACCGGATACCGATCGAGATCTCCTGCGAGTCATCCAGGTCGACGAACGCGCCACGATCGCCTCTGGCGGTCGCTTCCGGGTTCGCTTTCAGCCCACCGGTGGCGCGTACGGTACTAACCTGACGCTGAAAATCTGCTCATCCGATCAGGCCGTCGAGGGCCGCGCCGTCATCGTGTCGAATCCGGGACGAGTGCGGTTCGAGCGACGATTGCCCCGGGCCGAGTGTCACGGCTGATCTCCGAGCAGGCGTCGAGCCCGAGAGCGCATCACTCAACGCGCGAGCCGCTGCAGGATGATGAGGCGTTGACCGATCCATGCGTCGCCGTTTCCGAGCGGCAAGCGCTTGCATACGCTGGCGTATGGAGGTATGATTCAAACACTTGTTTTAAACCGACGTTTGAGTGAATCCGACTCTGAGTACTTGCGATCGAATCCTGGATACGGCGGAGCGCCTGTTCGCGGAACAGGGCTTTCACTCGACGTCGATGCGCGGCATCACGCAGGCGGCCGACGTCAATCTGGCGGCCATCAATTACCATTTCGGCTCCAAGCAGGCGTTGATCATTGCCGTCTTTCGACGACGACTCGACAGCCTCAATCGCGCTCGCTTGAGCTGCCTGGATCAAGCGTTGGACCATCCTGAAGACGCCCGTTTAGAGGATGTACTCGACGCCTTTGTTCGGCCGGCCATCGATATGACGCACGACAAGGCGGGCGAAGGCCATCGATTCATGCGCATTCTGCTCCGCGCCTTCGCGGATCAGGACGAGCAGCTCCATCAGGACCTCAGCGCAGAATATGCCCACGTCATGCGCCGCTTCGCCGCTGCCATCGAGCAGGCCCTGCCGGGCTCGAGCCGGGAAACGATCCGGCGCTATCTCGATTTCATCGTCGGGGCGCTGACCCACACCATGTCCGAATCCGACCTTCGGGACGGGCCGGGCATCGCCTCGGACCTTGTCAGCTTCGCCGCGGCAGGTCTTCGCGGCACGCAGCCACTTAATTCCATTCCTACTTCCACTGCCGGTGCTCATCGCACCATGGAGATCGCTCGATGAATATCCTCTCCGTCCTTCTTCTTTTCGCCGGTCTCGGCCTGATCGCCTATCTGCGCCTGCCGCTCTGGGTCGCCGCACTGGCGTCTCTCGCTGCGGCCATCGGCGTTGCGACCGCTAGCGCCCTGGCGCTGCCGACAGTCGTCGTGTTCAGCGTCGTGGCCGTCGTGCTGGTCTTCATGGCCATCAAGCCGCTGCGCCGCGCGCTTCTCTCCAAACCCCTCTTCAACTGGTTCAAGACCGTCCTGCCGGCGATGTCGAACACGGAAAAAGAGGCGCTCGATGCCGGCACGGTCTGGTGGGATGCGGAATTATTCTCCGGCAAGCCCAACTGGAAAACCCTCTTCGATCTGCCCAAACCCGCGCTCAGCGAAGAAGAGCAGGCCTTTCTCGACGGGCCGACGGAAGAGCTCTGCAAGATGCTCGATGACTGGAAGATCAATCGTGAACTCAAGGACCTCCCGCCGGAGGTCTGGCAATACATCAAGGACCAGCGCTTCCTGAGCATGATCATTCCCAAGAAGTTCGGCGGTCTGGAGTTTTCCGCCCAGGGCAATGCGGCGATCGTGACGAAGATTTCAACTCGAAGCCTGACCGCTGCGGTCAGCATCATGGTGCCTAACTCCCTCGGCCCTGGGGAACTGCTGATGCACTTCGGCACCGATGAGCAGAAGAAACGCTATCTGCCCCGCCTCTCCGTGGGTAAGGAAATTCCCTGCTTCGCTCTGACCTCACCGCACGCGGGCTCCGACGCCGCGTCGATGCCCGATGAAGGGATTGTCTGCAAGAAAACCATCGACGGCAAAGAAGTTCTCGGCCTGAGCGTGACCTGGGATAAGCGCTACATCACCCTCGCGCCGGTAGCAACCGTGCTCGGCCTGGCGTTCAAGACGCGCGATCCGGACGGGCTCCTCGGCGGGAAGGAGCATCTCGGCATCAGCTGCGCGCTGATCCCCACCTCGACACCCGGCGTCAAGATCGGCAACCGCCATTTGCCCGGCGGCAGCCTGTTCATGAACGGTCCCACGCGAGGCGAAAACGTCTTCGTGCCGATGGAATGGATCATCGGCGGGCAAGAGCGGATCGGACAGGGCTGGAGCATGCTGATGCACTGCCTGGCGGCCGGCCGAGCGATATCCCTGCCCGCTCAGGGCGTGGCGGGCGGCAAGCTTGCAAGCATGCTCACCGGTGCCTACGCTCGTATCCGCTACCAGTTCAAGCAGCCGATCGGCCACTTCGAGGGCATCGAAGAACCGCTCGCTCGCATCGGCGCTGAGGCCTATCGCATGGAGGCCGCGCACAAGCTGACGCTCGCTGCGCTGGACCGCGGCGACAAGCCGGTGGTCCTGTCCGCCATCCTGAAGGCCTACCTGACCGAGGCGAATCGCCGCGTCGTCAACGATGCGATGGATGTGCATGGCGGCAAAGCGGTCGTCGAGGGGCCGAACAACTATCTGTCTCTGGGCTACCAGGCGCTGCCTGTGTCGATCACGGTCGAGGGCGCAAACATCCTGACCCGCTCGATGATTGTTTTTGGCCAGGGAGCGATCCGCTGCCATCCCTACCTTCTGAAGGAAATGCTGGCCGCAACGGACAATGACCTCAACGCCTTTGATGATGCCATCTGGCGCCATGTGGGCTATCTGATTTCCAACGCACTCCGCGCTCCGCTCCTGGGCTTGACCGGTGGCCGACTCAGTGCCAGCCCGGTCTCCGGAGCAACGGCACCGTATTATCGGCGGGTCAACCGCCTGGTTGCCGCCTTCACTCTGACCGCTGATCTCGCTCTACTCATCCTCGGCGGAAAGTTCAAGTTCGCTGAGAAGCTCTCAGGCCGCTTCGCCGACGCCTTGGCCCATCTTTACATGGCTTCGGCGACGCTGCGCCGCTGGGAAGACGAGGGGCGCCAGGCCGACGACCTGCCTCTGCTGCGCTTTGCCGTCGACGACAGCCTGCACCAGGTCGAAGAAGCGCTCCACGGCGTCTATCGGAACTTCCCGATCAGTGCTCTCGGCCCGGTGCTCAAGTTTCTGTGCTTCCCCACGGGCCGTCGTCATCCGAAGTCCGACGATCGCACCGGCCACAAGATCGCCCGTCTCCTGCTGACCGACTCGGCCAGCCGTGAACGACTCATCGACGGCGCGTTCAAGTCGCAAGTGGACGACGGCACCGGGATCGTGCTGCAGGCCTTCGAAGCCGTTCTCAAGGCCGAGCCCGCCGAGCACGCGGTTCGCAACGCGCTGAAGAAAGTGCCCTCACCCGTCAACGTGGATTCGCTCTGCAAGAAAGCGGTCGCGGCCGGCGTGATCACCGAGGAGCAGGCCGCCGATCTCAAGCGAGCCCAGGAACTCAGCGCCCGCGTTATCGCAGTCGATGAGTTCACGCCGGCCGAATTGGGTGCCCAGGTCGAGCCGAAGCGACCAGCGCTGGCCGAAGCCAGCTGAGCGCCCGGCTCGCGAACCGACACCGCAAAATCGTCATCAATCCACGCGGCCCCGCCCGTCAAGGCGGGGCCGCAGTGGGTTTTCGATCAGAAGCATTCATCCATTTCAATCGTAAGGACCTGACCTACATGACTGACCACAAGCTTCGCGTGCGCCGAGCAGCCGTCCTCGGCGCCGGCGTGATGGGGGCCCAGATTGCGGCTCATCTGACCGCCGCCGGCATTCCCGTTGACCTCTACGACCTGCCTTCGGATGGAAAGCAGCGCAGTGAGATCGCCGAAAAAGGGCGCCAGGCCCTCCTGAAGCTCAAGCCCGCGCCCTTCGGCTCGACGTCCTTGGCCTCCTTTGTCACGCCGCGAAACTTCGACGACGACCTCGACCAGCTGACGAACTGCGACTTCATCATCGAAGCCATCGTCGAGCGCATGGACATCAAGAAGTCCCTGTATGAAAAGATCGGCCCGCACATCCATGCCGATGCCCTCTTCGTGACTAACACCTCCGGTCTGTCGATCACCGAACTCGCTGGCGTGGTTCCCGAGGCCTTAAGGGACCGCTTCTGCGGCGTGCATTTTTTCAATCCGCCGCGCTACATGCATCTGGTCGAGCTGATCCCGCATCCGGGTACTCGTTCCGAAACGCTCGACCTGCTGGAGGATTTCCTGACTCGCAACCTGGGCAAGGGCGTGGTGCGGGCGCGCGATACGGCCAATTTCATCGCCAACCGCGTCGGCGTGTTCACCATGTGGTCCACGATGCATCATGCCCAGCGCTTGGGACTGGGCTTCGACACGGTCGACGCCCTGACCGGCCCGGCCATCGGCCGCCCGAAAAGCGCGACCTTCCGCCTCGCCGACGTCGTCGGCCTGGACACGATGGCCAACGTGATCAAGACCATGGATGCCAAGCTGGCCGACGACCCCTGGCACGGCTATTACCAGGCGCCGAGCTGGCTGGCAAAGCTGATCGATGCGGGCGCGCTGGGTCAGAAAGCCGGCGCTGGAGTCTTCCGCAAGGAAGGCCGCGACATCAAGGTCTTCGATCCCGAGTCCGGTGAGTATCGGCCCACGGACTACAGCCTGCCCGACGCGATCCAGGCCATCCTCGCCGTCAAGGATCCGGCGCAGAAGCTGACAGAGCTTGCCAAGGCCGAGACGCCGGAGGCTGAATTTCTGTGGTCCATCCACCGTGACCTGTTCCACTACTGCGCCTACCATCTCGCCGATATCGCTGATTCGGCCCGCGAGATCGACCTGGCCATGCGCTGGGGCTACGGCTGGAAGCTGGGCCCGTTCGAGCAGTGGCAGGCCGGCGGCTGGTCGCAGGTCGCCGACCTGATTCAGGCCGACATCGACGCGGGCAAGACCGGCGTCGATGCGGAGCTGCCTGACTGGGTGGCCAAAGTCGAGGGCGTGCATTCGGCTGACGGTTCGTTTGCCGCTGATTCGGGCGCCATGCATCCGCGCCCTGAGCTGCCGGTCTACACGCGCCAGTATCAGCCCGAGCGCCTCCTCGGTGAGCCCCGGCCCAACGGCACCACGGTCAAGGACATGGATGGCATCCGCCTGTGGACGCTGAGCGACGACGTGCTGATCGCCAGCCTGAAGACCAAGATGGGCGTGATCGACGATAGTGCCGTCGAGGGTTTGAATGCGGCGATCGAAACGGCCGAGCGCGATTTCGAGGGTCTGGTGATCTGGCAGCCCAAGGGTCCGTTTTCGGCCGGAGCGAACTTGAAGGCCGCGGCTGAAGCAATTCAACGCGGCGATCTGGACAGCGTGCGCTCGCTGGTCGCCGGCTTCCAGGCGGCCAATCTTCGCCTGCGCTATGCCGCGGTTCCAACGGTTGCAGCCGTTCGCGGCCTCGCCCTGGGCGGCGGTCTGGAGCTTGCCATGCACACGGCGCGCCGCGTCGCCCATCTTGAAAGCTACATGGGGCTGGTCGAAGCCGGTGTCGGCCTTCTGCCTGCCGGTGGCGGCCTGGGAACGCTGGCCCTGCAGATCCAGCAGGATACCGCCGCCGGCGACAGCTACCCGCTGCTCGAGAAGCGCTACAAGCAGATTGCCATGGGCCAGGTCTCCGGCTCGGCGATGGAGGCCAGGGAAATGGGCTACCTAAGGCCCGAAGACACGATCGTGCTGCACGAGCACGAGCTACTGCACGCTGCCCACGGCCAGGTCCGCGCGCTCGCCGATGCCGCTTACCGTCCGGCGCTTCCGGGTGCTCCGATCAAGGCCGCCGGCGACGTTGGCATCGCCACGCTCAAGATGCTGCTGGTCAATATGCTCGAGGGCCACTTCATCTCCGAGCACGATTACGAGATCGGCAGCCGCATCGCCACGGTGATATGCGGCGGCGAGATCGACCGCGGCACGCCCGTCAACGAGGAGTGGATTCACGCCCTGGAGCGTCAACACTTCCTCGAGCTGTGTGGGTTCGAAAAGACCCAGGAGCGCATTGCGCACATGCTCAAGACCGGCAAGCCCCTGCGGAATTGATCGAAACCTGAGAATGAAAACACTGAACCACGAAGGCCACGAAGAACACGAAGGAAAGACGAAAAGAAAAGTTGATTTTCTTCGTGCACTTCGTGCTCTTCGTGGTTAAAAACAGAATTGAATTGAAGGAAAAATCATGAGCGACGCATACATTGTTTCTGCGGTCAGAACGCCGGTGGCCCGCGCCTTCAAGGGCGGTTTTCGCAACTATCGCCCCGATGACCTGCTTGCCGACGCCCTCAGGGCGGCCCTGGCCGAAGTGCCCGACCTCGACCCCGGCCGCGTCGAAGACGTGATCGTGGGCTGTGCCATGCCCGAAGCCGAACAGGGTATGAACGTGGCCCGCATCGGCGCGCTCCTCGCCGGCCTGCCGGACTCGGTTCCCGGCGTCACCGTCAACCGCTTCTGCTCCTCGGGCCTGCAGACCATCGCCATGGCCGCTGACCGGATCCGTCTCGGCGAAGCCGATGTGATGATCGCTGCAGGGACCGAGTCGATGACCATGATCCCGATGATGGGACACAAGGTCGCAATGAATCCGACCACCTTTACCGACGACAACGTCGCCATCGCCTACGGCATGGGCATCACGGCTGAAAAGGTCGCCCAGGAATGGAAAGTAAGCCGGGAGGACCAGGACCAGTTCGCCTATCAATCCCACCAGAAGGCGATCGCAGCCATCGACGGCGGTCACTTCACCGAAGTGCGTCCGGTTACTGTGACCAGCCGAGTCCCCAGCGCTGACGGCGCCATTCAGGAACGTCAGTTCACCGTGGATACGGACGAGGGTCCGCGCCGCGACACAACTCCGGAGGCGCTGGGCAAGCTGCGCACGGTCTTCGACGCCAAGGGCTCTGTGACCGCCGGCACGAGCTCGCAGATGTCTGACGGGGCAGGTGCGCTTGTGCTGGTCTCCGAGCGCGTGGTCAAGGAGCTGAACCTGAAACCCCTGGCTGTCTTCCGCGGTTTTTCTGTTGCTGGCGTTCGCCCGGAAGTCATGGGCATCGGCCCGATCGAAGCCATCCCGAAGGTGCTCAAGCAAACCGGCGTGAACCAGGACGATCTGGACTGGATCGAACTCAACGAAGCCTTCGCCGCCCAGGCCCTCGCCGTCATCCGCACCACTGGCCTCGACCCGGAAAAGGTCAATCCGCTCGGGGGTGCGATCGCCCTTGGCCACCCGCTGGGCGCGACCGGCGCGATTCTGGCCGCGAAGATGATCCACGGCCTGCATCGTCGTGATCAGCGCTACGGCATGGTGACCATGTGCATCGGCACCGGCATGGGCGCCGCCGGCATCTTCGAACGCATCTGAAAAAGAGTTACCGCTCTTCAAACAGAAAAGCAGCAACGACAGGATGGGCGCGGGTGACGCGCCCCGACAGAACCACGCCAGGGCTGCCACGAGGACCGACGGTTCTCTGGGCAGCCCTGGTTTTGCCTAGGGCGGGAGACTTCGGGGATGCGGACCGCGAACGCTGTCTGTGAATCGGCTATTTCTCAAGTCATTGTTTCGTCTCAATCTTTAGCTATACTGACGGCTGATTTCGGATTGAGACGGTGGATGAACGAATCGAGCACCGCGCGAACCGATGGGCCGGAAGCGGGTCGCGACCGGGATCCGCTAAGCGATTTTCCCGAGCTCTACCGAACCCTGCGACATATCGCGCGCCGGGAGCGCCGGCGTAACCCCTCCGATACGCTCAACACGACGGTCGTGGTCAACGAAGCCTGGCTGAAGCTCGAGCGCAGTTCGATGACTTGGCGCGACCACAAGCACTACCTGGCCACGGCCGCACTGGCCATGCGCCAGCTGCTGGTGGACTACGCCCGGCGTCGGAGCTCGAACAAGCGCACGCCGGTCGACGATTGCCCGCTCTTCGACAATGACTGCGAGCTCGACAAAACCGGCAGCACGATTCTGGCGCTCGATGAGGCGCTTCAGTCCCTCGACGAGGTCCAGCCCGCCCTCGCCCGCCTCGTCGAGCTGCGGTTCTTTGCGGGACTGACACTTGCTGAGACCGCTGACTGTCTTGGAATTTCGAGCCGCAGCGCCAGCCGCGAGTGGAGCAAGGCCAGGGCCTTTATCAAGACAGTCATGGCGGCCTGAGCCGAGGCGGCGATGCGCATCGACGCCGCCCGCTGGAAAACGGTCAGCACGCTGTTCGACCAGCTTGCTGAACTCGATCCCACTGCACGCCGGAAACAACTCGCCGAACTGCGGCTCGATCCGCCTGAGATCACCTGGCTGAATCAGCTGCTTGCCGCCCACGACAGTGCCGATCCCCACGTGCTCGATCAGACCATCGATCGCTTTGCCGCAAACCTGGCCGGCGTCGACCCCGCCGATTCCAGTGACATTGCCGCCGAGTTCGCGGGCCGGCGACTTGGCAACTGGCGCGTCGGCGATCCGATCGGGCACGGCGCGATGGCCACGGTCTTCCAGGCTCAGCGCGCAGACGGTGCCTACGAACAGCACGTTGCCATCAAGCTCCTGCAGCCCGGGGGCGATCAATCCGGTAACGGAGAACGCCTGCGAGAAGAGCTCCGGGTGCTGGCTCGCCTCGAGCATCCGGGAATCGCCCGACTGATCGACGGCGGAGTCAGCGATCAGGGCTTTCCGTACCTGGTCATGGAACATATCGACGGCACGCACATCGATCAATGGTGTGCGGAGCAGGACCTGGACTGGCGCCAGCGAATCGAGCTCCTGATCAAGGTCTGTGACGCCGTCCGCTACGCCCACGGCAGGCTGATCGTGCACGCCGATCTAAAACCCTCGAACGTACTGATCAGCCGCACGGGGCAACCCAAACTCGTCGATTTCGGCATTGCCGGTCTGCTCAGAGACGACGCGGACGGAGTCAGCCATGATCATCCCGCGCTGCTTCGTTGCTCACCGGCCTTTGCGGCCCCCGAACAGCTTCGCGGCCTCCCGGTCACGACAGCGACCGATGTTTTCGGAGTCGGGGCCCTGCTCTACCAACTCCTGGTCGGCACGGCGATACGGAGCGGCCAGACTCTGACGAAATTGCTTCTCGACTCCGCTGAACCCGAGCCCGTCCCCCTTCCCTCTGAACACCCTTCGCCGCTGGTGCCGATCCCTCGGCTTCGCGGCGATATCGATGCGATATGCCGCCGCGCCCTGGACTCAGATCCAGCGAGGCGTTATCCGTCGATCGACCCGCTCCAGCAGGATCTCAGAAATTACCTGAACCACCTCCCCGTGGACGCCCGTTCGGCGGGAAGGACTTATCAATTCAGTCGCTGGCTCTACCGCCACCGCATCGGAGCCGCTCTCGGCTTCACGCTTTTTCTCAGTCTCTTCGTCGGACTGACGGTCTCGATTCAGCAGACGCAGCGCGCTAATGAAAGCGCGCGCAAGGCTGAAGCCGTCACGGATTTCCTGCTGACGGTCTTCGATGCCGATCAGCCCGCCGACTACGCATCGCCCCTGCAGTCGACGCGACGTGACCTGGCCGTTCGCGCCGCCGGTCAGCTCGACCTGGTGCTCGATCAGCAGCCTGAGGCGCGCATCGAGCTGCTTGTGGCGATCGGTCGTGTCCTGCGCAAGGTCGGCCTGACCGACCAGGCTCGCACCCTGCTCCAAGAAGCCATCGTTGAAATCGAGTCGGGGACCGTCGATGGGCAGGATTCGCTGCACGTCGCCGCCTGGTTCGAACTGGGTCAGATCGAAAGCCTGGAAGAGCGGGACGCCCAGGCGGTCGAGGCTTTCCGGCGCGCCGATGACCGCGCCAGGACCCTGGCGCCAGGTCCCGTCGAACGCGCCGCCATTCTGTTTCAGCTCGGGCGAGCTCTGAGTATCTCGCGACTGTTCGAAGAAGCGCTTGAGGCTCTCGAGCAGGCCGCGTCGCTGGCTGACGCCTCCGAGAGGGAACGGGAACTCCTGCCGCGCATCAGGCTGCTCATGGCTCTGACCCTGAATCGCGCGGGCCGCATCGACGAATCCCTTGCAGCGGGTGAGCTGGCCGTCGCCGAAGCGCGTCGGATCTTCGGGACCGAGCACGACCGAACCGCCAGCGCGCTGAGTACGGTCGGTGGAATGCTCAGAAACGGGGGCCAGCTCGATCGAGCCGAAGCGATGCTGCGCGAAGCCTACGATATCGGTGCAAATCACTATGGTCAGCCCGATGCCGCCGTCGCCAACAATCTGGCCACTCTGATGTCGACGCGAGGCAATCATGTGGAAGCCGAAGCGGTGCAGACCGAAGCCTTGTCGCTGGCCGAGGCCTATTACGGGCCTGAAAGTGCTCCGAGCGCTCGCTATCGACGTAATCTTGCCATGATCCAGATGTGGCGTTCGGACTGGCCCAACGCCATCGAGAATCTTCGCCAGGCGGTAGCCGATCACGAGCGGGCGACGTCCCCCGACCACAGCAACCAGCTTCTCATGGAAGGCGAACTGGCCTGGGTGCAACTGCAGGCAGGTCAGACGGAAAGCGCGAGCGCCGGGTTCCAGAAGCTGGACAATGAGCTGCCGAGGCTCAGCCGAAGCCACCCGCGCAGTGCCCTTCGGATCCACCTGCTTGCTGCCGAATTAGAGCTGCTGAATCGGAATGCCGCGGCGGCAAAGCGCCACGTGGACAAGATCGACGCGCTCCTGGCTAACGATGCGCGACCGGTAAAACTCCTGAACTGGGAGCGAGTGCGGTTCGCTGAGGTCGATGCCAGAGTCCACGGGGCGCTCAACCAGAAGCAGGCCGCCCGAGTCCGATGGCTCGAAGCTCTGAGCCTTTCGCAGCGCCTGCTTGGCGACGCGCATCCGCTTCGCGTGGCCATCGAAGAGCAGGTTGAATTCGACAGCCGGCGCGACGACAACCCGACTTCAGACGCGATGCAGCGTCGCCGTCTCCGCTGAATAGAG
>Ga0207419_1000284_pt1 | contig 43055 bp, 34 predicted proteins | sample ElkSloMetagenome_4_FD_184723 | JGI IMG/M metagenome (GOLD analysis project Ga0207419, IMG submission 184723) | Hot spring microbial communities from Elkhorn Slough, Monterey Bay, USA - MD2A (version 2) | ecosystem: Environmental > Aquatic > Marine > Intertidal zone > Estuary: Microbial mat ...
ATGTTCAGCAAGACATGAAAATAATTGGTTTTGAAGATGAAGTTAAGAGATGCTTCACGATGTTCAGCAAGACATGAAAATAATTGGTTTTGAAGATGATATAAAAAATGCTTTCCTGGGTTATAGATGATCTTTCCGGAAAGTTTCATATCCCTCGAACGGAGTAACTCAAATTGGTGACACCTAAAACAGCGACTTTTCAATACCTATACAAACTCGTTAAAGTTGGAAACAAGAACGAGATATTACTTCGGTTCAATTTCAACGAACAGATAAAAATATCTTGAACTAGCTCATCTAACACAAAGTTTTAAGGAATTATATGCTCGTTTCAACATTTGAGTTACTGTTAAAACCCATTACTCCTGTTGAGGGTAATATTCCGGGTTCAGCTCGTACAGTTATACAAGGTTATTTCCTAACCATTGCTAATCCCAATAATACCCCTTTACGACTGAGACTGCGGTTTTCTGCAACAACGCCTAATCTAAATTTAGATGATACAATCACCATTCGAGATGTTGTCGGTAATAATGTTTTTGGTGACTTAGTTCCCACTGCTGATCCCCGGAAATTCAACTATGATATTTCAATTCCCGCTCACGATACCGCTTTAGTTATTTTACAACCCGACATCACTAAACTCAATCCTGATAGGGATCAATTAGAAATTCGGGGTTATGTAGAAATATTTTTACAAGGACGCTTCGGAAATTTCCAACGTTTCAATGTCTTAATTACGCCTGAACATCGCGGTACTTTTGTTAACAAAGGTGTGATGAACTTGTCTGAGTTTGATCAACTGGTTTATAGCCTTCCGACTGCAACCGGAAGCAGTTTGTTTGAACTCACTAGCCGAGGCAAAAGCTTCAAAGAAATAAAACCAGAAATCAAAGAAATTCCTGATATCAAAGTTCGGGAAATTCCAGACATTAACAAACCCAATCCCGATAATATTACGATTCCCAATCCTGAAATTCAAGAAACATTGGGTTTAATGGCTCAAACCATTGATAATATTCAACAACGTCTCGAACAAAATGGGGAAGCTTTTATCTCTCCTGATGAACGTCCGGCTGTTGGAGATCAAGTCCTAAACGAAGTCTAAAAAGGAGGCGAGTAGTGCTGATTGTATTAGCTAGTTGTTACGATGAGGCTGCTCGCTTTTGGGTGGAAAATTGGACAGATGGAGATGTGACGTTACTCACTCCAGAGGATTTATCAAAAAGTGGGTGGCGTCATTATCTCGGAAGTCTTCAAGACTCAACAGCAGTCATCAGAGATCAAGTGATTTCTGTCGAACAAATTACCGGAGTTTTAACTCGTTTACCCTGTGTATTTGAACAAGAACTCTTGAGTATTGTTGAGACGGATCGCCCGTATGTGGCGGCTGAAATGACAGCCTTTTTAGGGTCTTGGTTGGCTGATCTTTCCTGTCCAATCCTGAACAAACCAACACCGATTTGTTTAATGGGTACGAATTGGCGACCTCAACAGTGGATTTATGCAGCTTCTCAAGTGGGAATGTCTGTAGAAACTCACCATCAATATATTAGCTTAAAAACTGAACCTAAACAAGCCCAAATTCCTTCAGAGCGAGTTAGTGTAACAGTAATTGGCGATCGCTATATTGGTAAAGTTGATCCAATTTTAGGAAATCAAGCGAAAAAACTTGCTGAATTTGCAGGTGTTGAGTTGTTAGTTGTTCATTATAATCGCCCGGAAGCAGATGCCCATTTTCTCAGTGCAGATTTCTGGCCGGATCTCAAATCTTCGGAGATTACCACTGCCATTTTAGAATACTTTAGCGAGATGTAATTTATGTTGACTCTACTGTGGGGATTACCCGGAGATTCACCTTTGTATACTGTTTATCAAGAGTTGAATTATCTGGGTTTTCCAACGGTATTTTTAGACCAACGGGAGATTGCCCACATTGAAATTTCCCTCTCTGTCGGAAGCACAATTGCAGGTGAAATTTGTACACCTAACTTCAAAATTGATCTCAATCAAGTTACAGGTGTCTATTTGCGTCCCTACGAGTCTCGCCGTCTTCCGATTGTTGTCGAAGCAGGTTCTAATAGTCGAATTTGGCAACACGCCGCAGCAGTTGATGATGCGTTACTTTCTTGGGTAGAAATGACCTCTGCATTGGTTTTAAACCGTCCCAGTGCAATGGCTTCTAATAATTCTAAACCCTACCAATTACAAAAGATTCGTCAAGCAGGTTTTCTTGTTCCTGATACTCTTGTAACAACCGATTCTGATGCAGTTCATAAGTTTTGGAAACAGCATGGAAGTGTGATTTATAAGTCGATTAGTTCGACTCGGAGTAAGGTTTCTCGTCTGAGTCCTGAACATCACAAACGTCTGGCTAATGTTGCTTGGTGTCCGACTCAATTTCAACAATATATTCCCGGACAAGATTATCGGGTTCATGTGGTGGGTGAGGCGGTTTTTGCCTGTGCGATCGCATCAACTGCGGATGATTATCGCTATCCCGGTGATACAACGGATTATCCTCAATTAAAAAGTGATATTTTACCCCTAGAAATTGAACAGCGATGCCGACAACTCGCTTCCACCCTGAAACTTCCTCTAGCGGGTATTGATTTACGGAAAACTGATGATGGCGAATGGTATTGTTTTGAGGTTAATCCGTCGCCGGGATATACATTTTATCAGCAAGAAACTCATCAACCGATCAGTTTAGCGATCGCACAGTTACTCACTCAACAACAGCCACAAACGTTGGGAAAGGTAAACAGTATAATTGGTTAACCTCGCCCCGTTTTAGGCAACAGAACTTTTTATTGGGGTGTATCTTCCTTGGATTGAGGAGATTTCTTCGCTGTTGTTAAACCCGCCATTGACCAAGTGAGGCTGACCATAAATGCTTTTGCAAGTGCATTGATTTCTTGGGTTTCCTCTTTTAAGTTGTCTTCGGATTTAGAGGTCAAATTTTTGTTTGTGTTGTCTTCCATGATTGTTGTCTCCTCGCTTCTAACTTGATCTTTATCTTAATTTAGTATTATCACCTGCAATTATTAATTTTGCCGTGATAAACTGGGTTGGTTTTCGTGATTGACATCACTTTAATCTCCTTCAAGTCATTTAACTTTTATTCCGGAAATTCGGCGAGTTTTTTCAGAAGTTGAGGCGGTTCGGTTTCCCGATCTTTGTCCATTTTAGCCTAATTAAAATCCGACAATCAACCCTTGAAAAACATGATAAAAGTCTCGTTTTCTTTAGATCCAGCTTGAAAACCACATTCTGATTTTCCATTGTTCAGGAGAGAGGGGAAGACCCAAAAAAATAGGCATCCAAAAGACAAAACCGAGTAAAATCAAACCGAGTGCTGTTGCCCCAATCAAGCGTAAGTGAAAGAGATTACTCTGCAACCAGCGATCAATCCACCAAGCAAGTATGAGTCCCGCAAACACAAATGCACTCATATAATGATAGAGAAAAACACAGCGGGTGACAGTTATCCAAGGTGTCCAATTTGCTAACCAATTAACGAGTAAATAGAGTAATAGCCATAACTCGATTTTTGGCGGAAAAGATGTATAAGCATGAACTGAAGTTGTAGCTAAAATTGAGCGGTTCTTCTTTATTTTAACCCAAGCAATCATCCGTTCCCATAATACCCAAATTGTTAAAATAATGGCCAGAACAGAAAACCACCATAAGGGAGGATTTCCCATTGCATGAACATCATAAATAACGGGGGTAAAATTTGGGGGAGGAACAGTCGGATCAAGGTTGGTGAGGTGATCAATTCTTTCATAAAAATAGGCAAGTGGACGCAGCGTTAAGGGCCAAGTATACCAAGCCGCACAGTAGGGATGAATATCTGATCCATTTCCTAAAGTTTTGTGGTAGTTGAGGATTGTAGTTTGGAGTTCCCAGAGTCCCGGTTCAGGACTAATTTGGAGGTGTGGAATCCAAGCGATTAAGTAAAATAAAATTGGAATTACACCTAAACTTAACGCCAATTGTAGGATTGATAACTGGGTTAAATTTTCGAGGGGAGATTGAGGATATCCAAAAGTGGGGATATTTTCAGTAGAAGTCTTTGCAAATTGAATGATCCAAGCGATGATTAACAGTAAAACAATTCCTAAAATAAATCCTAAACCATTCCATTTCACCGCTACACTTGCACCAAAGCAGATTCCTGAACTGATTAACAGCAGCCATCGCTTGACTTTTGTGGCTTTCAATGAGAGTATAAATAGAAGTTGAGCAACTAACCCAAAAATGACAATATAAATATTATTAAGTGCGTAGCGAGATTCGACTAATAAAAAGCCATCGGTAGCAATTAACAACGTGGCGAGTAAAGTATAAGTTCGACGGGAAGTGAGTTGATAAATGATTGCCCCAGAAATAACAGGAATAAATGCACCCGTTAAAGCATTCATCCAACGATAACTCCAGGTTGAAAGGGTTGAACCTGCCAAATTATTAACAGTATCTTGACCAAAGGGTAAACGAGAACCGATCCAAATTCCAATCGCAATAATGTATTGACTTAAAGGCGGATGAGCGTTGAAAAAAGGAGTTTGTGTCAGATAATTGTTGGCAAATTTAGCGTAATAAACTTCATCAAAAACCAACAGATTAAATCGACTTAATCCCCAAAATCGTAACCCTAACGAGACGAGGAAAATAATAATCATTCCTAGTCTAAACCTAAACTGTGAGGAGTTCAAATATTGTTGATCTCGGGCCATAAGTGACGATCTCAATCAGAGTTAAGAGAACGTTTGATGTAAGTCAACGATAATGCGACCTTGCATTTTACCCTGAAGGATTTCTGAGATTTTTTCAGGTAACTGTGTGAGGGAAATTGTTGTTGCTAATTCTTCTAAATGAGTCGGTTTCCAAATTTTAGCAAGTTTTGACCAAATTTCCAACCGTTGAGACATCGAACATTGTACCGAATCTATTCCAATTAAACGCACACCCCGCAAAATAAACGGATAAACGGTTAAGTTTAAATCCGCTCCTGCAACCAAGCCACAAGCCGTTATACAACCGCCATATTGAGTTGATTTAATCGCCGTTGCTAACAGGTTTCCACCCACCGTATCAATCACTCCCGCCCAACGTCCTTTTAACATCGATTTGTCTGTGTTCTGATCAATTTCCGAGCGATTAATAATTGATTTTGCCCCTAACATTTTCAGGAAATCATGGCTGGTTGATTTTCCCGTTACCGCCACAACAGAGTAGCCTAATTTTGCTAAAATTGAAACCGCCAAACTGCCAACACCACCCGTTGAACCTGAGACTAAAATCTCTCCTAAATCTGGGGTAATTTCATGTTGAATTAACGCCTTAACACTCAAAGCCGCAGTCAATCCGGCTGTTCCCCAAATCATGCTTTCTTGTAAGCTTAATTCCGGGGGAAGCGGTACAACCCATTCAGCCGGAACTCGAATATATTCCGCAAAACCGCCCCAGGTATTCATCCCCAAATCATAACCCGTAACAATCACCGCATCATCAGGCTTAAATTGAGAAACCTGGCTACTAACCACAATTCCCGCCGCATCAATTCCGGGAATATGAGGAAATTGACGAGTTACACCTGGGTTTCCGGTCGCTGAGAGGGCATCTTTGTAATTTAAGCTAGAATAATGCACCCGAATTAAAACGTCTCCAGGGGGTAAATTTTCCCGGTTTAAGTCAACGACTTCTTGAGTAAAATTTTGGTCTGCGGTTTGAGTTACCCTTAAGGCTTTGAAGGTTGCTGACATGAAGTTTTTAAATACAGAATGATAGCTTTAAGAAGACTTAGACTTTAACTCAATCAAGATTTAATCATTAAGTTTTCTGTCGAATATTATCAGGAATAATAACCGGAGAAAGTTTGGCAATTGCCCGTAAATTTTGAGAGCGAATTAACTCCAGAAAATCCAAGCTTGTCCGATTTTCAATTTCGGCAACTCGTTCAATCGCTTGTAACAAAGCATGAGCGGCTTCCACTTCAGAATAACCTCGTCGTTGGGCGACACGAATTGCCATTTCATCGGCTTCTAATTCAACTTGAGAACTGCGGTTTGATTTCCAAATTTGAGCTAAACCCAAAGCGGCTAAACTCCCGGCTAACATCACTCCAACAGCATCTTGGTTAGAAATTTCAACGACAGTTCCCACAACTCCGGCTAAGACAACACCCTGATTAATATCCAGTTTAATCCAGCGAATATTAGACACCCAACTCACGGTTCTTAACAACAGCAAATCTCGTTGAGAGCGAGATAAATTTTGCCACAGGTCAAAGTTGATAAAAATTCGCCGCATGGGTTTCCAGGGAAGCGGAAATGGGCTGTCAATGACTGTTTTTTGTTGGGGTTTACTCACCAACTGAGTCATCATTCGACCAGAAGCAGGCATCAAGTCTAATAGGTGATAAATTTCAGCATCTTGGGTCATGGGTCATCTCAATTGTTAGTTTAGAGTTTGGAGTTTTCAGAGCAATGATTAATTTTTGCTGAACAGTTTGTTTCACGAACAACTCAGTTTACGGCTGATTTTGTGACGGTTAAATTGGTTTAAGAGTATCAGACAAAGCGGCAATTGCTGCGTCAATTTCTGTGGTTTTTTCTTCGGTTGCAGAGACTAATAACAGAAAAATATTATTACCACTTTGACGTACTAAAATCGTTCCTTGAATGGGTTGAGTTTTTGCCCCCATTTTTAAGGTTGCAGTCCAAGGAAGTCTAACCGAACCTGTCCCTAATTCTTGATAAGAATCGGGCTTAAATCCTTCACCTCGTTCAAAGGTTTCAATGGCAATTTGTGCTAAACTTGCATTCGGAATTTGTCGGTTACTTTCTCGGGTTTTAGCAACAACAGTATAGGCTAAATTGCCTTCGGGTGATTCAATTAACGGAAAGTTACCCACAAAACCAACATTATATCCCTCTAAAATCCCTATTTGAAATCGACCTTGAGGATCTTTATAGTTACTCTCGCTTAACGGTAGCGGTTGGACTTCGGGAGTTGGAGGCGTGAGTATCGGTGTAGGTGTGGGCGTGGGTGTAGGAGTTGGTGATGGCGAGGGAGAAGCCGCCGGGGAAGGGGAAGGTTTTGGCGTGGGAGAGGCTTGTTGGGCGTGAGTCGGTAAACCTATATTGACAACTGCAAAGGAAGATTTTATAACTTTTGAAGGTTGACCGATGAGGATTAAAATTAAAGTGGTAATTGTGGCGATCGCCATCCATGTAAGGCGGTTTTTTTTCATCGTTAAATTCCTGAGTAAAATGTAAGTTTATTTGCCAAATACCATCGGATTTCCAAAGTCAAATACACCCGCAATACACCCGGTCATTAATGTTGCTAAAGTTCCCGCCCATAATGCTTTTAAACCCAAAGCAGAGACTTCTGAACTGCGAGTCGGAATCAGAGAAGATAACCCCCCCACAAAGATACCGTAGGAGGCAAAATGAGTAAAACCACACAACACATAACTGACAATTAGCATTGCGCGATCGCTAATTCCACCAGTTGCATTCAGTTGGGCTAAAGCTTGATAAGGAGGAATATTCGTTTCGAGTAAACGTCTACCAATTAACACCGAAGCTTGCCAAAGTTCTGCCCAATTTAGCGAAACCCCAGTCAAAAATGTTAACGGTAAAAATAAAGCACCCAAAATATTTTGTAACGTAATCACCTGAAAAACATTGCCAAGCGGTTGCAGAATGATCACTTGACTATCAGCCAGACTTGCTAAGGAGGAAAACAGCAAGTTGATCAAAGCAACCATCCCCAAAATAGCAATTAATGCAGCGGCAATTCCCACCGCCATTTTAACCCCATCTAATGCACCCCCAATCAAGCTATCCATGGGATTTGGACGCTGTTCTAAATCTTCTTCGGGATCTTGGGGAACCCCACCCATTGTTTTTGGTTCTTCAGTTTCCGGAACGAGGAGTTTTGATAAGACGAAACAAGCCGGAATCGTCATAATAGATGCGGAAACTAAATGTCCGGTAATCGTTGGAAAAGTCGGACGTAAAAAGCCAGCATATAGGGCTAATACTGAAGACGCAATCGAACCAAAACAACTCGATAAAATTGCACAAAGTTCGCTGCGAGTCATATCCAGTAAGTAGGGTTTAATGGCAATGGCTGACTCAATCCCCACAAAAATATTAGCCGCACCTGCGAGAGATTCAGCCCCACTAATTCCCATTGTTTTTTGAAAAATTCGAGCAAAAAGCTGTACAATCGGTTGAATAATATTTAACCGATACAGCAAGCTGATCAAACCTGCAAAGAAAATCACCTGGGGTAAAGCTCGAAACGCCAGAATATAGGTAAATCCGGGGTTAATATTGTCCGGGCCAATGCGATCGCCAGGAACCGCAACATAAGGTGTACCGATAGCCCTGGCAATCCATCGACCAGCCGGCCCGGGACCCGCCGCAAAATTGGGATCACTCACCAAAACTGAATTTGGGCCACCAAATAGAAATCTAGCCCCCGCCTCCGACGCATCTAAAATAGCGTTGAGAAAGGTACTCAGTCCTTCAACCAGTTGAGGGCCAAACACAAAGACGATCAACCCAATACATAATTGCAAGCCAATCCCCCAAGCAATTACTTTCCAGCGAATCACGCCTCTATTTTCAGATCCCAACCAGGCGATTGTACATAAGCCTGCAATTCCTAACAGAGATATCAAGTTCAACAATGGGTTCATACCATACAACCTCTCCAGCTAAGGGCATCTTGCCTTATAAAGGCTTCCATGACAAGCATATTAGCGATAAACGGACTCTAATGGATCTATCTTCTCAAGCTTGAGTAAGCCGATGAGGAGAAACCGAGGAGATAGAGGAAATCGAAAAAACTCCAAAATCCTAAATTCAACTCTTGCATTCCCAATCTTCCAAAATAAGCACACAATAGTAACAGTGTTTCTCACATGAGCCAATTTTTGACTAATGGATGCTTTTCAGCCAACCCCGCCTGCTTGGACTAATAATGCAATTCATGCTTTTGAATTTTGCTGTCCGAATTGTTCTGCAAATTCTTTAGAAGCACAACAAGTCTGGATTAATCGTCGTTCTCCGGTATATGGTGACAATCATCGTCGTAAATGGCAAGAATTTTATCAGTGTCAATGTGGGGGGACTTGGTGGGCTTGGAGTAGTGATCGCCCGCCTTCTAATCTTAAACCTCGTGATCAGGACTTGCCCATGGAAGATTGAAATTCAGAATAATCAATTTTTTACCCGGATTATCGGTCACATTTTGATCAAGATTAATAAATATCTCCACTAGCAACGACTGCAACTTTAAACCTTTCGTTGCTATTTTTAATTCTTACATATAGTAATATTACTTGATTTGTAAAAAATCAATCTATCTTCGCCCCCCCCATTTTGAGGATTTGGGGGCAATATCGTTGACAACTCATTTCTGATTGCTATAGATATCAATACTCACCTTTTTAAGATCAGAAAGTTCGGGGAATCCCCGAAGGGGAACTTGTTCCCCTACTGCTCAAACTCAATACTGAAGCCGGATTCAGCCCGATTAATGCTCCCTTTGCTTCGGTGCAGTTTCTCTGACTATTCTAGAGCCATACCTCGAAAAAAGGTCACAAGCATCACTCCTTAACAGAATGAACTTGGAACGAGAAATATTAGGGTGAATTCAAATGATGCAAAGAATACTGAAGATTTTTGATGATTATCAAGTCGGTGAATTTGAAGGAAATCAACCCCTGCGAGTTGTAGATACTCAAGGAAAAGTGCAACTGTTAATCAAAGCGTTGCAGTTCACGTTGGCGGATAGTTTTATGATCGAACAAGCTGATTCAATTCCTCGCGGAGAAGTCCTTCCACCTCGCAGCAGCAGCCGAAAAATTAATAGGGAAGGAATTAAGCTGATTAAAGCCTTTGAAGGCGTTGAACTTGAAGCTTATCTCGATGCTGTTGGTGTGCCGACGATTGGTTATGGACATACGAAAGATGTGTTTTTAGGAATGACAATTACTCAAGCTGAAGCTGAGGAGTTATTACGCCAAGATATCGAAGAATTTGAAATCGCTGTTGAAGATGCGGTGCAAGTTGAAATTAATGATCATCAATTCTCAGCGTTAGTTTCATTTTGCTTTAACTTGGGAGCAGGTTCGTTGTTTCAGTCAACCTTGCTGAAGTTTTTAAACGCTGGAAAACACCAAGAAGCAAGCCTAGAATTTCCTCGTTGGAATAAAGCAGGAGGTCAGCCTTTACTCGGTTTAACACGCCGACGAATGGCAGAACGAGCTTTGTTTTTAGGCAGACATTGGCAACCTTTTATAGAGTATGAACTCCTGCAATTAACTCAACCCAAAATTCAAGGTGAATACGTTCGTTATATTCAGAACGGACTGCAAAAAGCAGGATTTGATGTTCAAGCCAATGGCATTTTTGACTTTGAGACAGACAAAGCTATTAAACAATTTCAAGCACAGAAAGGTTTTGAAGCCGATGGAATAGTTGGGCCGATCACCGTCACCGCCTTGGGCTTGTAAAACCGACTCATCCGTTCAAATTGTACACAAAAATCACAACAAAAACCATGCAATACATCCTACATTTCAAAACGGACTCCTACCTGAAACGCTTTCCTTTTGCTCCCGAAAAACTCTCACCCGAACATCTCCTATTCTATAAAGCGGGCGACGAAATATCCATCAGCGACTACACGCCGAACTTACAAGGAAATCACATCCGGGTCATTTTAGAAAATGTTGATGTCCGTTCAGTTTCTCTCGAAGATATCGAGAAACAATACTATTGTTTGGCGAGTGAAGTCGAAATCTTTAACACAGAAGTTGCTCGCGGAAGTCGTGATGCTCAAAAATTTCCACCAACACTTCTACCCAAAGTCAATTTAAAGGTTCCTTTCCACACCCAACACAACAATCAACAGAATCCTAGCGGTGCTTGTAATGTGACTTGTATCGCCATGATCTTGAAATATTACGGGGTTGATTCTCGCACTCCAGACGATATTAATCGCAATGTTCAACTCGAAGATGTTCTTTATCTTAAAACAACTCAATGGGATAAAGAAAATGGATTTTATGGAAGTTCTCAAGCACGTCATCAACCCCTATTTTTGATGCGATTATTGCGGGAGTGGGGACAAAAATATGGTCAAGGTGCATTACAAAATTCCCATTTCAAAGAATTCGCGTCTGAAAATGACATCAAACAGCACATTGCTTCGGGAAATCCGGTCGTTATTCACGGTTATTTTACAAACTTTGGTCACATTATTGTTGTCAAGGGTTATGACGAGACAACTCGCGAATGGATTTGTAACGATCCGAACGGAAAATGGTTGGGATATCAAGGCGGATACGATAAAAATGCTAGCGGTGAAAATGTGCGTTATAGCTACGATAACGTTCGCGAAGTTTGTCATATTGGTGGCGGAATTTGGTGTCATTTTCCCATTCCTCGGGTGTTACGTTTGAAGCAACAATTAATGGAAGGACAGGACGTTATTCAAGTACAAACAGCATTGAAAAAACTCGGTTTCTCAGTAGAACCGAACGGAATATTTGACAAAAATACCGATAGCGCTGTTCAACAGTTTCAGCAAGAAAAAGACTTAACCGTTGATGGTGTTGTTGGCTCTAAAACTTGGGCTAGTTTATTTACCACTTCTGCATAAGCTGCTCTGATATTCTCCTATGTACTTATTGCTGAATGAGTCAATCTTTTTCTAGTAAACCTCAAAATATCTAGATGAATATCTGCTAATTTAGCAATTTTCTTGAACTCACACATAACTTAAACCAAACACTCACAAGGATAACGAGATATGACGACGACATCTACAACCAACCTTTACGCTTTACTGATCGGAATTGATTGCTATCTACCGAATAAATTACCTGAAGGTTCCTACGGAAGTTTAAAAGGATGTGTACGCGATATTAACCATGTAGAAGCTTTTCTGAAAAATCGACTACAAGTACCCGAAACTCACATTACCAAGCTAACAGCTTCTAATCTAAAAGGTTCCACAGAGCCATCGGAACCGAAAGACCAGTGGCCAACCTATGAAAATATGGTCGCCAAGTTTCAGGAAATTACAAAACAAGCTCAACCTCAAGACCAAGTTTATATTCACTACTCCGGTCACGGTGGACGCGCAGCGACCGTTTATCCTAATCTCAAAGGAGAAGATGGAATTGATGAGTCTCTCGTTCCGACAGATATTGGTAACTCAGAAGCTCGATATCTCCGGGACCTTGAGCTAGCAAAACTCCTGCAAAATATGGTCGATAAAGGCTTAGTGGTGACAGTCGCTCTCGATAGCTGTCATTCTGGAGGTGCGGCGCGGAAAATTGGAGAGAATTGCGATATTCGTCGAGCATCAGGGGGTGCTGTTGACACCACGCCACGACCAACAGAGAGTTTAGTTGCATCTCAAGAGGAACTGGTTCAAACCTGGCAAAGTTTGGCACAGAACAACCAAAATACTCGCAATGTTACCAGTAGTGGTTGGCTACCAGAACCCAAAGGCTACACTTTACTCGCGGCTTGTCGAGATAATGAGTATGCTTACGAGACTGATTTTGATGGCGAACGAAACGGAGCATTAACGTACTGGTTGTTAAGGTCTTTAGAGAAATTTGGAACCGGAGTTGCTGCCAAAACACTTCACAATCACATTTTTGGTAAAGTTCATACCCAGTTTGAAAAACAAACACCGATGTTGCAAGGAGAAAGCGATCGCAGTTTCTTCGGCAATAATTTCACGGACTCTGACTTAACTGTATCAGTCATCCAAGTTGATTCAGACCAAAAACAGATTCAGTTAGGTGCAGGTCAAGTTCAAGGTTTGCGTAAAGGTGCAAAATTTGCCATCTATCCAGCTACAGCAGATTTAACCCAGATTGATCGGCGAGTAGCACTAGCTGAAATTACACAACTCGGTGGGGGAAAATGCTGGGCAACGATTACTGAAATGTTGGGAGAGAGCAAAATAGAGGATATTGATTCCAGTGCTTGCGCTTTGCTGCTGCATCCTAATGTCCAACTTGTGCGTAAAGTCCGTTTATTACCACCACAAGAAATAGACCCTTCTACAGAAATCAATTCACAAGTTGCACTGCAAGCGATTGAGTCAGCAATGTCAGAAAGCAAGGGATGGGTTGAGTTAGTGTCTAGCGATGAAACGGTTGATTATCAGGTGTCTATTGCAGCAGATGAATATGTCATTTCCGATAGTGCAGGAGAGCCTGTAGCGAACTTGCGACCTGTTCTCAAAGTTAATGATTCAAATGCCGCAGTTAGTCTGGTTAAACGCTTGAAGCATTTGTCTAAATATCGCTCTACAATAGACCTGGATAATCATGATTCTATGTCTCCCCTACAAGGAAAAATCACAGTAGAACTCTGTGCATTACCCAACAATTACGAACCGGGCGAGAAGCTAGAATTACAACCCTTTAACGCGGTGGGTAACATCCCGACCCTTGATGTTAATCAATATGCTTGCCTGCGAATTCGCAATGAATCTCACCAAACCCTCAATATCACTGTACTTGCAATCCAGCCAGATTGGAGTATTGTCAAAGGCTATCCAAACGGTGCCGCTTTTCAACCCTTAGATAAGGGACGAGACATTCTGTGGCCGATTAAAACCAGTCTTCCGAATGGCTCTCAAGAAGGAATAGATATTTTGAAAGTTTTTGCCACCATCGATGGAACAAGCTTTGACTGGCTAGAACTACCTGCATTAGATCAACCCATTCAATCTAAAAATGCGGGAAAAGCAACCACTCCCCTCGCTAAGTTCTTAGCAACTTTTTTAGCCAGTGAAGATGCCCCTCCCACGAAAAATGTCAGCTCTGCCGCTTATGCAAGTGAAGAATGGACAACAGAACAGCTAACATTGGTGGTCAAAAAAGGTGTAAGTCGTTAAAAGGAACTCTGAAAGTTGTCTTGTCGCAAGTTTTGAGTTTAGGCGCATCTCAACTTATATTTCAAGCAAATTTTGTATTTTGAGATGCCCTTTTATTCCTGGAAATCAAGTCATTGATTTGGAGATTCAGCTATGATTTGGAGTTTAGACAGAACCCATTTTAATCGCAACATCGCAGTTGTTATTGGTATTAATAATTACCAACATGGAATTCATCGCCTCAAAACTGCTGTTAATGATGCAGAAGCCATTGCTAATCTTTTAGAGAAAGAATACAAATATCAAATCATTCGCCTCTTTCCAGGTAAGCATGAAGATTCTCGTGAAGCAACATTAACTGAATTTAATCAACTTTTGTTTGAAACACTGCCTCAAAAAATTAAGCCAACAGAAGGCGATCGCCTCTTATTTTATTTTGCTGGACATGGCATTGCTCGTAATAGTGAAGACGGGCCAGCCGGAGCCATAATTCCTCAAGATGCTCAGTTAGGAAATTGGGAAACTTATCTCCCGATGAAGAAGCTAAATGAGGCACTTTCTAAACTTGAATGCCATCATTTATTAGTGGTATTAGATTGTTGTTTTGCGGGGAATTTTCGCTGGTCAAGTCATCGAAATGTAATTCCAGAATTAGAAACTATTCACCGAGAACATTATGACCGCTTTATTCGCTATCCGGCTTGGCAAGCTATCACCTCCGCCGCTCATAATCAAGAAGCCCTAGACTATACTGATGAGCGCGGAATAGCACCAGACTCTCAGCATTCACCTTTTGCTAAAGCTCTCATTAATGGCTTGAAGGATATAAAGGCAGATTTTACTAAGGATGGGATAATTACAGCCCCGGAACTTTATCTGTATCTGCGTGATCGCTTAATCGATAAAGATGGCTTGAGTGAATTACAAACCGCTGGACTTTGGCCGTTACCAAAGCATGACCGAGGGGAGTTTATTTTGACTTTACCCGGTTTTGTACCCGAGAAATTAAAACCCGCTCCACCACTCAATCAAGATAATAATCCCTACCGAGGTTTGGAATCTTTTGATGAGAAATATAGCGAACTCTTTTTTGGTCGAACTGAACTGATTGAAGAATTACATAAGTTTATAAAAGATCAGGCACTCTCAGTCGTACTAGGTGCTTCCGGTTCTGGTAAATCAAGTTTAGTCAAAGCGGGTTTAATTCCTAAATTACGAAAATATGAAACTAATAAATGGTGTATTTTACCTCCCATTCGTCCCGGTGAAACTCCCTTAATTGCCTTAAACAATGCGTTGAAAGAAGCTAAGTTACCAGAAGTAATATTTACAAATCCACAGCAAAATTTGGCAAGCAGTATTAAGAAATGGGCGAAAGATAACCCGAATACAAAGCTATTAATCTTTATTGACCAAAGCGAAGAAATTATTACCCTGTGTAAAGATGAGGAAAAACGTCAACAATTTTTCCAACAAATACTGACAGCCATTGATGCTCATCGAGATAAATTACGAGTTATTCTCTCTCTGCGTTCTGACTTTGAACCTCAAGTTCGAGATGCAGGTTTTCAGTTTATCCCTGAAGGCTATAGCGTCAAGCAAACTGAGCTAAAAAATCGGTGGCAAAACGGACGATTTATGGTTTCGGCAATGACGAGAGGGGAATTGCGCGAAGCCATTCAGAAACCAGCAGAAGCACGGGTGATGTTTTTTCAGCCCCAAGAATTGGTTGAAAAAATTGTTGATGAAGTGGCAGATATGCCGGGTGCTTTACCTCTACTTTCTTTTGCCTTGAGTGAACTTTATCTCAAGTATTTAGAGCGACAACGCCAGGCAAAAATTGAAGGAATAATCATTGAGCGGACAATGATTCAAGAAGATTATCAAGACTTAGGAGGAGTCATTCTATCCCTTACTCAAAAGGCTGATGAAGAAGATCATAAATTAGTTGCAAAAGATTTAGCTTACGAGCAAGTGATTCGTCATGTTATGCTGCGAATGATTGCTCTGGGTGGAGGAGAATTAGTCCGTCGGCGTGTGCCATTATCTGAACTAGAATATCCACCAGAAAAACAAGAGTTAGTTGATACAGTCATCGATAATTTTACAGCAGCACGGTTACTGGTGAAAGGAACAGATTCCGAGGAAAAAAATTATGTAGAACCTGCTCATGATGCTTTGGTATCAGGATGGCAAAAGTTATTAACCTGGAAGCAGAAGTATGAGGAAAGTTTACTATTACAACGACGGTTAACTGTTGCGGCTGAAGAATGGGATGAGCGAGCAAGAAATAAGCCCGAAGAAGCACAGAAAGGAATTATAGACAAAACTGATCCGGTATTAGATTGGTTAGATCAACGACTTTTGACTATCGAAAACAGAGTGAATAAAATTCCGGCTCTATTATCTCAAGTATTTGGGCGATTGCACGATCAAAAAAAGTCTTCCAAAGAGAAAGATGATCAACAAAAGTCGTCGAGCGAGAAATCTAAACAGTTTTTGTGGAATGGGAATCCTTATCTCAATGTATTGAATGAAACATTAGACTCAAAAGATAATTGGTTGAATCAAACAGAAGTTAAGTTTGTAAAGCAAAGCACTTTGCAAAGGCGAAAAAATGCGAGCTGGCGGTGGCGAATTGCGATCGCCGTTATGCTGGGATTGAGTAGTTTGACGATTTGGGCTTTAATAGGTCTGCGAGATACGCAGATAGCACAAATCCGTAATTTGAGACAATCTACAGAACAAAAGCGGCTATCGAAACACGAGTTAGAAGCGTTGCTAGATGTTTTACAGATAGGAAAGTTACTTGACAACTGGCTTTTGTCCTTATTTAAGCCAGATGCAGAGATCCAGCAGTTGAGAATAACACTGCCAAAGGTAGTTTATACCGTGCAAGAACTTAACCGACTGGAAACACAAGGTCGTCCTGTTATGGCATTAGATTTCCAGTCTACTCCCAACGGCGAGATGATTGTCACAAGGGATAGTGCGGGAATAGCCGTTTGGCATTTAGATGGCAGACTGGAGAAAAAGTATACTTTTGATGAAGTCAATGCTATAGTGCAGCAGTCAAATGGCAATTTTTGCAAAACTTTGGAGCAAAAGTCTTTGCTTCCCGTGTTAAATTGTAGCCCTGACGGCAAGATGTTTGCAAGGGGAGATTTAGAAGGAAAAGGAACAGTCAATCTCTGGAAGAGTGATGGGAGTTGGCACAAGACCTTCAAAGCACATAATAGAACATATAACAAAGCTATAATGACAGTCAGATTCAGCCCTGACAGCCAGATGATTGCTACAGGAACTTGGGGAAATGAGGTAAGTCTCTGGAAGCTAGATGGTACGTTGTACAAAACATTGGAAGGACATAGCGATCCCGTTAATGCATTAGATTTCAGCCGTGATGGTCAGATGATTGCTTCAGCGAGTAATGACGGAACGGTGAAACTTTGGAACAGAGACGGCACCTTGTTGAAAACTCTTGAAGGAGATAAGAGTCAGGTTTGGGGTGTTAGTATCAGCCCTGATAGCCAGATGATTGCTTCAGCGAGTAATGACGGAACGGTAAAACTTTGGAACAGAGACGGCACATTGTTGAAAACCCTAGAAGGACATAGAAATACAGTGCGTGCGGTGGGATTCAGTGCCGATGGTCACATCCTAGCCTCAGCAAGTGATGACGGAACGGTGAAACTCTGGAAGCTAGGCAACACACCGTTGACAATCTTAGATGATTCGGATGTAGTTTACACAGCACGTTTTAATCCTGATGGCAAGACAATTGCCACGACAAGTGGACATGGTAATGTAACACTTTGGCAAAAGGATGGCACGCTCCTAAAGAAAACTGAAAAATGGCAGTCTGGACCGATTACTGCGTTAGAATTCAGTCCCGATGGTCAGTTAATTGTCTCGGCGGCTGGGGATAGAACCGTCAAACTTTCGAGAGCGGACGGTTCTGATGGAAAACTTCTAGAAGGGCATACGGGTGAAACACAGCTTAAAGAAGTTCAATCTGTAAGTTTTAGCCCTGACAGCCAGATATTTGCTATTGGGGATGTCGATGGGAAGATCGAACTCTGGAACAGAGACCGCACCTTGCTGAAAACCCTCGAAGGTCATAATGCTACTGTTTCGGGTCTAAGTTTTAGCCCCGATGGCCAGATTTTTGCCTCAGCGAGTTGGGACGGAGCGGTGAAACTATGGAACAGAGACGGTTCGTTTAAGCAAACTCTCCGAGATCAACGTGCTTCATTGTTGGGAGTAGCTTTCAGTCCCGATAAGCAACCCGACGACCAAATAATTGCTGCGGCAAGTGCGGACGGGACAGTCAAACTCTGGAAGAGAGACGGCATAGAACTGAAACCTCTCGTAGGACATAACGATCAGGTTAAGGCAGTAGCTTTCAGTCCCAATGGTCAGCTAATTGCCACAGCAAGTTATGACAAAACGGTGAAACTTTGGAACAGAGACGGCACGTTGCTCAAAACTTTCTATGGGCATAACGATCTGGTTAACGCAGTAGCTTTTAGCCCTGATGGTAAGAGACTTGCCTCAGCTAGTAATGACAAAACGGTGAAACTTTGGAATTTGGATCTCGATCTAGATGTAGGTGGGCTAAGGAAATACACTTGCAATTGGATGCGGGACTATTTGCAGAATAACCCTAATGTTAGTAAGAGCGATCGCCGTTTATGTGATGATGTTCCTTCCCTAAATAGAAACAGCCTGAATAAGTGATAATATATTCAACTTTATGAGCGCAAAGCTTGCGCCCTTTTGAATCATTTTTCTGCGCTCTTTCCTGTTATTTTTAGATTGTTTTTTCCCAACTTGAACAAATTGTTTCCCCGACTGATTTAGCAATTTTTTGAACAATTAACGTTGACACAATCGCTGCAACTGCGGGTGCTAACCCTAAATTTGTCACTAAAACAGGAGTAATTAAACCTGCGGCTTTTGTGGTGTTTTCCTTCATTGCAGCTTCAATGGTTTGCAACATTTCCCCCTGATCTCCGAAGGGATTTCCACACAACAAATCATAGGATTCTGCATTCATTTTTTTTAATAAACGTTCGCCAATTTCTAAGGCTTTATCCGCCAGCGGCCCCCTCGGAACCCCTCCCCGACTGACTTCTTCTAGATCGCTAATGGCACCTCGTTCATTCAAATTATCTCCCAATTCCTGAACATACGTCCCCAATTTTATCTTGAGTTCGTCTTCGTCAAACTGTTGTAAATTCTCGATTAATTCATTAATATTTGCCACGTTAATTGACCTCGTTGTTGTTGTTATTAAAAAGGTGAAATATTTTGTCATTCTGAGTTAAACGAAGAATAATATAGATGTTTCGCTACACTCAACATGACAGCTATTATAGCGTTTCTCAAGCTGATGAGGTACGGTTTGGGGATCAAAGTCCCCCTTTTGAAGCAGGGGGATTTAGGGGGATTGTTCGTATCTCACCGGATCAATGACAGCTATTAAATGTTCATTCTACAATTTACTATAAATTTGAGTGCGTATCGCTATTTTTTCACTGAGATTTATACTCAACTGACTTGAAATCTAGAGATTCTCTTGAAAAACTGGGTTGATGCGTGTATTTTTGAGATAATAAATTAAATAATTCAGGGATGTATCTATGCCAAGACCTAACTATGGCCCACAGTCTAAAAAACGGACAAAGTGCCTTTTGGAAGTCTTGATCACCTACGCTAATGGAGAGTTTGGAGAATGCGATCGCTTTGAGTCACAGATTCAGGTAAACTGGCAAACAGAGAAACAATTGGTTGTCCGTACAAAGGTGAGATATCTTGAAGCATTGACAGCCGAAATCGGTAAAGAAGAAAAGTTAAATTGTACTCAACTCAAAGAGAGTCTAAAACGTCTCAAAGATTTTCTCGAAATATTAGAAGATAATCGCTGTTCGACTCAAGGATCAGATCATTGGCACTTTACTTTAAAATTATGGCATCATCGACGGGATATAGCCGGAAATTTAGCAGAATTTGATCGACAGTGGGAACAACGACGTTCACCGAAATCTAAGCAGTCAACTCTGGAAATAACCCCAACACAAACGACTGAAATTTTACCCAACAATAATATTAGTATCAATCAAGTTAGTTCGCGTCAAGATTGGGGAGAAGCACCAAATTGTGCAGAATTTTATGATCGGGAAACTGAACTTTCTACTCTCACGAATTGGATTCTAGAACAACGCTGTCAGTTAGTCACCGTGTTGGGAATGGGAGGAATGGGAAAAACCGCCCTTTCGGTGAAACTTACTCAACAAATTAAAGGTGAATTTTCGGGATTAATTTGGCGAAGTCTCCGCAATGCACCACCTCTTGAAAAATTACTAACCGAGTTAATTCAATTCGTCTCCAATGAACAATTAACCCAACTTACCAAAACGGTTGATGAACAAATTTCTACCTTGATTCAATATCTCCAATACTCTCGTTTTTTATTGATTTTAGATAACGTTGAGTCAATTCTCGATAGCAACAAACGGGCGGGGAGTTATCGAGATAGTTATGAACGTTACGGACAACTATTTAGAAGTATTGGAGAAACCCAACATCAAAGTTGTTTGCTATTAACCAGTCGAGAAAAACCCCGAGGAATTGGATATCGAGAGGGAAATAATCAACCGATTCGTTCTTTGCAACTCGAAGGTTTACAAGATGCGGGTCAGTATCTTTTACAAGAAAAAGGCTTTAAAATTTCTCCCGAAGATGCTACAATATTAACCAAATCCTATGCTGGAAATCCTCTCGCCTTAAAAATTGTCTCAACGACTATAGCCGAACTATTTGAGGGAGATGTTGGTCAGTTTTTAGCGGAAGGAACGATTATTTTTGGAGATATTGCCGACTTACTCGATCAACAGTTTAGTCGCTTATCCTCTCTCGAACAACAGGTGATGTATTGGCTAGCAATTCATCAAGAATGGATGTCTTTTTCTCAACTCAAACACGCTTTAGTGACTTCTTTTTCTCAACGAGACTTATTAGAAGCCTTAGAATCTTTACAACAGCGATCGCTGATCGAAAAACAATCCGCCCAATTTACACAGCAACCTGTTGTAATGGAGTATATCACCGAACAATTGATCGAGAAAGTCTTTGCAGAAATCACCACCGGAGACATTAATCTTTTTGATACTCATGCTTTAATAGAAGCCCAAACCAAAGACTATTTAAGAACCGCCCAAATTCGTCTCATTCTCAAACCTCTTAGCGCAAAATTATTAACCCTATTTTCCCATCCCGAAGCCGTCTATCAATGTTTAACCCAACGCTTAGAACAATTGCGATCGCGTTCTGTTCAAAAACGAGGATATGCAGCCGGAAATCTTCTCAATCTTCTAATCGAATTAAAATTACCCCTCAGTGATTTAGACTTTTCCAATTTAACCGTTTTGCAAGCCTATTTACAAGGTGTAAATTTACATCGAGTTAACTTTTCTCACGCCGATCTCAATCAATGTGTATTCACTCAAACGGTGGGCGGTGTGTTATCAATTGCCCTCAGTCCCGATGGTGAATTATTAGCCACTGGAATTGATGAAGATATTGTATTTTGGCAAATCAATGAAGGACGACCTTTATCTATTCTTCCCGGACATAAAGCTTGGGTAATGGCCGTTAGTTTTAGTCCTGATAGTAACATTCTTGCGAGTGGAAGCAATGACCAAACCGTTCGACTTTGGGATGTAAAAACAGGTCAATGTTTGAAAACCTTACGAGGTCATAATAGTCGGGTACAGTCTCTCGCATTCAGTGAAGATGGGAAAATGATCGCCAGTGGAAGTAATGATAAAACCGTTCGACTTTGGGATGTAGAAACCGGAAAATGTTTACAAGTTTTAACAGGTCACTATCGACGAATTTTAGCAATTGTGTTTCATTTAAAATACGGTTTAGTGATCAGTTGTGGTGAAGATGAAACGGTGAGATTTTGGAATATTACCACCGGAAAATGTGTGCGGGTTTTAAAAACACAAGTCAATTGGATGTCTTCAATGGCACTTCATCCAGAGGGTAAAATCTTAATCACAGCAAGTGATGGAAATACCGTTAAATTTTGGGATATAGAAACCGGAAAATGCACACAAATATTAGCCGGATACCAAGAACGAGTTTGGGCGGTGGCGTTTAGTCCAGACGGTCAAAAATTCGCAACCGGAAGCAATGATCAGACGATTAAAATCTGGGATTTTAGTACAGGTGAATGCGTCAAAACCTTACAAGAACATCGTCATTTAGTGTGGTGGGTGGGGTTTAGTCCAGATGGTCAAACGTTAGTTAGTGTGAGTCAAGATCAAAGCGTTAAATTTTGGCAATTTGCTTCGGGTCAATGTTTAAAGACCCTAGATGCTTATAGTAATTGGGTGTCGTTTGTGACGTTCAATCCTGATGGTAAACTGTTAGTTAGTTGTAGTGAAGATGGTTTAGTTAGACTGTGGAATATTCACACTAAAACCTGCGAAAAAACCTTAACAGGTCATACAAATATTGTCTCCTCAGCCGCCTTTCATCCCCTGGGTCAACTATTAGCAACTGCCAGTGATGATAGTACCGTTAAACTCTGGGATATAACAACGGGAGAATGTCTAAAAACTCTTTGGGGTCACGAAAGTTGGGTACATTCAGTCAGTTGTAGTCGTCAGGGTTTGTTAGCAACTGGAAGCCGCGATAAAACCGTAAAAATTTGGGATATTAAAACGGGAGAATGTTTACAAACTTTAGCCGGACATTTGCATCGGGTGAAGTCGGTGGCGTTTAGTCCTGGTGGTAAAATATTGGCAAGTGGAAGTGATGACCAAACCCTAAAAATTTGGGATATAAAACAGGGAATTTGTTTACAAACTTTGTCTGAACATACGGACTGGGTATTGGGTGTGGCGTTTAGTCCAGATGGTAAAATATTGGCAAGTGCAGGAGGCGATCGCACGGTTAAACTTTGGAAAATACAAACGGGAAACTGTGTGCAAACACTGATGGGACATCGACAACGAGTGCGGTCAGTTGCGTTTAATTATGATGGGAGTAAAGTAGTTAGTAGCAGTGATGATCATACGGTAAAAGTTTGGAATTTGCCCACTGGAGACTGTGTTTATACTTGTCATGGACACAGCCAAACGGTTTGGTCTGTCGCCTGTTCTCCTGAAGGTCAAATTTTTGCCAGTGGTGGAGATGATCAAACGATTAAATTGTGGGAAATGACAACGGGAGAATGTCTAAATACGATGATTTTAGCCCGACCCTATGAAGGGATGAAAATTACCGCAACCACGGGTTTAACTTCTGCCCAAAAAGTAGCGCTAAAAGCATTAGGAGCAATCGAGGAGTAATTCAGAGTATAATACTAAAATGTTTGCATTGAATGAGCTACTATTTTAATATGAACGAAGAAAAAAAGCTCGATCAAGAAAATCAAAACCCAGAAGAAACTTTTCAATCTCGGGGTGATCCAGGTCGCACAGATAGAGGCCCTACACCCAATAAAAAGATTGAATTTGATGATCCAGGTCGTGACAGAGGCCCAAGTAAACCTACCCCAGAAACAACTGAAAATCCGGCTAAGGTAGACCGAGGCCCGACGTCAAATGAAAATGAAAAGATTGAACCTGACAGTCCAGGTAAGGGAGATAGAGGCCCCAGTTGACCATAGGGTAAAATTTTAAAGTTGAGAGAGGTGAGGTGAATTTTACAGAAATTATCTAAATCTGGCTAATCTCAAAACTTTTCCCTCTCAATAATAATCTACTGATAATATTGAGGAACTTTCAAATAAGCCAAACGATTTACAAACTCCAGATCTTAGCCAGATTATTTATAGAAACAGTATTTATTAATGATTGGGAAGAACAGGGACAAAAGTGCCTTAATTTCTGTTTAATAGTTCTGAAAAACAGACGAATCTAGGATTATTGATCGTGCAGGAGTTATCAATTTATTTACAAATACGTTTATAATAGTAGACGGTTTGATGAGATTTGCAAAATTAGCTTGTATGGCAGACACAACTCCCATTCTTTTAGGACGACTGGAACTCATTTTAGCTATAGGATCTGCACTCGCTTACACCGTTGCTTGTCTTATTCTTCGCTTTGCTCAAAGTCAGTTTATTTTTTTCCCCTCTAGAAAAATCAAAGCGACACCAGAAGAATTTAATTTATCTTATCAAGAAGTTTGGCTACCGATCACCACAAAAAAGGGAAAGCGAGAACAGGTTCATGGATGGTGGATTCCTTCTCCTTCGACTTCCTTAAAAGCAGAACGAGTAATTTTAGATTGTCATGGAAATCGCAGTAATATCAGCGCAAATTTGGATTATGCTCAACAATTTCATCTGATGAATTTATCGGTATTTTTAATCGATTATCGAGGATATGGACGCAGCACAAAACGTATCCCCTCAGAGGCAACAGTATATCAAGATGTCGAAGCCGCTTGGAATTACTTAATCCATGAACGGGGAATTGAGCCTCATAATATTTTTGTTTTTGGTCATTCTCTTGGGGGAGCGATTGCCATTGATTTGGCTTCTAAACATCCAGAAATAGCGGGATTAATTATTGAAAGTTCTTTTACTTCAATTCGGAAGATGGTTGATTTTAAAAAAATATATTGGATGTTCCCCATTGATATTTTGTTAACTCAAACTTTTAACTCGATCGCTAAAGTTTCTCAGCTAAAAATGCCGATTATATTTACTCACGGCACCCACGATCGCGTTGTTCCAGTCGAAATGAGTCATGATTTATTTGCCAGCGCCACTGAACCCAAACAACTGTTAATTATACCCGGTGCAGGTCATAATGATGTTCGTCAAGCCGGAGGTTCTCGATATCGCGAGGCTTTGCAGCAGTTTATAGAACAGTGTTAATTGAGTTTGCTTATAAGTTCTACAAAAAATTGATATTTGTAAACCAGAAATAAATTGCCATACTTCTTGTAATTATAGCGAAAATAAATTACAATTAAGGATATAAACTAATCAGGTACAATCATGGATACAGGTTTATTATCAGGTTTATTGCTCGCTTTTGTTAATGGTATGATCTGTCTAGCTTTACCCCTGATTTTAGCTAGCACTCAGCGCCAATCTCGGCAAGCCACTGATTTAACTGCCCTCTCACCCTCATTCAAATCATCTGAATTAATTTCCCAAGAAGCAAATTAGTTAGATTTCTTGACTCTCAGTTGAGCTTGATTCTAGAAAACGGTTAACTACTCATAAATCAAGTCAAAATGATTGAGGGAATAACCCAAAAGCCATTTAGATTTTAGGTTATCCCCGTTGTTTTTCTTCAGAAATATGCTTGAGAGTCAGATTATTTCCAACCGGCTCTATCCATCAACCGAATAGCTTCAGCATTATTCTGACCATAAGCAGCAACATTCATAGAGTCATTTTTGAACGTTCCATATTGAGCTAAAGCAGGTGAAACCGGAACGCCACTAACAACAGGATATTCATGATTTCCTTGAGCAAATATTTTTTGAGCTTCTGGACTCACCAAATACTCTAAAAACTTAACCGCTCCTGCTTTATTGGGCGCTGATTTAACAACTCCAGCACCACTAATATTCACGTGAGTTCCTCGTTCTCGTTGATTCGGGAAAAACATCCCCACCTTTTGAACCACCGCCTGATCTTCAGGATCATTAGAACTCGCTAAACGAGCCAAATAATAACTATTTGCAATACCAACATCGCCTACACCCGCAGCCACCGCTTTAATTTGAGCCGTATCATTTCCTTCTGGGGGACGAGCAAAGTTTGACACAAAACCCTTAGCCCATTTTTCACTATCTGCGGCACCATGAACTTCTAAAAGCGATGCCACTAAAGATTGATTGTAAATATTATTAGACGAGCGAATCAGTACCTTCCCTTTCCATTTAGGATCAGCTAAATCTTCATAGCTCGAGAGTTGAGCCGGATTCACTTTATTTTTATTGTACATGATCACTCTCGCCCGTTTGGATAGACCAAACCATCGATTTTCTGGATCTCGTAAATTTGCAGGAATTGCATTATTTAAGACTGAAGAAGAAACGGGCTGAAATATGCCTTCCTGTTGCGCTCTCCAGAGATTCCCGGCATCAACAGTAATCAGAACATCCGCCGGGCTATTGGCACCTTCGCTCTTAATCCGTTCAATTAACTGGGAAGCATCCCCTTCAACCAGATTGACTTTAATCCCAGTTTTGTCTGTGAAGCCTTGATAAAGTTGATTATCTGTATCATAATGCCGGGATGAATAGAGGTTAATGGTTCCCGGATCGGCAAAACTGCCTCTTTTACTGAGAAGTTCTCCTAATGTTACCGTAGCAAAAGCAGTTCCACTTGCTAAAAATACTCGTCGTGTAATTTTACTCATTGCGGCTTTATTCCTTGACATAATGAACTGGCAGAGGTTTAATAGTCTGAACTCTGCATATAGACTTAAGCGGTTAATGCAACTAATTCTTAAGTTAAAGATTCGACAAACGATTGTATCATAAGATATCTGTTTTTATCAGGAAAGTTTACTATTAACCCCAGAGTCCGAGCCACTGAACGAAAAAAAACACCCCGCCATCAGTAAGGGTGAAGCATTAAACTTGAATCTAAAAGCTTTTCAGGCTATCGAGCCATTATTTGCAATAGAGCGTATCGCGAGTATTACGTCCCGTCACTGGGTTAGTCCCCTCAGCCAACGCACAAAGCTTTTCTTGCATATCTCGACGTAATAAAACATCGGTGAAATCAGCCCCCGCGATCATCGTATCCGAAAAATCAGTATTATAGGCAAAAGCCCCTTCCAGGATAGCGTTAGTGAGGTTTGCTCTATTTAAGCGAGCAGTATCTAAAGTGGCATAGCTGAGATCCGCCCCTTCAAAATTGGTTCGTTGTAGCTTTGCGCCAAACAAACTCACACCCCGCAAGTTACTATGACTGAAGTTGCTGTCTCGTAGGTTCGCAAAGTCAAACTCAGAGTCTGTGAGAACCTGTCCAGAAAAATCAGCCTCGATCAGGGTTTGCTTCTCGTAGTTTTCGGCCCCTGCACTTTGAGCCGTAATTCCAGTTAAAATGAGCCAAAGTCCAACGAGAATCGCTAAACTAATCCTTTGAAATCGCGAGAACATATTACTATTCATATCCCAACTCTTTCGAGGGTTTGAGTCCCATCACTATTAATCAAGTAAACCAACAAATTTGAAATCAACCTTTATCCTACCGTGACTATTCCCTTTTCGAGCCGTAATTCTTCTTCTAGCCAGTCTCAAAAAATTGGGACTTTGGGAGAACAACTCGTACAAGCCTGGTTAAAGCAACAAGGTTGGGAGATTCTCTTTCATCAGTATCGCTGTCGGTGGGGAGAAATTGACTTGATTGCGCGAGAAGTCAAAGATCCAAAAGTCCAATCAAAATTAGACTCCACTGTGATTTTTGTAGAAGTGAAAACCCGCAGCAAACGCAATTGGGATTCGGATGGTCTTTTAGCGATTACCCCGAACAAACAAGCTAAACTGATCAAATCGGCACAAACATTTTTAAGCGACCACCCCGAACTCGCTGACTCCCCGTGTCGGTTTGATGTCGCTTTAGTTCGATGCGATCGCTCTTTAGCTTTTAATTTTAACTCTGATTCTAAATCAATGGCTCAGAAGCCATCATTTCCAACCCTAACTAAAGGCCAACCTATAGAATTTAGAGGCTATCAACTTATCATTCAAAGCTATATTCAATCAGCATTTGGAGATAACAGTTAGGGGTCACTCTAAGCCAGAGCTTCTGGACAATAACCCAAACCTTGCACAAACTGAGTTCGGAAGGCTTCAATATCTTCTCGATTGGGTTTGCCATGAGACACCACAGCTACTTGATAGCGACGCATCACACTCAAGGGAGACTGTCCTGTTTCTAGGCCCCACAATGCCATTTTAATGCGAATATTGGGTTCGTAAGGGATTCCTAACTCACTCATAAACGCTCTAAAATCTCCATGCTGTTTAGCAGTGAGAGACTGACTCATTTTGACTTTGACAATCCATCCATCAATTTGGTGGATTACTGTAACAAGCCGAACAGGGAGTTGGGTCTGAGTATGCAAATGATCCACAACTCTCAGCGTCAGGCTAGTATTGGCAATGTAGTAGAGGTATTCCATCAATCATCATCTCCCGCATAGTCCTCCCGCCATTTAATCGCTTGACTTGGTTTTCCAAGTTACGACTCGGAGCAAACAGGGCGGGTTCTGTGCTTCTATCGGTATTACTGCTTTATACTTCTATGGTCGCGAGATTAACTTACTCTTGCCAGGGGAAAAGCACCCGATTTAAGATGGGGGATTCTACCCAAAGTTATTTTGAATGGGGTAACAAATTTTCTCCCGACTTCTTAACACCATGGAAATAAACAAACTCGACTGGACGACAGAAGGTTACGACTACAAACTTCCAGAGGAACGAATCGCCCAAAATCCGGTGGTTCCTCGAGATCAATCCCGCTTATTAGTCATCGACTCACTCACTTCTCACCATCACCGTATTTTTCGGGATCTTCCCCATTGGCTGAAGTCAGATGACTTATTGGTTTTCAATAATACTCAGGTCATTCCCGCTCGTCTTTACGGTCACAAATCGAGTGGGGGTTCTGTTGAAATCCTATTGCTTGAAGAACAAAAACCCAATTTTTGGTTAGCTTTAGTTAAACCCGGAAAACGTTTCAAACCCGGTGTTCGGATTGAATTTGAACCGCTTCACCCAGCTCCTGATTCTATTCTACAACCTTTGAGTGCAACTGTTGTAGACACAGACGAAACCACAGGCGGACGGTTATTAGAATTTAATCTTCCTCAAGGACAATCTTTAATTGAACAATTAGATCAGTTTGGTCATATTCCCTTCCCCCCTTACGTTAACCAATCACAAGCTTTTCCGCAACAATATCAAACAATTTATGCCCAACGACCGGGGGCTGTTGCAGCACCCACAGCGGGTTTACACTTTACTGAAGAACTTTTTGAACGCTTACACCATCAGGGAATTCACAAAGCGTTTGTCACCTTACACGTCGGAGTCGGAACGTTTCGCCCCGTAGAAGTCCAAGATATTACCACTCATCAAATGCACGCGGAATGGATCGAAGTCTCCTCAGAAACGGTAAAACAAATCCAGAAAACCAAAGCCAATGGGGGGCGAGTCATAGCAGTCGGCACCACAGTTGTCCGAACCTTGGAAGGAGTAGCGATGGCTGAAGGTAAACTAACTCCCTACAGTGGAAAAACAGATGCTTTTATCTATCCCGGTTATCAATTTCAGGTGATTGATGGATTAATTACTAATTTTCACCTTCCCCGGTCTAGCTTAATGATGTTAGTCGCCGCTTTCATCGGTCGTCAACGACTGTTAGACTTGTACCAAGACGCGATCGCTCAAAGTGCTGAAGGTTTTACTCATCCCTATCGTTTTTATTCGTTTGGAGATGCAATGTTAATTTTGCCCGAAGCCCGAATTTCTAGAAGTTGATCAATGTTGAGATTAAAAGTACACCGAGGCTGGCTGCTGCCAACCCCTATACCTAGCAGTACAATAGCCTTATTCGTCGTCGTCTTCTTCTTCTTCGTCACTCGGATAGACAAAGCTCTTGGAACGACCAGTCAGAATTGATTTCCCTAAAGAAAGGGCTTTTTCGGCTTCTACTCTAGCTTTGCGCTTCCAATGCGCTTTCCGCATATCACGCTTAGATCTGGACTTTTTCTTCTTGGGAACCGCCATGAGAATTACTCAAATTATTGTTACAAGACAAACTATTATACTATCTCATTTTAAGGCCGTTTGCTCAAAGACTGCGGTACTTGTTGACATTCCGACCTACTACGAGAAAACAGATGCAAGATCGCGTTCTTTCCACTCTTGACCAAGCTGCGGTGCGCTTTATTCGGATTTTGTGGTGCGATAACGCCAATATCATTCGAGCGAAAGCCGTTCATCGCAATCGACTCCGAACCTATTCTACTTACGGTGTTGGTATTTCTGCTGCTCAACAAGCCATTCCCGTCATGTTTGATGCGCCTGTTTCAGGAGTCGGACTCGGGCCAGTCGGAGAAATTCGTCTTGTACCGGATTGGAATACTCTAACGATTATACCCTATGCTATAGGTCATGCTCGGGTGATGGGAAATATGGTCAAAGATGGACAACCCTGGTCATTTTGTCCCCGTGATTGCCTGCAACGAGCGATCGCCACAGCCACAGATCAGGGGTTAGAAATCAAAGCCGCTTTTGAGAATGAATTTTATTTACTCAAATCATTATCCGGTGAAATTGTTCCCGCAGATGACACTGTTTTTGCAACAACTTCATCAATGGACTTACAACAACAAACGATTGATGAAATTGCTGAAGCCTTAATTGCTCAAGGAATTTCTGTAGAACAATATTATCCTGAATCTGGCCCCGGACAACAAGAAATATCTATATTGTACACTGATGCAGCGATCGCCGCCGATCAGCAGATTATCTTTCGAGAAACTGTCAAAGCCATCGCCCGAAAACATGATCTTTATGCCTCTTTTTTACCTAAAATCTTCCCCAATCAAGCCGGAAGTGGCGCTCATTTGCATCTGAGTTTGTGGCAAGGAGAAAACAATTTATTACCCGATAAAACCGGAAAAATTTCCCCCCTAGCGCGTCATTTTGTGGCTGGCTTACTCAAGCATCTAGACGCATTAATGGCATTAACAACTCCGAGTCCAAATTCCTATCGACGTATTCAACCTCAAACCTGGAGTGGTGCATTCTGTTGTTGGGGATATGATAACCGAGAAGCCGCCATTCGAGTTCCCCAAAACCCCGAACTCCCCAGTCCAACTCACCTAGAATTTAAAACCGTGGATGCGACGGCTAATCCTTATATTGCTCTTTCGGGTATCATTGCTGCGGGATTAGATGGAGTGCGTCACAAATTGGAATTACCCGAACCTGTAACCGTTGATCCTGCGACTTTAAGCGAATCTGAACGGAATGAACGAGGAATCTATCGTTTACCCAGAAATTTAGGGGAAGCCATCCAAAAATTGCAACACAATCAAGTGTTAATTGAGGCTTTGGGTTCAGATTTAGCGGCGGCTTATCTAGCAGTGCGTCAAGCGGAGTGGAATGCCATGAAAGATTGGCAACTTGAACAAGAAGTTAAGTTATTAATTGATCGCTACTAACAACAATTTTCCCGAATTAAGAGTATCTTAGGATAGGGAGGATATCAAACAATGCCTCCTTCCTTTAAACTTTGACCCTGAAATTTGCCATGATGAATCTTTGGGATATTCCCGTCATTGACCATCACGCTCACAATTTATTAACGACAGAAGCATCTTTAAACTTGCCCTATGTGGCTGCATTTACAGAAGGATATGATCCTGATATTCTCGCTCATCATGCGCGTCATAGTTTGTTTTATCGACGCAGTATTCGTGATATTGCTCAACTCTTAGACTGTGAACCCACAGAAACCGCAATTTTAACTTGTCGTCAGAATTTGGGTTTAGAAAAACTCACCCAACATTGTTTAAACGCTGCAAATTTAGAAGCCTTATTCCTCGATGATGGATTCTTAGCAGACAAAATTTTACCCTGGACATGGCATCAACAATTTATTCCCACCCAAAAAATTTTAAGATTGGAGGAGTTAGCCGAAAATCTATTCAGTCAAGCCTCTAAGTTTGAGACTTTTTTAGAACTGTTTTTACAAGCCATCGATCCACCTCCAAGCGAAGTCATTGCCTTTAAAAGTATTGCTGCGTACCGTACAGGTTTAGATATTCAAATCACTCCGATTGATTTTGCACGTTCCCGTTTTATTTTACTCAAAAAAGCGGCAGATGAATCTCCAATTCGCTTAGTTGATAAACCGTTAATTGATTTTTTGATTACTCAAGCCTTAGAAGTCGCCGCCAAATATAAACTTCCGGTTCAATTTCATACCGGATTTGGTGATCCAGACCTAGATTTATTTGTCGGAAATCCTGTGCTTTTGCGTCCTTTACTCGAAGAAAAACGTTGGCGTGATGCTCCCATTGTTTTGCTTCATGCGTCTTATCCTTACACCCGAGAAGCCGGATATCTCGCCTCAGTTTATCCCCAAGTTTACCTCGATTTTGGTTTAGCGGTTCCGTTTTTAAGTGTGATGGGGATGCGTTCAACTTTGAGACAGTTATTAGAGCTTTCTCCCACGACAAAGTTAATGTATTCTTCTGATGCTCATAATATTCCTGAACTCTATTATTTGGGTGCAAAATGGGGACGAGAAATTTTAAAGCAAGTTCTCGAAGAAAGTATTAAAGATGGAGATTTAACTGTTAGTGAAGCGGAAGATATTGCTCGAAGAATGTTATCGGAAAATGCCAGAGGACTGTATTTAAACTTCAAAGCTCAGAAGTTAGATTAAGTGTTGTTCTTGTTCAAAATCGGATAAAGTTGTTCTAGTTTTTCTGGGGTTGCCTCTTTGAGGGGAATCACTTGTGTTGTTGCCAACGGTAGGGTATAATCATTATACTGTACAAAACTTATATTCTCTAAACTGAGAGCTAGTTCTAAAGGCGATCGCATTCTTAAGTGTTCCTGGATTTTTTGCTCAACTTCCTGCCTTTTTTCTACTGAAATCGTAGAGTTTAAAAGTCCAATTCTTAGATAACAATCATTATCAATATTATCTGGATTTCCGTGATATTTATGCAGTAAATTATAGGTTTCAGCCGAACGACGGAGATGATCAATATTCATCATAATTGTTTCCATCTTTATCGGCCATCCGATCAAAACAGCAATATTATTTTGAAAGCAAAAAGATCGTTCATAGGGATGTTTACTACCACTATTAAACCCATAGTCTACTGAAAATTCATAGCCACCAAACCGAATATTGATTGGAAGTTGAGAACAATTCTGGATGAAATTCAGAAAACCATGAAAATCAACAATTCGAGATTCTTCTCGTCTTTCCAAAAACCACTGACTCAAAATTCCTTGTTCAGTTTTTACGCCTTCACAACCCAAAAGAGTCGCGTGAATAGACTCTAACGGATAACATTCAAAAACGCCAGGAAGTAAATTAGACAACTGTTGCTGTAATTCTAGAATTAATCTCGTAAATTCTGGAGATTTATTTCCATAAAAAGCAACCAAACTAACATTCGGAAAATTTGGAATTAAGCCTTGAGACATCATCTGCTAGGATATATAAAAGGTGTTAATAATAACCTAGCGCATGACAAAAAAATTATTCACGAGAAACAGTCCTCCCCAGTCTTGACAGCAACAGGAAGAAAGAGGAGGACTAACAGTATTTAGGGGGGTGAAGCACGATAAAATTACCCTTTCACACAAACCACTTGTTTTAAAGTTGCAACAATTTCGACTAAATCAGATTGTTGGTTCATCACTTCCTCAATGGGTTTATAAGCACCGGGAATCTCATCAATAACCCTGTGATCTTTTCGACATTCAATTCCAGCAGTTTGCTGAACTAAATCATCAACCGTAAACTGTTTTTTGGCTTTAGTTCGAGACATTAGACGTCCGGCACCATGCGAACAGTTATGTACAAGCAATGGGGTGTAATATTCAGTGAAGACAATATAATTGTGGTTGTCTTCTACGGTAAAGTTGTAGACGGCTTTTTTCAAGTCTGATTCAACTTTAAATACTCTATTCATTACCAAAGTTCGATCAAGAGATTCCCCTTTAAACTTCGAGATGTCTACCATCTTTCCCCACCTAGCCATAGTCGCGAGATTCTTACACTGCAATGTTCCTCCTGCGACTGAATTCGCCAATAGTAGTTTATCAGAATAGATTCTAGATGGGGGTTCATTAATCACAAGTCGGCGACACATAGAAGACAATTTGCTCAATACAATATTATCACGAAATTCTACAACATAGTTAGTCCTATTACGGTAAACTTTGTAAGCCACACCCAGAGACAAAAGAGTACAAACTAGAGTAGAAAACATCTCATTTTTGCCGACACTGATAGACACAATTCCCTTGTTATAACTTCCATCACCATCCAAATAGCCCGCTAAAAAATAGAGGGATAAAAATGGATTACCCATCATAATATTAGGTAAATCTGGTAAAATCTGTTGAACTTTATCGACAAAAGACAGTTCACTTATGGTTAACTCAACCAGTCCCACACCTGTTATTGCTCGTCCTCGTAAATGAGAAGTTCTTGGTGCTTGTATTCGAGAAGAAACCTTTGCAGTGTAGGACTTAAATAGTTCCTCTAAATGCTGTATGAAAGGTTGTTTGGATGGTTCTTGGGACTGGTAAATCCGAATATAGGAATTTAAGTATTTACCATTGCGGATTCTATCCTGTATTTGGGGTGCATTTTTCCGTTCTTTTCTGTATATTGTACCGTCAGACAAGATAACACCAAGTAAGTAATAAAAATTGAGATCTTGTTCTTCTGCTGACAAACTAGAGGGAATGTTTATATTTGTGGGTACGATGGCTCCTCCGGGGAATGAAGTAATATCTTCTATGGGAAGATAGGATAATATACCTTGTTGGTAGGTTGCAAAAGGATGATTGGGAGTACAGGTAATTGTGTTTTCTAATCGGCGTCTCGTTTGAGAAAAAGAATATTTGTTCGCGGAGGCTATCCGTTCACTTTTGTCCAAAATATTTTTAGCCTCAAACTTTTTGAGTTTTTCGTTATAGGAGATTAACTTTATAGGTAGAGATGAATTGAATATATCTTCTATGTTCATCAAACCAAACTCAGTTAAAACCTTAGTTCCAGTCGCAAAACAGCTACAATAACTTTCAGCATTTCCTTTCCCTTTCACAATGAAAGATTTTGCCCCCATTGAACCGGGAATAATCCCATAATCATTTTCTTGCGCCCTCACCGCACCTTTACGAGTTACATAAACATCCTCACCAAAATGCACTTCTTTTTCAGCATAATTGTGATGACAATTGACTTCTAAAAGCGGTTTTGTTGGCTTTCCTCCAGCAATTGCTTGTTCAACAATTCGTTTAAACCGTGCCATCATTACTTCTCGGTTATAACGAGCGTAATTTTGCGCCCATTGTAAATCTCGCCAATACGCAGAAAATTCAGGAGTTCCGGCAATAAAATAAGCTAAATCTGGGTCAGGAAGCTTCATTTCTGCCAGTTTAGCTAAGGCTTTGGCACTCTCAATATGACGTTGGGCTAGCATATTTCCAATATTGCGAGAACCGGAATGCAACATTAACCAAACAGCGTTTTCACTATCGATACACAGTTCAATAAAGTGATTTCCACTGCCGAGAGAACCGAGTTGTTTTAATGCTTTTGATTCGAGGTTTTGAACTTTTGAATGTAAGTCTTTAAACTGTCGCCAACCTTGCCAATTGCTAACTGATTTTTCGATATCTTTATTGGCGTTAAATCCCACTGGAATAGCCGCTTCTATTTCCAGACGAATTTGCTTCAGTTTTCCCTCTAATTGTTCGCCTGAAAACGGCATTTTTACCGCACACATTCCGCAACCAATATCGACCCCCACGGCTGCGGGAATAATTGCATCTTTGGTGGCAATGACAGACCCAACTAACGCACCTTTTCCTAAGTGTACATCCGGCATTAATGCCACGTGTTTGAACACAAAGGGTAGGGAGGCGACATTTTTAGCCATTTGGGTTTCTTGGGAGGCTAAGGAATGATTTGCCCAAGATAATACGGGTTTTGGTGTTGATATTTCTAAGGGTTTGTAGGGCATGGTTGTAGTAGTTTGTTTGTATAACAGCGTTTGTATAATTTAATTGTAGTATTTTTGTATTACACTTGTCAAGTGGGTGTAATATCTGGGCGGAAGCTACAGGTTTTAGAGGACAATTAAACTATCGAGAGGTTCTGATAGAGAAGGGGGAACGTCGGTTAACTGACGGTGCATTTTGAGAATAATTTCTTCGGGGACTTGGCGAAGGCGGTTTTGGTTGCGTTGCAGACATATTTCTAACGGAGTATTCACCCAAACGGCAAAAATCGGATCAAAACCAATTTCTCGTGCTACAGTAATCACCTCTTTTCGTTGACGACGTTGGGTGTTTGTGGCATCATAAATGGCGTCTGTGCCTTCTCCAACGGCTTGTTTAAATTGATATTGAACTTGACTCCAAACCCTTAACCAAGGCCCTTGAATTCCCTCATCACCAAACAGTTGCGCCCGGATAGTATCAGTCGAAATGAGTTGATATTGAGGATGATTGATTTGAAGTTGGGTGGCAAAAAAAGACTTCCCGCTTCCAGGAAGTCCAATCATTAAAATGAGTTTGCTCATTGAAGAACGCTAAACTTAAATAACCGTTCCATCAGGAATAACCGCATTTTTCAAGATGGTAACAATTCCACTGCGGATATAGAACCCAAGTTCCTCGCGCTCTGCTTGTTCGACATCTTCTTTGTTGGTGATGGTAACATTACTACCAATGTGAGCATTTTTATCAACAATTGCTCGACGAATCGTTGTATCGGCACCAATTCCCATCGGAATTTTACCTTGTTGGATATTAGATTGACGTTCAGCAAAGGGTTCATAAAAATCAGAACCCATAACAAGGGTATCTTCAATCACACAACCCGCTTCAATGCGAGAACGCAGGCCTAATACACTGTGATCAACTCGGCATTTTTTAAGAATACACCCTTCGGAAATAATCGATTCTGTGATGTGACAATCGAGAATTTTAGACGGCGGTAAATACCGAGAACGAGTGTAAATAGGGGCTTTTTCGTCGTAGAAACTAAAGGGAGGTTGAGGTTGCTGCGTTAACGCCAAGTTAGCATTGTAAAACGCTTCAATCGTTCCGATATCTTCCCAATAATCGTTAAACAGATAAGCTTGAACATTGTGGTCTGGGGCGGCACTCGGCAGGATTTCTTTACCGAAATCAGTTTGTTCGGTATTTTCAGTGAGTAACTTAATCAGAGTTTCTCGATTGAATACATAAATCCCCATCGACGCAATATAGGGGTTTTCCTTCGCTTCTTCGGCGGAAAGTCCTAAGGTGGTGGTGTCAACAGCCATTTTTTTCAGGGCATCGCCTTTGGGCTTTTCGCTAAAATCAATAATACGGCCAGTATCATTAATCTTCATCAACCCAAAATCAGAAGCCCGTTTCTCATCAATGGGAAGTACAGACAGGGTAATATCTGCTTTCGTATCAATGTGACGCTGAACAAACTCTCGGTAGTCCATGCGGTAGAGATGGTCGCCTGATAGAATCAAGAAATAGTCAACATCCCACTCTGCAAATAGCCAGATATATTGACGAACGGCATCAGCAGTACCCTGGAACCAATTGGGGTTACTTACAGTTTGTTGGGCGGCGAGAACCTCTGTAAACCCATCCGTGAAGCCTGAAAAGTTGTAAGCCCGAGAAATATGGCGGTTCAGAGAGGCGGAGTTAAACTGAGTCAGAACATAAATTTTAAGAATTTCCGAGTTGATACAGTTACTGATAGGAATGTCAATCAGTCGATATTTACCTGCTAAGGGGACTGCTGGCTTGGCCCTTAACTTGGTTAGGGGATAAAGACGAGTACCAGCACCGCCACCTAAAATAATCGATAAAACTTTTTTCACAAAAACTACCTCTGATCTGCCAATGTTTTCCCAAGTTTAGTGTCCGACTGTAAGCCCAAATTGACAAGGGGGAACGGGAAAAATGTCGGTTAAGATTGGGTTATGATTCCACCCAAGTTCAAATTAGACCTAATGAATCAACTCTATTCGACTACAAGCACCCTGTTCCGTTCCCCAATTTCAAAATGCAGTGATCAGCAGAAATATTCCCTAAAACCCTGACTGCTACAGTCGTCTAAGGAATAGATTTCTAGCCCTACAATTGCAGACACTTCACGCAATCGGTGATTCCATACATTTATTTTTTCGGGTTCAGTTTACCACTGTCTCCCGGAATTATTCCTCTATCATCAGACAGAGCCAGACCATCAATCAAGACAAATGGACATCCGTTCGCTGAATCTCGCAATTCGGGACTTTCTAAAACGCACCGATGAGCGTACTAGAAAGCAGACTCAACTTTACGGGGATCACTGCTTGTGTGCCTGCATATCATACCATCTGCGGGGGACTCTAGTAAGAAGTCTCACAAGACAGCAATTTTCTCGTCTTTTTTAAGGAAATTTCCCTCGAAAACCGGATTTTTCGCCAATAGCATGAAGAAAACAGTGGTTGACTCTCACAACGTGCGTAAACTCTCTAAAAATATTTCCTGAACAAAAAGTGCATATTATTCTCAAACCAAACGTATAGAACAATACCGAGAATGGTTACAGCGTAAACATCGCGCTTATTCTATCAGACCGACCTATTCATTTCTCTCATAGGAGATGTTCCAATGACGTTCTTACTAGCTGAAACAACTCAACTGAGGTTGGAAATCTCCCCAACCCTACAACATCAAGCCTGGCAGCAAAGTATGCCCTACTCAACTCCGAGTCGTCGCTGGAGTGCATATCTCAATCAACTCTGTCTCGAGACAGTGGTTCCTTGGTTACAGGAAGACTATGATTGCACAGTTCAATCTTCAACTCTACTCCCCAATATTGGAGAACGGGTTGAGGGTGCTGTGATTACCCTTGCTGATCAAACTCGACTGATTTTAATTCCCAGCGAAACCATTGACACTGAAGAATTTCGAGTTCCTCAAGAATGGGTTGATGTTCCCAGTTTGATTGGAGATTATTACCTCGCCGTCCAAGTCAATCCCGATGAACAGTCGGTGAAGGTTTGGGGATACACTACCCATGCTCACCTGAAAACTGAGGGTGACTACAACTGGAGAGATCGCACTTACAGTTTAGATGGCTCCGAACTGATCAGTGATCTTAATGTTCTCTGGGTGGCCCGTCAACTCTGCCCGACTGAACAAACTCGCAGTGCAGTTGCCCCCCTATCGACATTAACCCCGACTCAAGCCGAAAACTTAGTTCAACGCTTGAACCATCCCGATGTTTTGATGCCTCGACTGGCTGTTCCTTTTGAACTCTGGGGCGCTTTGATCGAATACAATCAAAGACAAGTCACCCATAACTTAGGCCGTTGGTTAGACAATCTCTTTGATAGCGGTTGGCAGTCGATAGAAGCCCTATTCCCAACCTCCCAATCTCTGGCAAATAGCTTCCGTCGGACGGCAAATGCTCCAGAACGAGAAGTTCAACGCATTAAACAAATTACTTTAGGAAACGAAGATGCCTCGAATAACGTCGTTTTGCTCGTCGGATTGAGTACCGAAAGCGATAGCCGCGTCGGAGTGCGTGTACAGCTTCATCCTCAACCGAATAGTTCTTATCTTCCCGTTGAAACCTGCTTAACCTTACGCTCAGAATCGGGTGAAGTGTTGCGCTCTGTGGTTGCCCGCACTCAAGATAACTATATTCAAATCCCTCGATTTAAGTGTTCATCAGGATTTCGCTTTAGTGTCGAAATTACCAAAGAAGATACAACCGTAACCGAATATTTCCAAGTTTAAATTTTCTTCACTCCGATCGCGGATCAGCCATCAGAAGAAAAATTTTAAGCGGAGCATCAATACAGAATTTGGAAATTGTGATCACTGTCTCATGCCTAGTCTAACGTCCTCAATCATTCGCCCAAAATCTGTCAAATCAGAAAGTCTGTCTGTTGTCTTAAATTTCGGAAACGGCAACACTCAACAAGGCTGTGACATGATTGTGGCTAATTTGTGGACTTCGGGAAATCATCCCCCCATTCGATTAACGGGGAGTTTGCCTCCAGCTTTAGAATTAGCTGAACTCTATCAACGTTGGCGCACGCTCTACGAAGCTTTAAATCAGCGTTTGAGTTGGCGACGGGGAGTTGTAGATACACGGATTGAATTTGACGAGCAAGAAATCGCTCAAGTTTCTCAAGTTGAGTTTTCAGACTTATCAAGACAGTTAAAACGCTCTCTCAATCGTTGGTTAGATTCGGGATCGTTTGGCCGTATAGAACGGAAGTTACGCACCCAACTCTCGCCTCACGAAGAAATTCGCGTCATTATTGAAACAGACGATCCCTTACTGCGGCGACTTCCTTGGCATCTGTGGAATTTTTTTGAAGACTACCCCACATCAGAAGTCGGTTTGAGCAGTACCTTAGAAGCTGAACGGATCGAACCGATGCACCGATCTCCGGGAGGGGCGGTGAGAATTTTAGCCATTTTGGGTAACTCTCACGGAATTAATATCGAACAGGATCGCGCCTTGCTAGAACGCTTACCTGGCGCTAATACCGTTTTTTTGGTTGAACCGCAACGCAGTGAACTCAACCGCCTTCTCTGGGATGAACAAGGATGGGATATTCTCTTTTTTGCTGGACATAGTTCGAGTCATACTAGCGGCGCGACGGGATATATTAATATCAATCAATATGAAGCGATTACGATCTTTGAGTTAAAATTTGCTCTGCAAGCGGCGATCGCCCGAGGGTTACAACTCGCTGTTTTTAACTCCTGTGATGGTCTAGGACTGGCTAGACAACTGGCCGATGTCCAGATTCCTCAACTGGTGATTATGCGCGAACCCGTACCGGATCAAGTCGCACAAGCGTTTTTAAAACATTGGTTGAGTGCTTTTTCTAAAGGAACATCTTTTTATCAATCTGTTCGAGAAGCCCGAGAAAAATTACAGGATTTAGAGCCAGAATATCCCTGTGCTTGTTGGCTCCCTGTCATTTGTCAAAATCCGACTGTTATTCCTCCGACTTGGCAACAACTCCGAGGCTCTCAGCAGCCCTCAGCCCCTCATCTTATGGGTTTAGGGGTGATTGCAACTGTTTTAGTGATTGCTGCGCGATCGCTCGGTTTAATGCAAGGATGGGAACTGATTGCCTATGATCAGTTATTACGACTGCGGCCTGGAGAAAGCCTAGAAAATCGAGTATTAGTCGTAGAAGCGACGGAAAAGGATATCCAAAAATACGGGGGTTTTCCTCTCCCTGATCAGACTTTAGTCAAACTGCTCAACAAACTCGAATCTTATCAACCCCGAGTCATGGGAATCGATATTTATCGAGATGTTCCCCGAGAACCCGGTCACATGGAGTTGACAAAGCAGTTGACTCAAAATCCTAACTTGATTGCGGTTTGTAGTGCGTCTCATGTCAACGATGCCAATAAACCGGGTGTGAGTCCTCCTCCGAATGTCCCCGAACATCGGCTCGGATTTACGGATGTTGTCGTAGATTCTGATGATATTCTGCGTCGCCACTTATTATTTATGACGCCCGAGAGTAATTCTCCTTGTCAAACCGAATTTTCTTTGAGTTTTCAACTCGCCCAACATTTCCTCATGCAAGAGGGAATTACACCCAAATTAAGAGATGACGAATCGGTTCAACTCGGTGAAGTGGTCTTAAAACCGCTTGGCGAACGTGCCGGGGGCTATCAAAATTTCAACCATCAGGGATTTCAACTTCTACTCAACTATCGCACACAAAACAGTCAACCTCAACGAGTCACCTTTTCTCAAGTTCTAGAAGGTGAAATTGATCCCGACTGGATCAAAGATCGTTTGGTTTTAATTGGTATTAGTGCGCCGATCTCTACTGACTACTTTTCTACACCTTATAGTCTTCATGCGACTGAGTATCAAAAAATGCCAGGAGTGCTACTACAAGCTCAAATGATTAGTCAAATTCTCAGTAGCGTATTGGACGGACGCCCACTGATTTGGGTTTGGAATCAATGGGGGGATTGGGTTTGGATTGGAAGTTGGTCTATAGTAGGAGGTATTATTGCTTGGAACTGCCGTCGATTCGACCATTGCGGAGCGACAGTTACAGTTGCTGTTTTGATGTTATCCGGTGTCTGTTACATCTTTTTCCTATGGGGAGGATGGATTCCATTAGTACCGTCTAGTTTAACTTTGGTGATCACTGCTATTTGTCCATTTTTGTTGAGAAATCAGTAAAATAAAGCAGTTGAGAAAGCCTTAAGAAAGCGAGCGATTATTTGTGCATCAAATCGTACTGAATGGATCAAAGTAAACGCAACTCAACTCAAAGTTTTCAACTGACTTCCTTGAATTCCAACTCAACTGGATTGAGGAAATATTAACAAAGCATTTTACGAGTCAACCAGGGAGTATAAATAGTCATGCCGTCGTTAAACCGATCCTGTCAGTCCATTCAACTCATTGGACTGTTCATTTTAGCCGGAATTGAGTGGGCTAACCCTCAGTTAGCACTGTCTCATCCCAGCCAAACCAATGTCAGTGAACCCTCTACTCAAGAAAACGTTCGGGGGTTAGAGGCCGAAGATGAGAATCCTAACTCACTGATTGTACAAACTTTTGAGTTTCAGCCTCCTGACCGGGGTGCGCCAGGAAACCGATCCGATGCCGGGAGTCGAGGTGGAGACTGTTCTCAGTTGAAAAAACCGATGACAGCTTTGATCCCGACAACCAACTGGGGTGAAACCATAGCGGCTCATCCGACGTTTTGGTTGTATCTTCCCAGTCAAGCGGCGGCGATAGAGTTTATTCTTAAAGACGAAGCAGGTCAGAAAGAGTTGTATAAGGTTGATTTTCCAGTTACACAAGGGCCTGGTATTGTTAGTTTCCGTCTACCGGATACCGCTCCTCCCCTCCAAGAAGGCAAAGCTTATCGCTGGATGTTTAACTTTACTTGTGCATCTGAGTCGAACGGTAACTCGACTAACGTTGATGTCCAAAACCCAAGTGTCAGCGGAATTGTGGCTCGTATTACCCCGTCAGCCCAACTCACCCAACAGCTAGAAAAAGCTTCTCTGAGTGACAAAATCGTTCTTTATGCCCAAAATGGTCTTTGGTATGAAATGCTGACTCAACTGGCTGAACTGCGTCGCACTCAACCTGACAATCGAGACGTGACTGCTCAATGGATTAGTCTATTAGAACATGAAGCCGTTCGCTTGAATAATATCACCCAAGAACCGATATTAACTTGCTGTCAGGTTGATCAAGTCAATTCCCTCTATTTTCCGGTTAAACAAACGGGATCAAAAGGGGAAATGGGGAGGTAAGGAGGTGGGGAAGTAGGGAAGTAGGG
>Ga0207419_1000285_pt1 | contig 43032 bp, 36 predicted proteins | sample ElkSloMetagenome_4_FD_184723 | JGI IMG/M metagenome (GOLD analysis project Ga0207419, IMG submission 184723) | Hot spring microbial communities from Elkhorn Slough, Monterey Bay, USA - MD2A (version 2) | ecosystem: Environmental > Aquatic > Marine > Intertidal zone > Estuary: Microbial mat ...
ATCCAAAATCCGACCTTTGCGACGGAGAAGGGTTGTTAATGCTAAACGAGTCGCTTCTGAGTTGTTCGGCGCATCTTTAATATGCAGAGAAACTGCAAAATCAGTTGTATTAGAAACTGTTTTCATCGAGTCTTGTTTCTGACGTTCCGAACCCGTTGCGAGGAGAACATTCAGGTTTTGTTCTTGAACTTCTAGTCCTCGACTTAGAAAGTTTATCGCTTGGGTTGTATCGCCTTGAACTTGATAGAGATATGCTAAATTGTTTAGGCTGGAGGCGACAGAGGGATGTTCTGTTCCCAATAACTTCTGTCTCATCTCCAAAGCTTGTTTGTACAGGGGTTCGGCTTGGCTATAGCGTCCTTGAGAGGAGTAGAGATATGCTAAATTGTTGAGGCTGGAGGCGACTGAGGGATGTTCTGTTCCCAATAACTTCTGTCTCATCTCCAAGGCTTGTTTGTACAGGGGTTCGGCTTGGCTGTAGCGTCCTTGAGAGGAGTAGAGTCCTGCTAACCAAGCCATACTACTAGCAACATTAAGGTGATTTTCTCCTAAAAGTCTCTCTCGTATTTCTAGAACCCTTTCTGCTATGGGTATGGCTTCGTTATATTTTCCTTGTTGATACAGTTGAATAACTTGTTGGTTGAGTTGTTTGGCTTTTTTGAGTTCATTTAACTGTTGAACAACAGCAGAATTTGTCTGTCCGCTAACGGGTTGAGGTGTTGTTGTTAATAGTCCAGAACATCCAACGAAAACAGTTAGCCAGAGAAAGGGGTTGAGGGGAGTTCGCTTCATGGGGTAGATAGTCACACCAAGTTCATTATCACTTATGTCTGAGGGGTGTTAACTAATGCAGTTTTGAGCTTGACCTTTCCCCCTAACCCTCTCTCCTGGAAAGCGAGGAGGAAATGATTATTCAGAGTGAAACTCACCTTAAAAACACTAAAATTACTCCATAGGCAAGAACATTAGTTTCTACTTAAAATACTTTTTCTCCTAACACTCCAACTATGTCTGTTCTTTCTCCCCAACTGCAAAAAACGTTATCTACTCCCCTCAAAATTGGTTCGGTTGAGGTGAATAGTCGAGTGCTTCAGTCCCCGTTATCGGGTGTCACAGACTTGGTATTTCGGCGGTTAGTGCGGCGATATGCCCCAGAGTCGATGATGTATACCGAGATGGTTCATGCTTCCCAAGTTCGTCATCTCGAAGAACTTCCGCAAATGATGGAAGTTGACCCCAACGAGCGCCCTATTAGTATACAACTGTTTGACTGTCGGCCTGATTTTCTCGCCGAAGCTGCCCAACGTGCGGTACAAGAAGGCGCCAATACCGTTGATATTAACATGGGGTGTCCGGTGAATAAAATCACCAAAAAAGGCGGGGGTTCGTCGTTGTTGCGACAGCCAGAAGTTGCCGAAACTATTGTACAATCTGTTGTCGAGGCGGTTAACGTTCCGGTAACGGTAAAAACCCGTATTGGTTGGGATGACAACGAAATTAATATTCTTGATTTTGCTAAACGCATGGAAGACTCTGGCGCTGCGATGATCACGATTCATGCTCGAACTCGCGCTGCCGGGTATAATGGCAAGGCAAATTGGGAATGGATTGCTAAAGTCAAGCAAATTCTTTCTATTCCCGTGATTGCCAATGGTGATATTGTTTCAGTCGAAAGTGCTGTAAATTGTTTGCAGTTAACGGGCGCTGATGGGGTGATGTGTTCACGGGGAACGTTGGGATATCCGTTTTTAGTCGGTGAAATTGATTCGTTTTTGAAGACGGGAGAAGTGAAACCCGGGGCGAATATTATTGAACGTCTGCAATGCGCCAAAGAACATCTTAAGGCTTTAGGAGAGTATAAAGGAGAACGGGGAATTTATCAATCTCGCAAACACATGACTTGGTATGCGAAAGGGTTTGCGGGGGCGAATGAACTCCGTAACCAATTGGCAAAAATTGAGTCTGTCGAACAGGGTTGTGATTTAATTGATCGTGCGATCGCTATTTTAGAACCCACAGGGGACAGGGAACAGGGGACATAGGGAAGACAATTATTCATTATTCATTGCCTTCTCTTGCAAAGTTGCTCCTTGATGGAAACCACCAAGACCCTTCGGGTTCGCCAGTTGCTTCACTTGGGGAAACCCCAAGACCGCACTGGACTCACCGCACTTTGCGCTCAAACTCGTTTTTCCCGGAAATTTCGCGATTTTTTTCGGCAGACTCTCTTGACTTTTTCTGGTTGCTTAGGGTATCATTATACAATGGGATGTTTGTGAAAAAAATATTTTTTCTAATGCTTGATTAGAAAAAATACTATTCATAATTTATCAGAATGAGCCGCCAGGCGTCAACCCTTACACACCTCCGAATCTGAGATCATTTATAGAATGGGGAATAGGGTCGAGTAAATAGGTTAACCCAAATACCCCTATTCCCTGAGAAATTCCGAGTTTTGTATAAAGTTCACGAAACTATCAACTTTAATCTATTAAAATGACACGAGAATGAGTGAGCGAATACCAACGTTTCACTGAACACGGAAAATTGACAGGGCGACTATGGAATCACTGAAAGGACGAGATTTCCTCAGTTTGGCTGATGTAAGTATCGATGAGTTGTACTCGCTGCTAGAGTTGGCATCGCAACTAAAATCAGGAATGGTGAAAGTTCAACGCAATAAGGTGTTGGGCTTGATGTTTTCTAAAGCCTCAACTCGCACACGGGTGAGTTTTACCGTCGCCATGTATCAGTTAGGTGGACAAGTGATTGATCTCAACCCTAGTGTCACTCAAGTTAGTCGCGGTGAACCTTTAGTAGACACAGCGCGAGTATTGGATCGATATCTTGATATTATCGCCATTCGTACCTTTGAACAAAAAGATCTTGAAACCTTCGCCGACTATGCTCAAATCCCGGTTATTAATGCTCTAACAGACCGAGAACATCCCTGTCAAGTTCTCGCCGATTTAATGACGGTTCAAGAATGTTTTGGAAAGCTTTCGGGTTTAACCTTAACCTATTTTGGCGATGGTGCAAATAATATGGCGAATTCGTTACTTTTAGGGTGTGCAATGGTAGGAATGAATGTGAGAATTGCCGCTCCTGCTGACCATCAACCCAATCGTGATATTGTTGATCAAGCGATTGAAATTGCCCACAGCAAAACCGAAGTTACTGTCACCGATGACGCCCTAGAAGCGGCAAAAGATGCCCACATTATCTATACCGATGTTTGGGCGAGTATGGGTCAAGAAGAAGAAGCCCGCACTCGCATCCCCCTATTTCAACCCTATCAAGTGAATGAACAATTAATGGCAAAAGCGGCAAATAATGCCATTGTTTTACATTGTTTACCCGCCCACCGAGAAGAAGAAATTACCGACGCTGTGATCGAAGGAAAACAATCAAAAGTTTGGGATCAAGCTGAAAATCGAATGCACGCCCAAAAAGCATTACTTGCCGTTTTGTTAGGATAAATAATTAGAGACGCTCCTATCAATTGAACGTCTCTACAAACTCTACTATTCCTGTTGTGATTTGACATTCTCTGCAAACCCAAAACTCAAAGTTGGGGGTTCGAGGTTCGGAACAATAATATCCATTCCGGGCGGTAAGGGCGGTAATTTAGGTGTTCCGGTACTCGCATCAAAGGTTTCTTGAGGTAACGCCGCAATAAAGCTTTCTGGCGGCACCTCTGCGGTTCGCATCGTATTAAAGAGTTGGGCGAGGGCAAATTCGAGATCCGTTTGCACATCCACCGCCACCCAACCTTGATCGGTCAATTTCCGCAACTCAAAGTGAAGGTGTGGCCCGGTAGACATTCCCGTACTTCCTACTCGTCCAATCACTTCTCCTTGTTTGACCCAATCTCCCGGTTGTACAAACAGTTCTGATAAGTGAGCATAAAGGGTTTCGTTGGATTTTGCTTGGTGATCAACAATCACCGCCAGTCCATAACCCCCCAACCAGTCAGCAATTGTGACTTGACCCGAATAAGACGCCACCACAGGCGTTCCTGTATCCGCCCCAATATCAATTCCGGTGTGGAAGCGACCATAACCCAATACCGGATGAGTTCGCCAACCAAACAAAGAAGTAATCGGCGCTGGAATACTCAAAGGAAACAATAAATTCGTATCGCCATTTCCAGAAACCGCCGGGGGTCGCATGGTACGGTTATAGTAACTCATCCCCGAATTACTCATCGCACTCACACTAACAGGCCCGACTTGAACCGGACTCAAACCCGAGACAGACACCTGACTGGGTGACTCTCCGTACCATTGTTGGGGTGCGGGTTGCCAAGAATTGTTATTACTGTAATAAGAATTGGAATTCCCGGCGTAGGTGTTGTCATTGTTGAGATAAACGTTATTGCTATTAACTGAATTACTATTTCTAACGAGAGGATTACCGCTTCCGCCCATACCTCCGCCCACTAGACTCGGAGGATAAACAGGAACAGGATTACCATCAGCCGTATAAGCCGGACTTTGCACAGGTAAACACGCCCCATTTGGCACACCACCTCCAACGCCGACGGCAAATTCACATCCAGTTGAACGTTCCGAGAAAATCACCGTATTGGGGGATTGATAACCGCCTGTCGCCCCAACATTGTATTCTGTCGGATCAATGTAGTTGTTGCCTGCCGGATCAAGATTTGAGTTTTCGGCTTGGGGTGAAATCACAGGCGGCGCCGCAACAGGTTGTTTACCCGGAAGAACGAGAGTATCTTCCCCAGATGGAATTGTTGCTTCTTTACTGGGTAACTCTATCGGTTTTGAAGGGGGAGGAACAATTGTCGGAATTTCCAGTTGAGGCGGTTCTGCATAATAATTATCGACGGGTGGAGGATCAGATGCCGCAGGTTCTTGATAATAGGGTTCCGGTGCAGAGTAGCCATAGCCTCCTGTGGGGGCTTGATAATCAGGGGAGGGTGCGGGTTGGGAATAGTAGCCCGGTTGAGAGTCGTAACCCCCAGAAGAATAGCCATAACTGCCACTCGGAGCGCTATAAGATTCCGGTGCAGAATAAGATTCCGGTGCGCTGTAACTCGGTGCGCTGTAACTCGGTGCGCTATAACTGGGTGCGCTATAACTGGGTGCGCTGTAACTGGGAGCGCTGTAACTAGGTGCAGAATAAGATTCCGGTGCAGAATAGGATTCTGGTGCAGAATAGGATTCCGGTGCAGAATAGGAAGCCCCCGAATCGTAGGGTTGGGAGTCTATTGGAATAGAAAACTGTTCATAGGCGATCGCACTACCGCCTAGCATCCCTAAACTGGTCGCACAGCCTAATCCTAAAATTGCTGAACTACCTGCGATTAGACGAGAACGAATTTTACCGATGTCCGCCCGGGTAGATGATTGCTTTGGCTCGTTACGGGATTGCCCACGCTCCACGAACTGACAATCTGGAGATTGGAGCTGTTGCTTAGAGTACCGAGATTCCGTCATTTTCCTCACACAACCGATGTGAATAGGTCAAGATTTGATATTAAATGATTCATCTGAACCATAGCCAAGACTTATTTTACCTGGCTGAATGCAAATTTCTTGGGCTTTATTGGCATGATTGGGTTCAAGCATAACCCGAAGTTCGCCTGCTGCATTGACTCCAACGATGACACCCGATTGCTCTGCTACTCTAACTCGATTCCCGATACAGGTCAAAAGCTGCGAATAAGACTTTAACACCGGTTCTATTCCGACTGTTAATAATTGCCGCAGACCCATTCTTAGTCCTTGTACAACCAGTGCGGCTAACATTTCTAATGAGAATACCCTGACTGGAGGATTTTGAGCAAAGTAGGTTTGCAGATTAATTCCCGTTTCTGGGATGGAGTTTGCCCAATTGATGCCGACCCCGATGACAGCTCGAATAATTTGCCCATTGCTTACTTTTGTTTCTGTCAGAATACCACCTAACTTGTGTTCTGTCAGGATTAAGTCATTCGGCCATTTTAAACGAATGGGAATGTGATAATCTTGCAGAATTGTGGCAATTCCCCAGGCACTACAGAGCGTTAGTTGGGCTTGGTGACTGGCTAGAATTTGCGGTTCTACAGCCATCGACAAGTATAACCCACCTTGGCTCGATTGCCACTGGCGTCCCCACTGTCCCCGTCCGGCGGTTTGTTGGCTAGCAATCACAACTGTTCCGGCTTGGGCTCCAGAATCGATCAATTCCCACAAAATTTGATTGGTTGAAGGGATACACTCAAATAAATGCAGTTGGAAATCAGGTTCGTGATCGCGATTGGGAGTATTGTCGGGTTCAGCAAACTCGTGTAAGGCTTCTATTGCCGCTTCTAAACGTTGGGAATTGAGAGTCACGGTGGGGATGGGGATATCTTGGGCTAATATAAAACAACTTGCGTCTCAACAGCATACTTGAATTGTTTTCCCTATGCACACTTGGCACTGGCATCAATGGCAAGAATTACCCTATCTCAAATGCAGTCTACTGGAGTCTTGGCCTCATGGCTTTTTCAGTCGCCATTTTAGTCCTCGAACTCCCGCTGAGTTGGTCGAGGTTTTAGAACCGAATGCTGCGGCTTACCGCGTTAAACAGGTGCATGGTAATTTGGTTTTAGGCACTGCCCAGGTTCGGCCTTTACCCGCTTCTGACTCGGCTGACTCGGCTGAACTTTTAGAAGCAGATGCTTTACTGACTCAACATCCCCAAGAAGCGGTGTGGGTGGCAAGCGCTGACTGTGTACCTGTTTTGATTGCCGATACACAAACCGGAAATGTGGCGGCTATTCATGCGGGTTGGCGAGGAACCGCGAGTAAAATTTTACCGCAAGCGATCGCTGAGTTTCAAGCTCAAGGCAGTCAATTGATTAATTTGCGGATTGCCATGGGGCCCGCTATTTCTGGGGAAGTCTATCAAGTTTCCTCGGAGGTGGCACTACAGTTAGGGACAACGATTCTCCCCCAAGCTACAACTTCCCTTGAAGACGTATTAGCTGCATTATTTGATTTGGCACAATCTCCGGTTTTACCGGACTCTGAACCGGACAAAGTACGGGTTGATGTCCGTCGTGTAAATGCTTTACAGTTAGAACAGTTGGGGATTAGTCCTCAACAGGTGGCGATTTCCCCAGACTGCACCTACAAGCAGCCGCAGTCTTTTTTCTCCTATCGCCGAGACTCTCTCAAAAAAGTTCAGTGGTCTGGAATCGTCAGTGTTCCGTCTTAAGTCGTTCCACCTAGAGCGGTGTCTTGTATACTGGTCAGTATGGACTGTCTATGTCTATTTTTAAAGGTAAACCCCTTAACCTGATCCCCTAGATTTAGGGTGATCGCGTTAAGCTTAATCTAGAGAAAAAGTTTAAAAACTGCGATGAGTGAGCAAAGTCCCTACGAACAGCTTGGGGTCACTGTCGATGCCTCCTTTGATGAAATTCAGGATGCACGCAATCGCCTGAGAGAGCAATATACTGGTGAGCGTCAGCTCATTGAGTCCATTGAAGCGGCTTACGATGCCATTTTGATGGATAGACTGAAATTGCGTCAGGAAGGGAAAATCAAGGTTCCCGAACGCATTCGATTTGCCGAAGAACGGAGGCTGCAAAAACAAAAAGCCTCGACTAATGAGGTACAACAGTCTACTTCCTCCAAGCCTGCATGGTTGCAACGAATGATTGATACTCCCACTCGCTCTGATGTCCTCTGGACTTCGGCGATGTACGGGGGATTAAGTCTTTTGAGTATTTATCCGGGAATGAATATTCAGTTGTTGCAGCTTCCTCTGGCGCTCGGCGTCGGTGCGGGTTTGTATTTTCTCAATCGTAAAGAAAATCAATTTGGTCGAGCTGTATTATTGACGGTTTTTGGTCTGATTCTCGGCTTGATTTTAGGAAGTTTACTCAGTCCTCTCGCCGGTTTATTAGAGCCTGAACGATTTATTACATTGGTAACTTTAATCGTCTTATGGTTGGTCTGTTGTTTTTTACGGTAGTCCATCGATGCTTCAGTTAAACTTGAAAGTCTGAGTCTCTCGGTTTCCTTGACTCAAGGCTTCAGGCTTTCTCGTTTGTTATGCTTTAGCACTTGATCGTGATCTCGCTGGGGTAAAGTCACAAAACTCAATAAAAATTAGATAAAATCCCTGGAGATTGGCGAGCAATGAGGGGATAAATTGTGCTGCATCGAACTCCTCAAACCTGAAACACTTTTAGGGGAGAAGTCTTCTATATTTCTATAATATGTATACTTAGAGACTTCCTTGGTGTGATGAAATCAATCAATCGTTTTAGATGGGTAGCTTTAGGAGCGGCTCTCTTTCTTAGCCTTCACTTCGGGTTAACCACCCTGGCATTCGGTTGGCTTGTCGGGGGTAGAGCGTTTGCAACTTCTGCGGTTACTCCCGTGACCTCTATCGTTATTTTAGCAGAAGATGCAATTCTAAAGGCGGATGTCAGACAACAGTTTAATCAAACCTCTTTCAATGCTCATCATTTTACGGCCAGAGCAGGTCAATCTGTAACAATTACCGCAGAAAGTTCCGATTTTGTTCCGACTCTAATTTTACTTAATCCTCAAGGTGAAAACATTGGCGCAAGTCATCAAGTTAGCCGCAATTTATTGAAGTCAGAATTGCAAATTACCCTGACAGAAACGGGTACTTATTCACTACGAGTTAGCGGTGTTAATTCAACAGAACAGTCGGGTAAATATTCTCTAAAAATTGCCAATTTAGAACCCCTATCAGTTTCAACAGAGGATAAAACCCCTACACCTAAAGTTGAGTTAGAAAATAAGCTACAAAATCTTGAAGAAGAATTTAAACGCTCAGAACGTTTTACCCTATTAGCCCAAGCTGACGAGTTTTATCGCAGTGGAAATAAAACCAAAGCTGAACTTATTTATCGACAAGTAAAACAACCGTTTAAAACTGAACAAAGACCTCAAATTATACGACAAATTACCAATCCTAAACAGTTGATTCCTGAAGCACAACCGCTGTGGATTGAAGCACAAGCTGTTTGGCAAGAAACCGCTGATTTGAGTCCGTTACAAAAATTTGTTCAACAATATCCTGCATTCATTCCCGGTCATTTACTCCTTTCTCAAGCGTATCAAAAACAAGAAAAACTTCAACACGCTCTCAAGGTTTTAGAACAAGCAACCAGTTTATTTCCTGATAATTATGAACTTATTGTTGCTCAAGTAAAAGCCTTAGAAGCAGATAAAAAATACTTAGAAGCTTCCATTGCGGCGCGTCAATTTACCTTAATTCAACCCGAACATCCTCAAACTTCAGCCTTAACAGAAAGTGCAGATAAAAACCTCAAAAAATTTCAAGGAAGACTGGAAGGACAAATGGTGAGACGGGGAATTTTGGGAACAGCAGTGAGAGTGGGAGGATGTCTTCTTATTGGTGCTTGTAACCCGGTGGGGGCGATTGTGGGAGAAGGGATAAAAATGGGAACGCTTTTGGTTCAAGGAGAGTCTGGAATTGGAAATCAAATTGCGGGAATGTATAAGCGAGAGTTACCCATTGTTCAAGAAGGAGAAGTCGTTGACTATGTGAATGAATTAGGAAATAAAATTGTTCAATATATGGGAAGAAATGACTTTGATTATGAATTTTATGTGGTTGCAGATGAGGCGTTGAATGCTTTTGCTTTACCGGGAGGGAAGGTTTTTGTCAATACGGGAGCAATTCTTAAAACCAATTCGGAAGCCGAACTTGCAGGTTTATTAGCCCATGAAGTTAGTCATGCGGTACTTTCTCACGGGTTTAAACAAGTGATTACCAATAATGTTTATAATAACCTGGGAGAGATTGTTAATGCAGCGTTAAATAATACCGTTCCTCTTGGAAATATTATTGCCAATTTGATTAATTTAGACTACAATCGTGATCAAGAACGACAAGCTGATTTAGTTGGAACTCGGGTATTAGCAACCTCTGGATATGCGGCAGATGGTTTGCATAACTTGATGATTACATTAGCAGAAGAAAAGGGTTCTCAGGGCGGTTCGTCTTTCTTCTCAACACATCCAGCCACAACTGAACGGGTTGCTTATATCGAGGAATTAATTCAACGTAATGGTTACAACCGTTATGCGTTTGAAGGGGTAGAGAAACACGCCCAAGTTCAAAAAGAAATCGCCAAGCCCGAGACAAAAGTTGAAGATAAAATGTAATTAGATATTGTTGTAGGGGCGGGTTCCATCTAGATTTATGTTTCTCATAATTAACCTCAATCAACCAGCCCCCTCACTCACTTCTACTCCTGTTCCCTATTCCCTTGTGCAGCATTATTTTTTCAATTTCATCTTAACTAATTATCGTCAGAAACGGGAGGTTCAGCTTGAGTAGAAATAAGCTGTAACTGTGTAACTTGTTCAAGGGATAAACCTGTGAAATTCGCCACTTGTTCGAGACTCATTCCACTCCTCAGTAAATTGAGAGCGACTTGTTGAAGTCCTTGTTGAAGTCCTTCTACTCTACCTTCCTGAATTCCTTGCTCACGAGCTTCTCTTCTCAGTTCTTGATAAGTCACAGACTCTTCCATAATATCCCTCCTAAGAATGGTCCCAATAATCTCCTTCTCTAATACTAACCCAGCGAGAATAAAAGCAGATGCACCTACATTAGACTGAACTCGTCTATCAGAAATCGCCTCGACTCGACGCGCTACTTCCCGTAACACTTCCACTTTTTCATCGGTTCGACTCAATACCGCAAAAGGTAATAATCCCGGTGTATTGAGAAATTGTTCGGTTGGCTGTTCCCACAAGCGAATCACCTCAAATTCATGGCGAGTTCGAGTCAAAGTAAATGTATTTTGATAAACTAATTCTGAAGCCGTTTGTTTGAGATAAATAACGACTTGGTGCATTTCTTTATCAGGATAACGCCGATGCACTCGCAAGCAATAATCTGTCATCCGAAAGGGAATTGTGGCTTCCGTTTTAGTCTGAAATTCGACATGAAGAACTAAATTATTAGACTGTTGTAAGATTAACGCATCGGTGCGAATGGGTTCAATAGAAAGTTCTTTGGGGCTGAGTTGAGTCAGTTGAATGGGTTCACCCAGTAACCAACTAGCTAAGTCGGTGGAAAATTCTTCAGCAATGAATTTACAAATATTGTCGTACATGAGGTTGAACTCGCCCCTAAAACTTTAGATGAGTCTTTCTAAACTGTTGCGGGAATGGCGACAGATTTTGAGGGGGTACGCTTTCCATTCATCATCATTTTAATCCCCCCCAAAGGCGATAATGTTACCCCTCGACGTCCAGCTTTAACCGGACGTTTTTCGAGTAAAGTTAGGTCATAATCGAGTATAATTTGAGCGAGTGCTAACTTCATTTCAAACTGCGCTAACGCCATCCCAATACATTGACGCGCACCTGAACCAAAGGGCAAAAATTCATAGGGAGAAAACTTTCGTTCTAAAAATCGTTCGGGTTTAAATTGTTTCGGTTCGGGATATAAGTCTTCGCGGTGATGAAGTAAATAAATACAACCTGCGACCCCTACATTGGGTTCTAATTGATATCCTAGAAGTTCTGTCTGTTCTTTCGTAACTCGCGGAAAGGTTAACATCGCAACGGGATAAATTCGCAGGGCTTCATTACAAACGGCTGTTAAATAGGGAAGCCTAAAAATCGTCATCGGGTCAGCATTTTTGGGTAAACTTTCTAACTCTTGAATCAACTTTTGATAAACTTCTGGTTGTCGATGTACCCAATACAACGCCCAAGCCATTGCAGTTGCAGTTGTTTCGTGACCCGCAAACAATAAAGTGAGTAATTCATCTCGTAATTCTTCATCGGTCATCGGTTGTCCGTCTTCGTCTCGCGCCGCCATCATTAAATTTAGAATATCGGTGCGAGTTTCATCCCAATTTTGACGACGTTCATTGATTTCTGCAAACAATAATTCATCAACTTTTTTACGCATTCGTAAAAATCGCCCCCAAGGACTCCAAGCGCCCCAGTCTTTTTGCAGGGATGTGAAAAATAATAAACTCGAACTTATGGGAGAGTCTGTGACTGCAAGTAATGAAGTAATTAATTGTTTTAATTCGTCATAACGTGACCCTTCGTAAATCCCAAAAACCGCCTGTAAAATAACTGCTAACGTAATTTCTTGCATGGTATTTCGGGCGATAAATGGTTTACCGGGTTTTAATTTTGCGGTGGCTTGCTGTGTAATATTGAGGATTAATTCGCCATAATTTCGCATTCTTTCCCCATGAAAGGGAGGCATTAATAATTTCCGTTGTCGTTTATGACGATCACCATCTAATAGGATAACAGATTGTTCACCGAGTAGAGGTTTCAAAATTTCATTAATTGAACCTGGGGCGTAAAATTCTTTGGTATCCCGAGTGAGTAATTCTTGCATTCCTTCGGGGCTATTGACAAATATTAGCCCGACACTACCTGTAACCTGGGTGTTGAAAATATCCCGATTAATTTTGACATTCGTTTCCATATATTCAAGAGGATTAAATACCCATTGCAGGCGTTGAATTAAGGGGGAAGTTTTAGGGCTATTTAATGTTTTCATGGTTGTTTGGATGGTGTTTTTTAATGAGCAGTAATAGTGAAAAATATTACAGATTTAATAATTTCTGTTTGAACGGATTATGACAATTATTGACATTGCACAAGTAAAAATTCTTGAAAGTACAGACATAACTCCGGCTTCACTACTATTAATTGTGACACTGGGCTAACTGTCACTGTAAAGAGTTCAATCTGTCATACTGAGTGTAACGAAGTCTCTGAGGTCATAATTTTACAATCTTCGCTACACTCAATTTCAACAAATTCTACAGTGATCAACTTACAGCATTCTAGACTGCAACAGCACTACCTTTTAACTCAAAAATTTTCTCAATCGCATCTTCAACCGCTTTGTCAGGAGTTGAAGCCCCAGAGGTAATTCCGACAACAATTTTTCCCTCGGGTAGCCAATTTTCTGCGATTTCGATATCTTTTCCTAAAGGTTTATGTTCAATGCGATCGCCAGAAATAATCCGGTCGGGGCTATCAATATGGTAGGATGAAATTCCCCGTTCTATTGACATTTCTTGTAAATGAGTGGTGTTTGAAGAATTAAAACCGCCAATCACAATCATTAAATCAAGCTTTTCTTCTACTAACCCCAACATCGCATCTTGACGCTCTTGTGTGGCATCACAAATCGTGTTAAAACTTTGGAAATGTTCGGTTAATTGATCCGGGCCATACTTCTGCATGATAGTATGTTCAAACAGCTTGCCAATTTGTTCGGTTTCACTTTTGAGCATTGTCGTTTGGTTCGCAATTCCCACATATTCTAAATCTTTATCCGGGTCAAATCCTTCAGAATGAGCGTGTTTAAATTTAGCTAAAAATTCCTCTCGGTTGCCCCCATTCAAAATATAGTTACAAACATATTCTGCTTGTGCGAGGTTTAACACCACTAAATATTTATCTGCAAAAGAACTGGTCGCGACGGTTTCTTCGTGTTTGTATTTGCCGTGAATAATAGAAGTGTAGCTTTTTTTCTTGTGCTTTTCAACTGTATTCCAAACCTTAGAAACCCAAGGACAAGTTGTATCAACAATTTTGCAGCCTTTGTCGTTGAGGAGTTGCATTTCTTGAACACTCGCCCCAAAAGCAGGTAAAATCACAACATCACCGATACCAATTCCCGAAAAATCCTTTTCTCCGTCGATAACGGGAATAAATTCAACCTTCATATCCAACAAATGTTGATTAACTGAAGGATTATGAATAATTTCGTTAGTAATCCAGATCCGTTCTGTGGGAAAATGTTGGCGGGTTTCATAGGCCATCGCGACCGCCCGTTCGACACCCCAACAGAAGCCAAACGCTTCCGCGAGTCGAATTGTGACATTTCCCCGTTGGAGGGTATAGTTGTTCTCCCGAATTTGTTGAATTAAACTGCTTTGATAAGCCGACTGCATCACCCCAGCGACTTCTTCTTCATGCCCGAAGCCTTTCCGGTGATAGGATTCTGATTTTTGCAGTGTTCTTCTAAACGCTTTTGTATCCATACAACCTATAGTCACAATTTCTCTTTTCTGACATTGTAAAACTTTATCTGAAAAATCTCTACATTTTGAGGATTTTCGTTCTATAAATCTGATAAGAGTGCATTCAGGGTGTCAGAGTTTAAATGTTCTCCCCAAAAACTGGATAATTTTGAGGAAATTGCTTCTTTGACTTTATTAAGGGTTAATTCAGGATCTAAATACTCAGATTTTAACTTTAAAGTTTGTTCAGATAAAGGTTTATCAAGCGGTTGTCTTTCAAAGAGATCAATATTCATCAATGTAATCAATGAGGAGTTAATGATTTCGCTTTCTAAATCAGGATATAAATGATTAATAGAATCAAGTAATGTGTCGAGACTAGCTTCGGGATTATTTTGTTGGGATAATATCATCAGTATTTGCTTTAGATATTGAGAACTTGTCATTTTTAGACAAGGGGTACCATGGGCTAATATAGATTGGTAATTTTCTATAGAATGCAAATAATCTGACTCAATATCGGGTAAAGCTTCAAAACTTTTAATCTGAGCATTTCGTAATGCAATGATTGTCTCATTTCGGTCAGATCTTAAAACATTCATCTCTGTTGATGAACAAATAAATTGGAGGAAATTAACAAATTTAGGTAAACCAATCAAAGAAGAATTGAAATCTTCGATTCCATACTTGAATGCTTCTTTAACCACAGATAAGTGAATTCCGGTTGTTTCTAATTCTCTGTGACTATCACTATCTTTTTTAAACCAATTAATGATCAGTTTTGATTGATTGATAATTTGTTGTTTATCTTTGATGGTGAGTCGATTAATTTGTTCTGATAATCGGATCACTTTAGGATTGGTAATTTTTAAGACCTTTTCTAAATCTCCTCGTTCTCTTTCATGTTCTTCGGGTTCTTCTATCCCAATAAAAATATCACAGACGGATTCAAAAATTTTATTCGTTGCATTAAAATAAGCACAACCAATCACATATTTTCCATATTCATGCAGTTTTTTGGCTAAAGCAGAAAATCCCCCATCACCGGAGACAATCACAAAAATTTCAATATAATTTCTGAGATAAGCCAAATCAATAGCATCTACTGCTAACTGAATATCGGCGGCGTTTTTATGGGTATTTCTAGAAAAACCAAAAATTTGTATAGGATCAATCCCCAGTTCATTAATTTCTCCTTTCATTACCGATAATCGCGGATCACTCCAATTTGCATAAGCTCTTTGTACCGCAATAAATTCGACCCGTTCAATGCTTTTTATTTTGTTAAATACATATTTTAGGGAAATACTATTAATATAGTTTTGAGAAGACCCATATCCTTTTAAAAGATTTTCGATGTCATAAAAAATAGCCACAGTTCCAGTCATAATTAACCTGAATCAATAAACCTTGAATCAAAACTTCTCTACCGAAGGACGAATATCCAATTCTAACGTCCAAGTGGTTGCCGATTGTTGATGTAATTGCCAATAAATTTTCGCGATCGCATCGGGTAAAATTAAGGTATCTGGTTCACGTTGGGGAAACATTTCTCGCACTCTCGGTGTATCAATTAACCCATCAATCATCACATGAGCAACATGAACCCCTTGCCGACCAAATTCTCGCGCTAGAGACTGCGCCAACGCCCGTAAACCAAATTTCCCCACCGCCAAAGCAGAAAACCTCGCAGAACCTCGTATAGCCGCAGTTGCGCCTGTAAAAATAATCGTTCCTTTGGCTTGTTCAACCATTGCGGGTAACACCTGTTGGGCGGCTAAAAAGGCACCAAAACAGTTAACCTTCCAGCTTTGTTCAAACTGTTCGGGAGTCAGTTCTAATATTCCCCCCATTTGTAACATTCCAGCATTATAAATTAGAACTTCTGGGGTTCCCAATTCGGTTTTTACTTCTGCAAAGGCTTCTGTAATTTTAACAATATCCGTCGCATCTACTGTTACCGATATTGCTGTTTCTCCAAACTGTTTAATTTCTTGTTCAACAACAGTTAAATGGTCTAAATTTCTCGCCATTAATGCCACCGCATACCCCTGACGTGCAAATTGATAAGCAACAGCAGCACCTAATCCTGGGCCGACTCCTAATACAACTGCAACGGGAACACCCATAACACCCTCTTTTGTATTTTAACTCTTTATTAGTTTAAACGATTTACAGCAACTAAACTCAGTTGAGCGGGAGGAGATAAAGTTAAGCCTCGACGAACAGGTTTATAGGCTTTATGATGGGGAAGTTTGAGTTGCCAATCTGATAAAATTGTTGCTAAAGCAATCTTCATTTCTAAAGTTGCCATTGCGCTGCCAATACAACGACGATGACCCCCACCAAAGGGAAAAAATTCATAGGGGGAAAATTGCCGTTGTAAAAATCGTTCGGGTTTAAATTTTTTAGGTTCGGGATAAATATCTTCTCGTTGATGAACCAGATAGGTACAGGGAAATAATACCGTTCCAGTTTCAAAGGAATAACCGCCCAATTCTAAGGGCTTTTTCAACACCCGTACACCTGATGTTAATGTAACCGGATAAATTCGCAACGTTTCATTACAAACAGCGGTTAAATAGGGGAGTTTAGCGATTTCGCCCAGGTGAGGATTTTCACCTAAATTAGCTAATTCAAAGCATAATTTATCCTTGACTTCTGGTAGGTAATGTGTCCAATATAACGCCCAAGTTAAGGAGGAAGCAGTGGTTTCATGTCCGGCAATTAATAAGGTCACTAATTCATCTCTAAGTTCAGTTTCACTCATCGGTTCACCTGTTTCATCTCGCGCCGACATTAACAGAGTTAAAATATCATCGCCGGCAAAATCATTCTTTTGTTTTCGTTCACGAATTTCGGCATAAATCATCTCATCGGCTTGTTGTTTGTAGCGCAAAAAACGCCCCCAAGGACTCCACTCGCCCCAGTCTTGACGCAGACTTGGGAAGAACATTAAAGTCGCGGCTAAAGGTGAACCAATAGACTCCATCATCGCACTTAAAAGATGTCGTAATTGTTCATAACGTTCGCCTTCTGTGAGTCCGAAAACGGCTTTTAAAATCACTCGCAAAGTAATATCCTGCATTAAAGCCCGAACTCGAAAGGGTTGACCGATTTTAACTTGTGACATCACTTGTTTAGTAATCTCACAAATAAGCTGATTGTAAGTTTTTAAGCGTTCACCATGAAAGGGAGGCATTAAGAGTTTACGTTGACGTTCGTGGCGTTCTCCATCCACCATAAAAACTGAATTATTTCCCAGTAAAAAGAGTAATACTCCTCCAGCATTTCCGGTTCTAAACTGTTCAGCATTGGCGGTAAAAATCTTTTCAATTGCTGCGGGATGATTTACATAAACAAGGGGAGTTGCTGACTTGCCAATGCGAATAAAGTCACCATAACGCTGATAATAATCTTCTAAATAATCTAGGGGACGAGTAACGAATTTCATCATTCTGAGAACCCGAGGCGTTTGAGGGCCGTTTGGTAAGGTCATAAATGTTCTCCTTGTTGTGATTTGGCTCTTACAAAGATTATATACTTTATAGTATGACAGATTTTATTTAAAATTTGTCAATGAATTAAACTTGAGCTAAGACCTGTAACTCACATTGTTTAAATAGATAATTAACGGCAGAAAATAATCGTTCTAAATCTTGAATAGTATAAAAGGTTTTATGGCGAGTAAATTGATCAGACTTAAGCTGACCAAACTGCCAAATTTTTCCATTAGAAACAATCCCTAATAGGGTTTGTTCTAAGTCACCATTAATTTTCTGCACGGCAACTAACTCGGCTAAACACTGACCCCATCCTTCCTCAAATTTATCTTGTTTGGCTTCAACAACTAAAAAATAAGGTCGATCAAAGATAATCGTTCCTAACTCACTCCGTTTGGCAACAATATAATCAGGTTGTCCACAGAATTTTTCATCATAAATTAGGGTTTCATGACTCCAAAGAGTTAACTTTTTTCGGTAGGGTTTCCAAACCTCTTTTAAAAGAGGATAAATTAAATTTTCACAAATTGCATCTTCTGAGTTATCGACAACTCCATCATTAAATAACAACTCTAATTCTTCTTTAAAACCCGCAGGGACTAGAAACGCTGTTTCCACAACAAAATCTGCTAGAATATACTTAATTTTAAATTCTCTAGCCACTGCACTAATACTTTTGTAGCTACTAAATGGCATAAAACTCGATTCCCATAAAATTCTAATTTAATTATAGCAATCAGGAAGATCATAAACCTGTAGCTAAACCTAAACCCTGAGAATACCCTCTGAAATTTGCTTGAGGAAAAGGTAAACATTGAAATAACTGAAGGGTCAATCTGCAAAAATTTAATCAAATGCAATTTAAAAGGTCGGTTTTATCATAAAATAAGACTGTTCAATCAGATCTTACTCCTTGTATGTCTTATTACATCTCTCCCAGGTTTCTTGACAAATTAGCCGTTCATATCACCAAAAACTTTTTAAAGATCTCTAACCTGCGAGTTCCCCTAATTTTAGGAATTCATGGACGCAAGGGAGAAGGAAAAACCTTTCAATGTGAATTGGTGTTTGAGAAAATGGGATTTGAACCTGTAACGATTTCTGGCGGTGAATTAGAGAGTCCAGATGCTGGAGATCCTTCACGACTCATTCGACTGCGGTATCGTGAAGCCTCAGAACAAAGCAAAGTCAGAGGTCAAATGTGTGCATTATTTATTAATGATATTGATGCGGGGGCTGGACGTTTTGACTCGGGAACTCAATACACGGTTAATACTCAGTTAGTCAACGCGACTTTAATGAATATTGCGGATAATCCCACGAATGTTCAGCTACCTGGAAGTTATGATGAAACCCCGCTACAACGGATTCCAGTTATTGTCACCGGAAATGATTTTTCGACCCTTTATGCACCGCTAATTCGAGATGGACGGATGGAAAAGTTCTATTGGGAACCTGTCTCCAAGGAACGGATTGAAATTGTTGAGGGAATTTTTCAACAAGAACTTTTAAAACAAGATATCATCAAGTTGGTTGACGAGTTTCCTGACCAGTCAATCGATTTCTTTAGTGCATTGCGATCGCGAATTTACGATGAACAAATTCAACACTTTATTCATCAAATGGGAATCGAAAAAATTTCCAAGCGAATTGTCAATAGTACAGAAAAGCCACCTGAATTTAACAAACCTAATTTTAAATTCTCTCACTTGCTAGAAATGGGTCATCAGATGGTTGCCGAACAGCGACGCATCCAAGAGTTAAGATTAGTAGAGGAATATAACCAAAATCGCATTTTTCATCCCGATGCAATCTCCTCCCAACGAACCTTAAATCCTGTTGAGCAAAAAGAAAATTATACTCAAAAAACTCATCTTCCTTATAACCCTGTTATGCCGCCTCATCGGGTTGATAGCAAAGTCACAGGTGTAATGCAAGGGGATAGCAAAGGATCAACTTTTATTAGTGAAGGTCAGGCGGTGACAACGAAACTGAGTTTAAAGGTTCTCGAACAAATTGAACAGATTATAGAAGCAGGATATCGAGTCGGTTTGGAATATGCTGATTCCCGTCGCTTTAAAACAGGATCTTGGAAAACGTGTTCCATCGTTGATAGCACTCATCAATCGGAAATCATGGCAGAAATTGAGGCTTGTATATCTGAACATCCTAATGATTATGTGCGTTTAATTGGGATTGATACTAAAGCTAAACGCCGGATTATTGAGACAATCATTCAACGACCTAATCCCTAATTTTGGAGATGTTTGCTTTAGATAGCGTCTGTTCCTACCCCTTTCCAAATTGCAACTAAACCAAACAGGATAAACAAACAACCTCCGATGGCGGTAATCATGCGTTCAGAAATTTTTCCGGCGATTAATCGTCCGCCAACAACTGCTATCGCCGTACAAATCGCATGACCTAAAGTCGCGCCTAAAACCACTCCCAAGGGTTGATAAGTTGCCGCTAACGCAATGGTTGCAATTTGAGTGCGATCGCCCCATTCAGCCGTAAAAGTCAAGAAAAAAGCTTCTAAGATAATCCCCAGTGAACTGCTGAGTTTTGGAAATTTTGATTTACTTTTTTCAACAGCTTCTGCGGCTTCTTTTTCTTCTTCTTTGTTGGATGAAGTAGACATCTTGCTCGCATCGTATAAAAGTTTAATCCCAAAACTAAAAAAGAGTATTATTTCTGCATAATGTAAATAAATTCTGGGAAGAATAGAAATAATTTGACCCACAAAAACCGATAAAATCGTCATTACAGCTAAAGCGAGTGTAACTCCGATGAAAACCAATTTTCGAGAATAGCGAATGGAGAGAATCACCGCAATAAAAAAGGTTTTATCTCCAAGTTCAGAGAGAGTAATCAGTAAGAGTCCGGCAGTAAATGCAGTCAACATAATTGTATTTTAAATCTTCAGTCGTTACTTTATATTTGAGGTTGGAGATTTACGACTAATATTTTGTGAGTGGGTCTTTAAAACCCTGAACCTAATTAATCTACTCTATCTTAAATTTCAAAGAAAATCAAAAAATAAACCTAACTTTTTAGCTATTTCATAAATGAATTAAATATGATTCATTGTTAATTCATCTTGACGGCTTGAGGAGTGATGAATAAAATAGAAGATATTTGTATGATTAATGATTATTTGATTAAGGTAAAAAACTGAGATTTTCAGGGAATGTAATCAAGGATCAAGATCAAGACACTGAAATCAGAGAAAAGAGGTTGACCAACGATAACTAATAGGATCTTGTCTTTTTTGATTAACGACGGTCTCCAACAGGAGTAAGATAAATAAAGGATCTAAACGGACACGGACTGTCGTGCCAAGCCAACCGACCAGTAAAATTTGATCCATAGCTGGATGTCGAAAGGCAAATGATCCCTTAAAGTATTCTGATATTTATCACAGTCGCAATTGCGTTTATCATGCCATTTCCAAGATCTAGCGGTATTTTGCTTCACCCCACCTCACTACCCGGTCGATATGGGGTCGGAGATGTTGGCCCAGTTGCCTATCAATTTGTTGATTTTTTGAGAGATAGTGGACAACAACTTTGGCAAATCTTGCCCTTTGGCCCCACAGGATTTGGCAACTCTCCCTACTTATCCTATTCAGCAATGGCGGGAAATCCGTTATTCATCAGTCCTGATCTCTTATTAGAGGAAGAATTACTCACATCTCAAGATTTAGTCAATACACCCCTTTTTCCCGTCGAACAAGTTGATTTTGATAGCGTTAAAGCGTTCAAATGGGACTTGTTTAATAAAGCTTGTCAGAATTTCAAAAAAACCCTCACCCAACAAGACAACGAATTCGAGGGATTTTGTCGAAATAAGTCTTACTGGCTAGATGATTATGCCCTATTCATGGCAATTAAAGAAGCCCATGATGGCGAAAGTTGGCACAAATGGGACAATGATATTGCTCGTCGCCAACCCGAAGCCATCCAACAATGGCGCGACAAACTCGCCGATCAAGTTTTCTTTCATAAATTCCTACAATTTGAATTTTTCCGTCAGTGGTCCAAACTGAAACAATACGCCAACGAACAGGGAATACAAATTTTTGGAGACGTGGCGATTTATGTGGCGCACGACAGCGCGGATGTTTGGTCCCATCCTGATATCTTTTGCTTAGACGGCGAAACAGGTGAAGCGTCATTAATGGCTGGAGTTCCGCCCGATTATTTTAGCGCGACAGGTCAACTCTGGGGAAATCCGGTTTATAACTGGGAACGAGTTCAACAAAATGGCTTTAATTGGTGGTTACAGCGGGTGCAATCGATTTTAGACTGTGTAGATATTATGCGGATTGACCACTTCCGAGGTCTACAAGCATTTTGGGCCGTCCCCCAAGGTGAAACAACCGCAGTGAATGGTTACTGGATAGAAGCGCCTGGAGAAGCCTTATTTAATCTGTTAAATGAGAAACTTGGCCAATTGCCGATTATTGCCGAAGACTTGGGTTTAATTACCCCAGAAGTCGAAGCGCTACGGGATAAATTTGAACTTCCTGGCATGAAGATTTTGCAATTTGCCTTTGATTCTGGGCCAGACAATCCCTATCTTCCCTACAATTACAGTACGCCCAATTGGGTCGCTTATACCGGAACCCATGATAATGACACCACTGTTGGTTGGTTTAGTGAACGTTCTTTACAAGCCCAAGCCCGAGTGATGAGTTATGTGGGCGGAACGATGGGTCACGGCATTCATTGGGATTTAATCCAAGTCGCACTCGCATCGGTGGCGAATCAAGCTATTTTGCCCTTGCAAGACGTTTTAGGCTTGGGTAGCGAAGCCAAAATGAATCAGCCGAGTACATCAGAAGGAAACTGGTCTTGGCGGTTCTTACCTGGAGCCATTACCGATGAAATTCGCGATCGCCTTAGATCATTGACCGAAACCTATGGTCGGTTGCCCAGATAAATGTCTAGGGTAGTGTGAGGACTCGTTCTCACGGCTAACTTAGGCGATAAATAGCCCGTCTTAAGAGTTCGAGTTAGGGGTTTGAGGTTGGGGGTGGTTGGCTTTAAAGACGACCTCCTCCACCATACCGGGTTCTCCCAGACGTTTGCTTTTGCCGTTATTGACTGTTACCATCACGCCGCCTGCATTCCCGGCGACAACCACTAACTCGTTTTTGGCTTTCCAACTTCGTTTGCTTCCGCCCGCTAAAATACCCTGAAATTCGGTTTTTCCATCAACTTCAATCAAAACCCAAGATTCATCTTTAACCGTAATTCCTACCTCAACGGTTTGGTTGACAGGTGCAGGTTGGGAAACAGGGGAAGTCGAGGCGTTTGTTGTGTTGTCTATCGAGGTCGGTGTCGCTTGCACCACAAGTTGGTCTTGACCTGGAGTTGAATTGTTCGCGGAAACACTCACCGACTGAGTTGTACTTGTTACTGGGACTTCCGCAATTCTGGACTCCGGTAAAATTTGAAGTTGGGGAGAGGATTGGATCAAATAGACTAAACCATTCATCGTCCCCAAAATTAACAGAATATAAGTCAGATAAAGATGGGTTGGTCGTAACTGAGGTAACGGTAACAACCAAGAGCTAGACTCTAGTGAGGGAAGAATCGGTTCAGGAAGGAAAAAATTTGCCAACTCCTCACCGTTTAAACCCAGGGCGTTTGCATATCGTCGGATTAAGCCTTGAGTATAGACAGGTTCAGGTAGATTTTCGACTAGACCTTCTTCTAAAGCTTGGAGTAAATGGCGGCGAATCATGGTGTAGGCTGCCACCATATCTAATGATAGAGAATGATGTTCCCGAGTTTGACGCAGTTGCAGGCCAACCTCAACCAATCTCTGAGCTTGTTCAATATTGGTAACAGAACGATTATTGTCACCCAGATTTTTTCTAATCATTGAGAACGGTAAACTTACTTTCATACGCACAACTCCTTAATATTTATATAAGTGATTGAGAAGACTTTTGGCATATTGAGGCTAGAGATTCAACTGATTTTGTAAAAATTCAAGTTCAGACGGAGTTAGAGATCGATAGTGACCCGGTGCTAATTCCGGTTTTCCCGGCGGATTAAGCTCAATTGAGCCAATGGCACTCCGATGAAGTTTAATCACGGGGTAGCCCAGTTGCTCTGCGACTTTCCGAATTTGTCGATTTCTTCCCTCAAATAAAATCACTTCTAAAAGCGTTTGAGAATCAATGCTCTGTTTTAACCGTCGGACTTCAGCCGGTATAGTTTTTCGACTTGATAATATCACCCCTTGGCGCCATGCTTGCAACACAGATTCGGGTGGATGACCTTGCACCCAAACTTGATAGGTTTTGGGAACATGGTGACGAGGATGGGTGAGGCGAAAGGTGAGTTCCCCATCGTTGGTGAGCAATAATGCTCCAGTGGAGTCTACATCTAAACGTCCCACCGGATGAACTCCCTGGCCCCTCTGTAGTCGGCGAGGTAACAAGTCTAATACGTTGCGTCGTCGGCTTGGGTCAGCACAGGTTGAAACTACCCCAATTGGTTTATTTAATAACAGGTAGATTGGCACAGGTCGATGAGAGGGTTTGATTGGCTTCCCATCTACTTCTATATCATCAGATGACGGATTTGCCTTTTGTCCTAAGTGAGCAATATTACCATTGACCCGCACTCGTTTAGCAAGAATCATTTGTTCGGCTTGACGACGAGAGGCAATCCCCCAAGTTGCCATGATTTTTTGTAGCCTTTCATCCATATCAGTCAGGATTGCGTGGACTTCTTCTCATAGACTTTTGAACCACGCTAAATTTTTGCACAATTTGGTAGACTATGTACAAATATTACAGCAATCAGTAATTCTTCCTACACAATCTCAATCTAAACATTTTGACTTGCTCAAACCGATTTGTCAGGGTCTCATGTCAAATATTGGGTAAAAATTGGGATATAACGTTTGTACAGCAGTTCAAAGATTTTCTTTTTGATCTTCTGATGCTGCCCACAGCACCCCATGGAAGTTTAAACTTAAATTTGTAAAATGCACAGTCAATCTATGAGTTCAACTGAGACATCATCTAAACAACTGGTTGGCAAGGTTTTATCGCGGGCTGTAAAATTATGGCTGCGATCGCAAGTTGAACAAATAGATGATTTAGACATTAAAATCTTGGGCAATAATCGTTCAATACTGACGGGTCATATTTCTCAGGTAACAGTTTGGACGGCCTATGCGGTTTATCGAGGACTACACCTGACGCAAGTTGATCTGTGTGCATCTGGTATTCATATCAACATCGGTCAAGTTCTTAAAGGCAAACCCCTAAAGCTGCTCAAATCCTTTCCCGTTGATTGTCAAGTCTGTTTGCTTTCGGCCGATCTTAACACCTCCTTACAAGCTCCTAGTCTCACCAATGCGATCACAAAATTCCTTCTTCCTTTGATTCAATCGCAGAATCCAAAGAACTGCAATCTTTCTTTCCCGAATGACATTAAAAGTTTGCAAAATCTACAAATGGTCTTAGGCCAGGATCAACTCACACTAACCGCAGAGATGCTATCAACCAACGATGAATTAACTCCTTTTTGCTTTCACTCTGAATTGTACCTTGCCAGCCCAACAGAATTATTACTCGCCTCTCCCCATTTAGAACTACCTCAACAACAGCAGCATTGTGATCTCGATAACATGACCATTGACCTGGGAACAGATGTCAATCTTCAACAGTTAAGTATTAGTCCCGAACAATTACAGATGAAAGGAGAAATTAAAGTGAATCCTTAAGAGGAGATGGGGAGGTTGGGAGATCAAAATATTTTGACTTCTGACCTCACGACTTCAAACGGTGTAGTCTATGAAGATAACCGCGAAAGCAACGGTAACAATAACGTAGTGAAATAATAAACCAACGGTGCTGTAAACACATAACTATCAGCCCGATCTAAAATTCCACCATGACCCGGAATCAATTGTCCAGAATCTTTCACCCCTGCATCTCGTTTCATCATCGACTCGGTTAAATCTCCGAGTAAACTGGCAATCCCAATCAATAAACCCAACGCCGCACCTGACCCTATAAAAATCGGCCATTGCAAATACCAAGCCCCGGTAATTGCCACCGCCATACTACCAATGACGCCAAAAACAGCCCCTTCGACCGTTTTTTTCGGGCTAATATCCGATAGACGAGTTCGCCCAAACAACTTCCCAACCGTATAAGCCCCAATATCCGCCGCCCAAATACACAGAAACGCGAGTAATGTTGCCGTCAGTCCCACCGGAAGATTACCCGGATGAGTCCAAAACTGCGGCCAGTTGAGGTTAAGTTGAGGATTAGTAATCGCACTGCTAACCAAAAGTGAAGGGTGTTCAATCCCAACCCGCAATCTAATCCAATAACTCGGCAAATACCCTCCATAAAATAAGCCTAAAATTGAGGAGGCAATATCAGCAATCGTGGATAGCTTCGGCTGAAACAACAAGTAAAAACAGATCAATGTTCCCGCCAAAGCAAACATCGCATCAACTAAAGTCGGTGCAAAAGCCGCCGTAATTAGTAAGGCTTGACTCACCGCTAAGGTTGTTTTCCCCGCAGGTTCAATTCCCTTTGCCCTCACAAGCTGAAAATATTCGAGTTGACCGAGATAAATAATAATCCCAAAGCCAATCGTAAAGTACCATCCTCCCCAAAGAATCATTCCCAGGGCGACGGTGATTGCAACAATTCCACTAAAGATGCGAGACCAAGACATAGGACAGATGATATGGCATGATGCGGGATAAAACGGTTAAACCACTCAATCCCCTAACTCTAAGTATGACGGTATTGAGTAAACAAGTTACAATTTTCCCTAATCGAGTTTCTCGCCGCTGAGAATAAACATCGGGTTAATCGCTTCAAAAGATTGACTTCCTCCCCGACGTTCTAAACGGTTAATGGAAGATTGAACCACCTCAACATGACGAACTTGCAACTGGGCAAACCCTTCAGAAATTCCATAAAGACTCTCTAAGTTAGAAGCTGTCGCCACAATTCGGCCTCCGGGTTGTAGATATTTCCAGGCTTCCGCTAAAATCGCCTTGATATCCCGTCCCCCTTCTAGACAGACTCGATGGGGAATCGGCGATAAATCTTGCAGACATTCTGGTGCGCTTCCTTCCACAACTTCTACATTATCAACCTCAAAGCGATCGCAATTCTGGCGAATTAAACTGACAACATCAGAGTCTCGTTCGACTGCAATAATTCGACCTTGAGGACATAATAAACCAATTTCTACTGGAATTGTACCAGTACCAGCACCAATATCCCAAACTACAGAGTCGCTTTGAAGTTGCAGCAGAGAAATTAACAAGATGCGAACTTCTCGTTTACTCATCGGAATACCCGGTAAACGTTCAAATAATTCATCGGGAATACCGGGAGTGATATAAGGCCAGAGTTTGGAAGGCATAAAATAACTTGAAATTCAGAATATATCTCTTAAGAATAGACGGACTCGATTCTTTTATCTTAATGGAAAGATTTGCAAATTTTTAGGGTTTCGAGAGTTGGATCGCTACATCCCGTTATTGTCGCACCAACTGACAAAACTTTATGTAAGTAATTGATCGCATCTGCGCTAATTTGTTCACCTGGCATCAAAATCGGAATTCCTGGCGGATAGGGACAAACCATTTCTGCACTAATACACCCAACACAATCATTCACGCTTCGCCTCTGACTCGCCCCCTCAAACGCCTCCCGAGGTGAAAACCTGACGACAGAGGAAAACACAGGCGGAAGCGGAAACTCTGGGGAAATTGTTTGAAAATCAGGGATCATTGCAGACAATTGAGTAAACCCTTTAACCAGTTGCTCGATATCGGCTTTTGTATTCCCTAAACTAATAATAAACGTTAAATGCTTTAAATTGGGTAACTCTGCCGTGACCTGCAATTGTTGATGTAAAATCTCATCGGCTTGATAACCGGTTAACCCCAAATTAGAGACGTTTACACTCAAGCGAGTCGGATCGAGATCCCAAAATGAATCTTGTTTGTTTTCCGGTAAATTCAACACTGAAATTCCGGGAATTTTATCTAACAATTTTCGCGCTTGATCGGCTAACTTGAGAGTATGATTCATCAACTCTTGTCCTTGAGTTGCCATTTGTTGACGGGCTGCATCCAGAGAAGCTAATAACAAATAACTCGGACTACTTGATTGAATCATTTGTAGAGCTTGATTTAAACGATTTCGATCTATTCTATTGCCTTGAATGTGCAGCATCGAAGCTTGGGTCATTGCACCCAATACTTTATGAGTTGATTGTACAACTAAATCGGCTCCGGCTGTTAATGCGGCTGTAGGTAAATCTGAATGAAAATAAAAATGTGGCCCGTGTGCTTCATCAACTAAAAGGGGAATATTATAGTCATGAGTAATTTTAGCAATTTGTTCAATATTTCCACAAATTCCCTGATAAGTTGGGTAAACAATTAGAACGGCTTTAATATCTGAATATTGTTTTAATGCGGTTTCAATGGCTTGGGGAGTGATGCAATACGTTAAATCCCAATCAGCATTATATTCGGGTTGTAAAAAGACTGGTATTGCTCCCGATAAAATCAATCCAGAAATAACAGATTGATGAACGTTTCGCGGCATTATTATTTTATCACCCGTTCCACAAGTTGCCAAAATAGCGGCAATAATTCCCCCGGTTGAACCATTCACTAAAAACCTCGTTTGTTCCGCCCCAAATGCTTCAGCCGCAAGTTGTTGTGCTGACTCGATAACGCCTTCGGGTGCAAATAAATTATCAAGTTCGGGGAGTTCGGGTAAGTCGGCTTTAAACACTTGTGAACCCAATACATTTTGTAATAACAAATTAATCCCGTTTCCCCGTTTGTGTCCGGGTGCATAAAAGGCGGCGTGGGGTCGATTGGCGAGGGTTTTTAAGGTGTCGAGTAGGGGTGTTTTGGTTTGGTCTAGCATGATTTATTTTGAAAGGGTTACTAACAGTCTCCTAGCCCTTAATTCTGGACTAATAGCCCCCCTAACCCCCCAATTCTGGGGGGAATTAGAATTTCCTTTTCAAAGTCCCCATTAATCAAAGTTCCCATTAATCAAAGTCCCCCATTATTGGGGGATTTAGGGGGCAGGGAATTTTTGGGGGCAGGGGGATTTTAAGGACGATACAGAGAAAGATACAGTTCAGTATGTTATCATTTTTACAACTAACATCAGAAAATATACCAACTTTTTTTGAATTTATCCGAGTTAATTATACCGTTGTTGTCGCATTTTTCCAAGTCCTACATCAACATCTTTAATTCTGCTTGATAGCGACTGTTTTGAGAGTACAATGGTTAATAACTGCACGTTTGGTTGGTTGACTGTTAAAGCAAGTGTTAAAGGGATTGAGATTAAAATGAGTGAGAAACAAGAAGAATTTCTTTTTACTAAGGATATGTTTGAAGTTGTATCTAATGTTATGGTCCAGATAGACAATCGAGAGGATTATGAAGGTGAGGTTTTACTAGATATATCACAAATAAAATATTTTGGAAAGATTGTTTCAAATATAAAAAATATTCTAGAGATAACAGTCAATTATATTAACAAAAAATTTAAAAAATTTCCAAATTTTAGAGTTCTTGATGGGCATTCAAAGATCACGATTGCATCTTATAAAACTGATGAAAATATTTCTGTAGATATTGAGACCTGTGAATTTAATAGCACAAGTGATGATCTCTGTTATTTTTTTATTATATTAACACCTAAATCGATGCAAATAAAATCAAAAATTACCAATTTAGATACTACCATCGGCAGAATAGAATGTCTAAAGGATGATATAGAGTGGTTTGATTCGGATAATTTCTGGGATCGCGAAAGAAGAATCAAAGAAAAATTTATCAGAGAACTAAATTCTCTTGGAATTTATGATGATATCGCCCCCGAGGTTTATCATTCTGCAATTGAAATAAGCATTGAAGAAGCCTGTAGGATGTCAGTCGATGACTTTATATATTACTTGGATAAAACTTTTCAAAAAATGTTGCCTCTGATGTTAATATATATGACCGAAGATCCTCTTTCATATATATGTGAATATCTCAATTTACAGCCTTTATACAGTCTCGTTGAATGTGCTAAGAGTACAGGTTTTGAAGAAGAAGAACTAGAAAGATGGGTAAAGATAATTAACAGAAAAAAACAGGTAATATTTCAAGGGCCACCCGGAACAGGAAAAACATTCATCGCCCAAAAAATCGCCAAACATTTAATAGGAGGTAACAACGGTTTTTCTGAATTGGTTCAGTTTCATCCCGCCTACACCTACGAAGACTTTATACAGGGAATTCGTCCTCGGACAAAAGATGGACAGCTAACCTATTCAATGGTTCTGGGTCGATTTCTTGAGTTTTGTAAAAAAGCAGAATCCTGTGAAGGAACTTGTGTTCTAATTATTGACGAAATTAATCGGGCGAATTTGTCTCAGGTGTTTGGAGAGTTGATGTATTTGTTGGAATATCGACGTGAAAAAATTTGTTTGGCGGGTAGTAATGAACCGTTTGGAATTCCCCCAAATGTTTACATTATTGGAACCATGAACACTGCTGACCGTTCTATTGCGTTGGTTGATAATGCACTTCGTCGCCGCTTTTCTTTTATTACGCTTTCTCCCAATTATGATGTATTGCGTAATTACCATGACTGGCTACCCAGAAATATTGAGAATGATAGAGTTGAGAAATTAATCGGTATTCTAAAAGATTTGAATCAAACAATTGATGACCCCCATCACGAACTGGGGATTTCATTTTTCTTGGTTTATGACTTGGAAAATAATATTGAGGATATCTGGACGATGGAAATTGAACCCTATTTAGAAGAATATTTTTATGATAACCCCGATAAAATAAAGGATTTTCGCTGGTCTGAGATTAAGAACAAACTTTTTAAACAATAAAATTGTATGAAATAGTTAAATATTTGCTAGTCATGTTTTTATTTTTTTGATCCCCCCTACTGTTTAAAAAAGGGGGGAATAAGAAATAAGTAGCTTAAAATTATCCCTTTCTACCCCCATTATTGGGGGTCACGGGGGCGGATGATTTAGGGGGATCTCTTTTTAAGCTTTGTGAATTTAACCTTAATTTAAGATAGTTAAATTTTAAATGAACCAACCCACAATTATAGAACTCACCGAACACCAACCCAAACTATTTGAACGGGATGAACTTGATATAGAAATTGCAGAACTCATTTGGAAAAATCATAAAAATTTAATTGATGTAGAGTTTCCCTCTATTAAAACTCAAGGAAAAATTCAACTCAAGCCTAGAGGATGGGTTGGTCAAATTATCCTAACACCCGAACTACACATTTACATCAAGCCAAAAGTTCCCATTTTCAATCTATTCGGAATGTTAGAATATGCTTATCAATTGAAAAGCTTTAAAATCTTTGATCATCAATTTACCCAATGTCAAACCATAGACGATTTTTATAGCAGACTTGCGGCTATTCTCGCGGATAAAATTCTGTCTCGAAGTCGTCGGGGACTTTACCGAACTTATATTCCTGTTAGTAGCCATCTCTCCGCTATTCGCGGAAAAATTGACCTGCGAGAAACGGTTAAAAAACCCTGGAACGTTAAGCTAAAATGTCACTACGATGAACAGACTGCGGATATAGAAGATAACCAGATTTTGCTTTGGACGCTGTACGTTATTGGTCGGACTGGCTTGTGTTCGCCGACAGTTTCTCCGAAAATTAGAAAAGCCTATCACGTTCTTAATGGATTTGTTACTCACCGTTCATTTCAAGGAAAAGATTGTGTTAACCGTTCTTATAATCGTCTGAATCAAGATTATCAAATAATGCACTCTATTTGTCGATTTTTCCTCGATAATTGTGGCGCGTCTCACCAAGTTGGAAACTATACAATGTTCCCTTTTTTGGTAGATATGGCAAAGTTGTATGAGTTGTTTGTTGCAGAATGGCTGAAATTGAATCTTCCCTCTCATTTATCGGTTCGGAGACAAAGTAAACTCAATATTGGGTTTATTATTGATGTAGAAATCTACGAAACTCAGACCGGAAAAACAGTCTATATTATTGATACAAAATATAAAGTTCCTCAAAATTCATCGAGTTCGGATGATAAAATACAAGTAGTAGCCTATGCAGCTTCTAAAATTTGTTCTGAAGCGGTTCTGGTATATCCCAAACCCTTAATCAATCCATTAAATCAACCATCGGGCGAGAGTAACATTTGGGTTCGCAGCCTAACGTTTTCTATCGATGGAGACTTGGAACAAGCGGGTCAAGAATTTCTCAATAATCTGTGTCAATCGGAATAAATTTTCAAGAGATTAGTGTAAATATTACCGCATTTAACGAGTTAAGTAACTCATCAACCCATCAATTAGACGATCACTATCCATCGGTAAAATATCTTCACCATACAGCAGCTTTTGTGTAATCACAAAATGAACCATCGTTCCTAAAAAAATTCGGGCGGCGACTTCAGGATCATCAATTGGAAGTTCGGGACAACTGGCAAATAAATGAGTAATGGCTTGAAAAGCAGTTGCTTTAATTGTACGAGTAAAGTTACGGGCTAACTCGGGAAAACGTCCAGACTCTCCTAAAATAATTCGCATAAAGTCGAGAAATTGTGGATCATTAGTAGAATCTTCAACAATTTTTTTAGCCAACTCACGCAGAATAATTTCTCCTTTTCCTAGAGAGATAGGTTCTTGGAAATGTTGGGGGGTAAACAAATTCTGAAATCTTTTTTCAACTAATTGTTCAATCAAGGCAATAAATAAGCCTTCTTTGTCTTGAAAATAATTGTAAAGCGTTGGTTTTGACACACCTGCTGCGGTGGCTATTCGATCCATACTCGCAGCAGCATACCCAGACAGCATAAACTCTTGCATCGCCCCTTCGAGGATGACTTCCGCTTTTTCAGATGCTTTGGGGCGAGGCGATTTTTGGGGGTTTGAGGATTCTATCATTTTTTTCCAGTTGACAGTCTCTTTTATTTTAACTAAACTGTTTAGTAACGAGACTAAACGGTTCAGTTAAATTTTTGCAATTAAAGGAGTTGCTTCTCATGCAGGATGCAGCCAGAATAACAGAAACAGCCCTGCGAAAGTGGATCACATTCGCCAGTGTCGCCCTTTTAGGAATAGGCGGTGTAGCGATTTATCTACCCTTGCGATCGCCGTCTACCCCAACCACGCCCGCCGTCACGACGATTACCCCAAAAATCCAAACCGTCACCGCCTTGGGGCGCTTAGAACCCGATGGAGAAGTGATTCAACTCAAAGCCTCGACTTCTACCCAAGAAAGCCGAATTGCTGAATTACGAGTCCAAGAAGGAGATGAAGTCAAAGCCGGAGAGATTGTGGCGATTTTAGATTCTCGCGATCGCTTACAAGCCCAGTTAGAACAAGCCCAAGGAGACGTAGAAGTGGCGAAAGCCCGTCTAGAACAAGTTAAAGCAGGGGCAAAATCTGGAGATCTCGCCGCTCAAAAAGCGCAAATTAGCCGCCTTCAAGCGCAATTACAAGGGGATGAAGCCGCTCAAAAAGCCACCCTCCAACGGATACAAGCTGAGTGGGAAGGAGAACGCAGCGCCCAAGAAGCAACCATTAGCCGTATTCAAGCCCAGTGGGAAGGGGAACGCACAGCCCAAGCAGCCACTATCAGTCGGTTGAGGGCGGAACTCAACAACGCCGAAGCCGAATATCAACGGTATCAACAGTTGTACGCAGAAGGCGCAATTTCTCAATCCTCGTTTGATAGTAAACAGTTAAACGTAGAAACCAGTCGCCAAAAAATTGCCGAAGCGGTCGCAAATTTAGACCGAATTAACCGTACTGCAAAAGAACAAATTATCGAAGCGGTCGCGAATTTAGACCGAATTAATCGCACTGCAAAAGAACAAATTATCGAAGCCGAAGTTACGCTGAGTCGCATCCAAAGTACCGGAAGTCAACAAATTAGTCAAGCGCGATCACAATTAGAAAGTTTAGCAGAAGTTCGCCCTGTTGATGTGCAGGTTGCCCAAACAGAAGTCAATCAAGCGATCGCCGCAGTTAAGCAAGCTGAAGCCAATTTAGCCCAAGTTTATGTACGATCACCCCAAGATGGAGTGGTGATGGATATTCATACTCGCGCGGGGGAAGTTGTTTCTAATGAAGGGATTATCGAGTTAGGGCGCACTCAACAAATGTATGCGATCGCCGAAGTTTATCAAAGCGATATTCAAAAAATTAAACTCGGACAAACTGCCAAGATTACCAGTGAAGCTTTACCGGAAATATTAATAGGAAAAGTAGAACGAATTGATAGCAAAGTGCAACAACAAAGCGTGATTAATACTGATCCGAGTGAAAACATCGATGCAAGAGTTGTGGAAGTTCATGTCCGTTTAGATGATACCTCCAGTCAAACCGCAGCAAAATTTACCAATTTGCAAGTCCAAGTTGAGGTGGAATTATGATTAAAGTGCTGCAACAATTACAACGACGAACACCGCTAGGTTGGTTACAACTCACTCACCATAAAAGTCGCTTGTTTGTGGCAATTTCTGGGATTGCTTTTGCCGATGTATTAATGTTTATGCAACTCGGGTTTCAAGCCTCTCTTTTTGATAGTAATACTCGGATAAGACGGGCTTTAAATGCTGATATTGTGTTAGTGAGTCCCAAAGCCAAAAATACACAAAATTTGTCTACTTTTGCCAGACGAAGACTGTATCAGGCGATGGATGTTCCGGGTGTGGAATCAGCCCATGGGTTTTATTCTCAAACGATTAACTGGAAAAATCCCCAAACTCGTCAAGATAATCCATTACAACTGATTGGATTTGATCCCAATTATCCAGCTTTTAATCTTCCTGAAGTGAATCAACAGCTTGATGAAATTAAAATACCTGATGTGGTGTTATTTGATCGCAAATCTCGGGGTGATTATGATCAAGTCATTACCCAAGTTAGTGAGAATAATTGGGTTTCTACAGAAGCAGAAGGACGGAAAATTACAGTCAAAGGATTATTTTCATTAGGGGCTTCTTTTGGTACAGATGGGATTTTGATTACTAGCGATCAAAACTTTCTGATGTTGTTTCCCCGTCGTGATGCAGGAAGTGTAAGTTTAGGGTTAATTCAGGTTGAACCCGAAGCTGATTCTGTCATTGTGGCTGAAGCTTTGCGATCGCATCTTCCCGAAGATGTGGAAGTGATGACGATTGCTGAATTTATCGAAGATGAACAGAAATATTGGCAAGAAGAAAGTCCAATTGGATTTATTTTTACATTAGGAACGGCGATGGCGTTTATCGTGGGTGTGGTGATTGTTTATCAAATTTTATCAACTGATGTGAGCGCTCATATCCAAGAATATGCCACATTTAAAGCAATGGGTTATCGTCATCGTTATTTATTAGCAATTGTCTTTGAAGAAGCGATTATTTTAGCATTTCTGGGGTTTTTACCTGGATTTATTTTACCAATTGGCTTATATTATGGAGCAGCAAAAGCGACTTCATTACCGATTCAGATGACCCTGATTAGAGCAATTACAGTGTTGATTTTAACGATGATTATGTGTATTATTTCCGGGGCGATTGCCACCCAAAAACTACAATCGGCTGATCCGGCTGATATGTTTTAAATCAAAGTTATTGATTTCATTAGATTTGATATTACTCAACTCCAAAAGCAACAATTAATGATGATGACAGATTCTTATACTCCAGTTCTTTCTATTAAACATCTTGATCATTTTTTTGGTCAAGGGGAACAACGTAAACAGGCTTTGTTTGATATTAACTTAGAGATTAATGCAGGTGAAATTGTTATTATGACCGGGCCTTCTGGTTCAGGAAAAACAACACTATTAACATTAATTGGAGGGTTAAGATCTGTACAATCAGGTAGCCTGAAATTTTTAGGACAAGAACTTTGTGGGGCGACTTCAAAACAATTAGTTAAAATTCGTCGGCAGGCTGGATATATCTTTCAAGCCCACAATTTACATGGTAGCCTAACCGCTTTGCATAACGTTCGCATGGGGTTAGAAATTCATCCCCAATATTCTGTGAAAAAAATGGAGGAAATGGCAACTCATATTCTCCAAGAAGTCGGATTAGGAAATCGTTTAAATCATTATCCTGATAATCTTTCGGGAGGGCAAAAACAACGGGTAGCAATTGCCAGGGCGTTAGTCAATCATCCTCAGTTACTCCTAGCAGATGAACCCACGGCAGCTTTAGATAGTAAATCTGGACGAGATGTGGTGACGTTAATGCAAAGACTCGCCAAAGAACAAGGTTGTACAATTTTACTTGTTACCCATGATAACCGGATATTGGATGTTGCTGATCGCACTGTTTATATGGAAGATGGAATCTTGAAAAGTAATCAACTCGCCCCCACAAAATAAGCAATATTTTACAAAAATATTGAGGGATAGACAGATGTAGCTATCACTCGTTATATTTGGGAGATGAATAACGAAAGTCGGAAAGTTGTTGCTATTTTCCCCGATCATAATAATTCGGGTATATTACTTTTCCTCTGAATTTCTGAGCGATGTCTATCTTAGAGGAGATGTAATTTACAGGTTCTCACCTTAAGCTAGAGGTATTCCTATCACTTTAGTTTATCAGGGAGGAACCGCTTTGTCAGGTAGTTGGACAACTATATTTCACACGCTGGTCATAGGAACTCTTGCCTATGTCGCTCTCATTATTCTACTCCGAATTTCAGGAAAACGCACCCTTTCTAAGTGGAATGCTTTTGATTTTATCGTGACAATTGCATTCGGTTCTATCCTGGGAATGATTCTGTTAGGAGAGGATACCAGTTTAATTCAAGGAATAGTTGGGTTTGGTTTATTAGTCATTCTTCAACTTGGGGTAAGTTGGCTATCAGTGAATTCTGAACAGATGCAAGCATTAATTAAAGCAAAACCAACTTTATTGCTTTATCAAGGAAATATGATTACAGAAACGCTTAAAAAAGAACGAATTACGCAAGAAGATGTATTAGCAGCTATTCGCGCTCAGGGAATTTCAGCCGTAGAAAATGTGGAAGCTGTCGTACTTGAAACAAATGGCAACTTTAGCGTCATTGAACAAAATCAAGGAACATCAAGTTCGGCTTTAATTGACGTTCAAGGATATCCTGTCGTTCAAAGAGAACTTACTAAAGTTTAACGGATTTTGATTGAAAATCAAATGTAGACAGGCATGATCCCAAATGTCATTCTGAATGCAGTGAAGAATCTCTGTTAGACCCTTCATTTCATTCAGGGTGGCAATTTATTAGACCCTTTATTTCATTCAGGGTGACAATTTAAAATTATGCGATTCGGATAAACTCCGCGAAGAATCTATGATTTAGCATTTTACTTTTACTTATACTTATCTACCGCTCAAATTCAATATGAATAAAATTGTTTTCTTTTATACAGGTTTAGAACCCATTTTCAGGATAATTATTATTGGGACGTTAGCCTATATTAGTTTGTTATTGCTGTTGCGGGTATCAGGAAAACGAACACTCGCCCAGATGAATGCGTTTGATTTTGTGATTACGGTGGCAATTGGTTCAACCTTTGGTCGATTATTAACCGCAAAAGGGGTTTCTTTGGCTGAAGGTATCACTGCTTTTGGCGTTTTAATTGGATTACAATATATTGTTTCTTGGCTGACAATTAAATCTTCGGCTTTTGCAGATTTAGTCATGGCGAGTCCTTCTTTGCTTTATTTTGACGGACAGTTTATCAACAAAGCGATGAGAGAACAACGTTTAACGAAAAAGAATCTATTAGAAACAGTTCGACAGCAGGGGGTTGTTTCTTTGCAGGATGTCGAAGTAATTATCATGGAACCTGTGGGGAATATTACGATTATTAAAAAGCAAAAATTTGAACAATCTACAGACAAGTCTGCGTTAAGTAATATTCTCGATGTTGATTATTAATCAGTCACCAGTTATTAATGTCACCCTGAGTCAACAGTGTTAAATGTCACCCTGAGTCAACAGTTTTAAATCACCCTGAGTGAAACGTAGGCGAAGCCAGACGACGGAGGAGTTTTAGGGTCTATTAGGGATTCTTCGCTTCACTCAGAATGACATAATATTATTTTATTCATGAACCGTTCCATCTGGCATGGTTGCACCTTTTAATATAGCATTATTTAGGTTCGCACCACCTAGTTTAGCATTAGTTAAGTCTGCGCCAGTTAAATCTGCACCTGTTAAGTTAGCTGCACGAAGATCTACTGAAATTAAATTAGCTCCTCCTAATTTTGCATAACTCATATTTACGGAACGCAAATCAGCATTATTTAGATTAGCAGACTTCAGATTAGCACCTGAAAGATTTGCTTGACTTAGGTTAACTCCACTAAGGTTAGCGGCATTCAAATTCACTAATTTTAGCTCCACTCCCTGAAGTTTGGCTTCTGTTAAAATTGCTCCACTTAAGTTAGCAGAATTGAGTTTTGCTTCATTAAGATTTGCATTTATTAAGTTAGCATTACTAAGATTAATACTTGTTAAATTAGCTTGACTTAAATCTGCTCCTTCTAAGTTGGCTCCAGCCAGATTGAATTGACTTAAGTTCTTACCCGATAGGTTAGCTTTTTGCAATGAAGATTTAGAAGAAATATAGTAACCTTTGGCATTATTAATCTCAAATCCAATGGGAAAGTCGGTTGTTTCATTATAAAGAGCAAATTCAAGATTAGCTCCGGTTAGATTGGCTTGTTGAAGATTGGCTTCTAACAGAAGAGCATGGCTTAGATTAGCATAACTTAAATTAGCTTTTCTCAAATTAGCTTTACTTAAGTCAGCACCAGTTAAGTTAGCATAACTAAGATTAGCTTCGGTAAGATTCACTTCTTTCGATAAATCAGCATTACTAAGATTAGCTCTAGTTAAATCCGCTTTTCTTAAATCTGCACCTTGTAAATTTGCACTAATAAGATTAGCCTCTTTCAAGTTTGTGTTCGGTAGTCTTCCATATTGCAATTGTGCTTTGTATAAACTAGCATTTTCTAGATTAGCTCTATCTAAAACTGCATAGCTAGTAGCAACATTTTTCCGAACTTCATTTAACGACGCTTCTTTTAAATTGGCTTCAATCAGATTCATATTATTCCACATAGTATGATTAAAGTTGGCTTCGGATAAATTAGCTTTGCTAAAATTAACATTTTGAAAAAAATGATTGTTTCTAAATTTAATGCCTGCCAGATTCATCTCAGTAAAATCTCGTTTCCCTTCGTTGTATAGGCGTAGAAACTCCCCGGCTGTAATCAGTGGTTTTGGTTCTTCCTCAACATCATCCTCATCTTCGTCATCCTCGTCAAAATCCTCAGTCTCGACAATTCCTTCTAAATATTCCGCTTCGTCTAACCGTTCAATATTTGCTGAAAACTGTTGAATAATCTCACTTTTCTCCGTTTCATCAGTCTCATCAAAACGGTTAATTAATCCTTGAATAATCTGCAAATCAGTTGTTCTAATTCCGACTTCTCGTTCCGCACTTTGAACCCCAGAGGTTAATACATTGTGACTTCCAACCATTGCAAAGCTAAAATCACAAACGATATATTTTTCATGGGTTCCCAACAATTTTAAGCAAAATAAATCAGGGTATTCCTGTTCTAACTGTTGTAAATCGCCCAGAGCATTATAGCGCCAACCCTTGCCAATTTTTTTGCGATCGCCCAAATATCCCCAACCAATATCGATTTTACAATTGCGGTTAAGACAATCTCGCATTTTTTGTAGCAAATCATCGTTAATGCTGTTACAATTTAACCAGGGACAGACGATAATTAACCGTTCTTCTGCGGTTTCTAACGCTTCGATTAAAACCTCCCGACTTCCCGAACGATCAAACACTAACTCTGACTTTGGTAGTGATAGAATGACTTCCGTTTCTAGTAGCGGTGTTGTGGGGACAATATCCACAGAAATAGGTTTATCTGTCTCGGGGGATGAAGAAATACTAACCCGATTTTCACACAATTCATCTAGACGTTTTTGTAATTCTGCTAACTGTTGGAGTTCGGGTCTTGTATTAAACTGTTGACTGTGTTCATCTAGACGACGTTTGAGGGTTGCAATGTATTTTTTGAGTTGAACTTGCTGCTGTTCAAGTTGTGAAATTCGTGTGACTAAATCAGGTTCGTTCTGAGAAGACATAGTTCTGAAAAAAAAGAAGGTCAAGGGAGTATCTTGACCTAGCTTACCTCAAAATTATCTCGAACTTACAATGGTTTCAGCATCAAACTTCCTGCTTCCGGAAACCCCAAACTATTCGGTTCACCAAACCGCCAATGTTGTTGATATTGATTGAGATAATTTTGACCCACAATTCCATCAACCCCTAATAAATCTAACAACTGATTATTTAAAACAACTCCATCTAAATTAGTTGACTCATAACCTTGTAACTTGATAGAAGATAGGCTAACTTTCTGACCCATTTCTTGACCACAAAACCCGCGAACATCAATATTTTCCGCATTCGCTAAATCAATTGATAAAGTATTCGCTAAACGGTTAGAAAGTACCATCACATCTGCACCCGTATCTAAAAGAAAATTATAAGGCCCTTTACCATTCACAAACACTTCTGTAGTCATTACTCCCATTTTCCCCTGTAACGGAACACCTCCCGCAACAGTATTTGAACGGGGTAAAAGTTGTAAACTAGAATTTTTAGGATTAATCACAACATCAAAACTTTTAAGAAAATCCAACCCCAAAACTCCCGCTAAATCTCCCGGAATAGCCGTTTTTGGTAATCCCATTCCGTTCATTCCTTCTACGGTTGCCGCATCAACTTTAATCGCGGGTAAACTGTGTAAAGTCGCTTTGATATTAGAACAGTCATCACCCACTACAAAATAAGCTAAAATATCACTAGGAAGGGTTGTGCCTGTTAGTCCTAACTGTTGAACAATCGGTTCAGATAAAATTGAATTTGATGCCCCGGTATCTAACAAAAATCTTTGAGGTTTTCCACCGACAATAACCGGAACAGTATAAACAAAACTCTCAGGAATCGTTTCTAATTTAACCGCAGCTTGCCCTTGACTAACTGTAGCCGGAAGGGTAACATTCATCGCCGTTAAAATGGCATTCATCCGATCATTAGCATCAGTTCTAACTTGGCCATCAGGTGTCAGAACAATCACCCGAATTGTACACTGCATTGATGCGGCTTGTAGTGCCTCTAAAGACTCAGGTTCATTATTCGGCATCGCATTTCTCATACATTGAGAAAGTTCTTGAACCAGTTGTTTTCCGAGGTCTTCTGATGAGTCTGGAGGTCGAACTCCGGGTGGAGAAACAGGTTCAGAAACAGGTTCAGAAACAGGATTTGAATAGTCGCGATTAAATCGATTATTGGGATCTTGAGGATTTTCAGCTATGGAGGGTAAAAAGGTTAACGTAATGGTTCCCAAAGCAGTAAGGAGAGTTAAACCTGATTTTAGATAAGATAAACGTTTCATTTGAAGTTAAATGTGAGGTAATTTAATCATGTTGTAGGGGAAGGTTCATATCAGTCAGCAGTCACCCGTTTTTTCAGTTATCAGTTTACCCAAATAATTTTTAACTCCTGAACTTCTGAACTTCTAACTTATGACCTCACGACTTATGACTTTTGTAAGCCTCGCGGCAAGAGCGAACACGCTTACTCCTCAGACTGTGATACCCTAAAAAAAGTTCAATCGTCCTGAACTCAATTTGTTTGTTTTTACAGAATTAGACTGATGTTTCCCCTTAAACTCGAAAAATTATTCTTACCTCTAGGAATTGTAGCAATTGGAGCGATCGCACTGTATGCTTACAATAGTGCTATTGCTGCCCCTTTACCGAAAGGCTTTCCAGCGCCCACAGATGAAGGTCGAATCGAAGTGAAGCGTTATCCGGCTTATCGAGCAGCAACAGTTCGATATACAGGTGATTTATCGATGGCAACTTTTCGGGCATTTGATCCCCTTTTTCGCCATATCAATGATAACGAGATTTCCATGACCTCTCCAGTAGAAACCCGTTATCCCATCTCTACCCTAGACCCCAACAATACGAACAGAAATGGTGAAGCGTGGGTTTCCTTCCTGTACCGTGACACTGACACTTACCCCAAAGAAATAGCAGACAATATCGAAGTCGAAGATATTCCCCCGATGACTGTCGTTAGTTTGGGACTGCGAGGAAGCTACGACTACAGCAGTTATCAAGACAATATCAAAAAACTACACAATTGGTTAAAACAAAACCCTCAATATAGCGTGGTTGGAGAACCCCGACGGTTTTTCTATGACTCGCCCTTTATACCCGAAGCCCTCAAACGCAGCGAAATTCAAATTCCTATCGAAGAAATAGAAGAAATAGAAGAAACAGAAAAAACACCTGAAACTGAGCCATAATCGCTTAAGATTGAAAAAGGCTACGCTTGGGAGTCTAAGCTATGACAGATCCTCAGATTTCAGCCATTATTTGTACACACAATCGTGATCTCTATTTGGGAGCGGCGATTGATAGTTTACTCACACAGGACTTTGAAGACTATGAAGTGATTGTAGTCGATAATGCCTCCACCGATCGCACACGCGAAGTGACCGCAGCCCGACAACATCATCCGAAGTTAACCTACGTTTACGAAGGGGTAACAGGATTATCCGTCGCCCGCAACCGAGGGGCAAAAGAAGCCAAAAGCCCAATTATCGCCTATCTTGATGATGATGCTGTCGCCACACCACAATGGTTGGGGATATTACATCAAGCTTATCAACAAGACGAGAAATTAGCGATCGCAGGCGGTAAAGTAACGCTATTATGGCCAGAAGGGATTCACGCCCCCCAATGGTTATCGGAAGGTTTAGCAGGTAATCTCGGGGCCTATGATTTAGGAAATGAAGTCGTTTCCATTACCAAGCCTGGTTTAACGCCTAGAGGGTTAAATTACTCCCTGCGTCGTACCTTTTTAGACCAAATAGGCGGGTTTGACCCCAACTTAGGCCGTGTGGGAAAACGGTTACTCTCTAACGAAGAACTTCACATGACCGAATTGGCGTTAAAAAAAGGCTGGAAAGTTGCCTATCTTCCTGAAGCCTTAGTCGCCCATAACGTCGCCCCAGATCGAGTAAACCGCAGTTGGTTTATGGAAAGAGGCTGGTGGCAAGGGATTAGTGAATGTTACCGAGAACAACTCGCAGGTGAAGCCGGTTGGAGTCAGTTAGGTCGTGGGGGGGAAAGAATTGTGAGAGGATTGTACAAATCCGTTAAGAATTTAAGCGATCCTGCACAACGGTTTGATAATTTCGTGTATGCTTACGGTCAGATTGGTTATTTAGGGGCTGCCATTGCTGGAATTATCACCTCAAAATCCCAAGAGCATTAGCTTCACAGCGAGAAGCCCCACACCTGAAACGCAGTGTCAGTGTGGGATGAATCGCCCTTGAGGTTGTTAATTCTCCAGATTAAGTTATAATAAAT